>OLWK01001205.1_pt1 | contig 12117 bp, 8 predicted proteins | sample 1674141 | NCBI WGS metagenome assembly OLWK01 (sample SAMEA103958148, study PRJEB25191) | human gut metagenome | reverse complement strand
CAAGCGGCAGTTCATACGTTAAACTCCGGTTTTCGATTCAAACTCCTGCACAGCCTTGGCATCAAGGATTGTGGTACACATCGGACAGCGGCATGCATTAATGGAAATCTCACTCTTACACATAGGACAGATTTTTTTTGCGTTAAATTAGAAAAAGTAAAGTATGTCGGTAGGAATTCTATGCGATCGAGTATGGAAAGGCTATTGCGTTACAAACAGGAAAGGAGGAACAAAGTTACATGAAGAAAAAAGCATTCAAGGCAGCATTGCCCTACACATTGCCAATCTGTGTAGGATTCTTATTTTTAGGAATGTCTTATGGATTTCTGATGCGGAGCATGGGATCTCCATGTTGGATAAATATCAAAATGTCGGATGGAAAAAGTTTTATCTGATTTATGGAATGTGTGATGAAACCTTTTCCGTAAATTGTACGACAGAAGTACCGGAGGGTGTGGATAAAGGATGGTTTATATTTTTTGTGACGCTTTTGAACCAGATTTACTGGGTGGGAGGTGCAACCGCAGGAGCACTGCTTGGCTATGTGATCCACTTTAATATGAAGGGATTAGAGTTTGTCATGACAGCGCTGTTTGTTGTCATGTTTGTCAACCAGTGGGATGACAATGACAACAACACAGGGTATTCTCACAATTGCAGCTGTGGTGCTTGGCACAATGGTGACACGGTTTCTGCCGTTTTTAATTTTCCCGGAAGGAAAAGAACCACCGGAATTTTTGGCGATTGTATTTATCGTACTCCTTCACAGATGGAAAAAGAGCATATTGCTCAGTATCGGCGGAGAGATGAAGAAAGGTATGTTCTCTATGATGAACTACTTCCTTCCACTTAAGGGAATTGCTTCCATGCACTGCTCAGCTAACACAGACCTCAACGGAGAGAACACAGCAATCTTCTTCGGTCTTTCAGGAACAGGTAAGACAACACTTTCTACAGATCCTAAGCGTCTTCTTATCGGAGATGACGAGCACGGCTGGGATGACAACGGCGTATTCAACTTCGAGGGTGGATGCTACGCTAAGGTTATCGGTCTTGACAAAGAGTCTGAGCCTGATATCTACAACGCAATCAGAAGAGATGCTCTTCTTGAGAACGTTACAGTTGCTGATGATGGAAAGATTGATTTCGAGGACAAGAGTGTAACAGAGAATACACGTGTATCTTACCCAATCAACCACATCACAAATATTGTTAAGCCAGTATCTTCAGCACCGGCTGCAAAGAACGTAATCTTCCTTTCAGCAGATGCATTCGGAGTACTTCCACCAGTATCTATTCTTACACCTGAGCAGACACAGTACTACTTCCTTTCAGGATTTACTGCAAAGCTTGCAGGAACAGAGCGTGGAATTACTGAGCCAACACCTACATTCTCAGCTTGCTTCGGACAGGCATTCCTTGAGCTTCATCCTACAAAATACGCTGCAGAGCTCGTTAAGAAGATGGAGAAGTCAGGCGCTAAGGCATACCTTGTAAATACAGGATGGAACGGAACAGGAAAGAGAATCACAATCAAGGATACAAGAGGAATCATCGACGCTATCCTTTCTGGTGATATCCTTAATGCTCCAACAAAGAAGATCCCTATGTTCGATTTCGAGGTTCCTACAGAGCTTCCTGGAGTTGATTCAGGAATCCTTGATCCTCGTGACACATATGCTGATGCTTCTGAGTGGGAGGCAAAGGCTAAAGATCTTGCAGAGAGATTCAACAAGAACTTTGTTAAGTACACAACAAATGAGGCTGGTAAAGCACTTGTTGCAGCAGGACCACAGTTATAATATATTAAACAGAATTATATTAGATAATTCTAAAGCCGGGCGGTTGTATGTCGCCCGGCTTTTTTTGAAGATACTGTATAAAACGTTATAAAACAGGCATTTATCGAGGTTATGGATGTATAAATATTGTTATTGATAATATGAATTTAAGTTATATTAACGATATTGCTTGACAAATACAGATTATAGTAATATTATCATCATGTGAACAGAAATAATAGAAATTGTGAGGAAGGTTTTTCGATGAGAAGACAGGCATTATCTCTTTTAGTTGAGAACAATCCCGGAGTGACCAGTCGTATTTCAGGACTGTTCAGTCGCAGGGGATTTAATATTGATAGTTTCTCCTCAGGGGTTACAGCTGATCCGCGCTACACACGTATCACAATTGTTGCAAGCGGTGATGAGCAGGTGCTTGAGCAGATAGAGAAGCAGTTGGCGAAGCTTGAGGATGTACTTGATATCAAGAAGCTTGAGCCGGGACTCTCAGTGTGCAGGGAGCTTATTATGATAAAGATAAGAGCACTCGATACACAAAGACAGGCAGTTATGAATGTGACTGAGATCTTCCACGGCAAGATAGTTGATGTCACTCATGACTCTATGATAATTGAGCTCATAGGTACACAGGACAAGCTTGATAAATTCATAGACTTACTTAGCGGCTATGAGATATTAGAGCTCGCAAGAACGGGAATCACAGGTCTTACCAGAGGTTCCGATGATGTAGTTATGTTGGATTAGTCACAGGACAATCCTTACATATAAATAGTTTACTTAAATTAACAGGAGGAAAACAAAATGGCAGAACCAAGATTATTTTATCAGGATGATTGTAACCTTTCATTATTAGAGGGCAAGACAATTGCCATTATCGGTTACGGCAGCCAGGGACATGCACATGCACTTAACTTAAAGGATTCAGGATGCAATGTCATCATCGGTCTTTATGAGGGCAGCAAGTCATGGAAGAAAGCAGAAGAGCAGGGCTTCAAGGTATATGTCGCTGCAGAGGCTGCAAAGCAGGCTGATATCATCATGATTCTTATAAATGATGAGTTACAGGCAGATATGTACAAGAAGGATATCGAGCCAAACCTTGAGCCGGGCAACATGCTTATGTTCGCTCACGGCTTCAATATCCACTTTGGATGCATTAAGCCACCAAAGGATGTAGATGTAGCTATGATCGCACCTAAGGCTCCGGGACATACAGTACGTTCAGAGTACCAGGCAGGAAAAGGAACACCTTGTCTTATCGCTGTAGAGCAGGATGCTACAGGAAAGGCATGGGATCTTGCACTTGCTTATGGTCTTGGAATCGGCGGAGCAAGAGCCGGACTTCTTGAGACAACATTCCGTACAGAGACAGAGACAGACCTCTTCGGAGAGCAGGCAGTTCTTTGTGGTGGTGTTTGTGCACTTATGCAGGCTGGTTTCGAAACACTTTGCGAGGCTGGTTATGACCCAAGAAACGCATACTTCGAGTGTATCCATGAGATGAAGCTCATCGTAGACCTTATCTACCAGTCAGGCTTCGCAGGTATGAGATACTCTATCTCTAATACAGCTGAGTATGGTGATTATGTAACAGGACCTAAGATTGTTACAGCTGAGACAAAGAAAGCTATGAAGAAGATTCTTTCTGACATCCAGGATGGTACATTTGCTAAGGAGTTCTTACTTGATATGTCACCGGCAGGACGTCAGGTACACTTCAAGGCTATGAGAAAGCTTGCTTCTGAGCATCCTTCAGAGAAGGTTGGTGAGGAAATCCGTAAGCTTTACAGCTGGAATGATGAGAGCGACAAGCTCATCAACAACTAATCTGTCAGACATATATGACAATAAGACCCGGGGCAGTGATGCACCGGGTTTTTTACATAGCAAAACTTGACAAAATATAGTGTGATGTGTAAAATTATGAATGTTAATCAGACGGATTAAAAATACGCCTTCGTCTCTTTGAGAGGCGGAGCGTTTTTGATATAAGGAGGCAAGTATGTCAGAACCATACAATCACAAGGCCATAGAGAAAAAATGGCAGGAATACTGGAAAGAACACGAGACATTCAAGACAGATGTTTGGGATTTTTCAAAGCCTAAATACTATGCACTTGATATGTTCCCTTACCCTTCAGGAGTAGGCCTTCACGCTGGACATCCGGAGGGCTATACAGCTACAGATATCATGTCGCGTATGAAGAGAATGCAGGGCTACAATGTACTTCATCCGATGGGATATGATTCATTCGGTTTACCGGCAGAGCAGTATGCTGTAAACACAGGTCATCATCCAAACGGTTTCACTCAGAAGAATATAGAGACCTTCTCAAAGCAGTTAAGAGAGCTTGGTTTTGATTATGACTGGTCAAAGATGATTTCCACAAGTGACCCTGAGTTTTACAAGTGGACACAGTGGATTTTCAAGAAGCTTTATGAGGCCGGATATGCAAAGCATATTGATATGCCTGTAAACTGGTGCGAGGAGCTTGGAACAGTTCTCTCAAACGATGAGGTTATAGATGGCAAGTCAGAGCGTGGCGGCTATCCTGTAGTCCGCAAGAACATGAAACAGTGGGTTATTGACCAGCCGGCATTTGCTGAAAAGCTCCTTGAGGGGCTTGATGAGATAGACTGGCCTGAGTCGACCAAGGAAATGCAGAGAAACTGGATTGGCAAGAGTACAGGTGTCGAGGTCAAATTCCAGATTGTAGGTGGTGGAGAGTTCTCTATCTTTACTACATGTATCGAGACAATATATGGTATCACATTTATGGTGCTTGCTCCGGACGGAGATATAGTAAAGGGTCTCATGGACAGAGTCGAGAACAAAGAAGAGGTTCAGGCTTACATTGATGAGACTGTAAAGAAGAGCGATATGGACAGAACTGAGCTTAACAAGACAAAGTCAGGCTGTGAGCTTAAGGGACTTCATTGTATCAACCCTGTAAACGGCAAGGAAGTGCGCATGTTCATCGGTGATTTCGTACTGGCAAGCTATGGTACAGGTGCTGTTATGGCAGTCCCTACCCATGATCAGCGAGATTTCGAGTATGCACAGGCTCATGATATTGAGATGATTCAGGTAATTGATGGTGCAGATGTATCAGAGCATGCATTTGAGAAGCACGATTACCTTGGAAAGGGCTGCAAGCTCATCAACTCAGAGGAGTTTACCGGAATGGTAGTTGAGGATGCTAAGGAAGCTATCACAGCCAAGCTTGAGAAGATGGGCGTGGCAAAGAGAACTGTAAACTACAAGTTCCGTGAGTGGATTTTTGCACGTCAGAGATACTGGGGAGAGCCTGTTCCATGTGTATACAAGGAGGATGGTTCAATCTATTTCCTTCCTGATGATGAGCTTCCGCTTGTCCTTCCTGAGCTTGAGGATTACAAGGGCAAGAATGGCAAGGCACCTCTTGAGAACGCTACAGAGTGGAAGCAGTATGACAGAAACGGTGTAAAGGGTACTCGTGAGACATCCACTATGCCTGGCTCGGCAGGATCCTCATGGTATTATATGAGATATATCGATCCACACAATGATAAGGAATTTGCAAATCAGGAGCTCTTAAAGCATTGGATGCCTGTAGATCTCTATGTTGGTGGACCGGAGCATGCGGTAGGACACCTCATGTATTCAAGAATCTGGAACAGATTCCTCTTTGATCAGGGCTTATCTCCTGTAAAGGAGCCTTTTAAGAAGCTCGTACATCAGGGAATGATCCTTGGATCAAACGGTATCAAGATGGGCAAGAGATTCCCAGAGTTCGTAGTAAATCCTAGTGATGTAGTCGAGGAGTACGGCGCTGATACACTTCGTCTCTACGAGATGTTCATGGGACCACTTGAGGTTTCAAAGCCTTGGAACGACAGCAACGTACAGGGAGCAAAGAGATTCATCACACGTGTATGGAATTTCTTTACAGAGCCTGAGAATATTATCGAAGAGGATGACGGAAAGCTCACAAGAATCTACCATCAGACAGTAAAGAAGGTCACAAACGACTTCGAGGCACTTGGCTACAATACAGCTATCAGCCAGATGATGATTTTTGTCAATGAAGTATACAAGGCAGGCAGATGTCCTAGAGAGTTTGCAGAGGGGCTTATCAAGATGCTTTCTTGTGTATGTCCACATGTTGGTGAGGAAATCTGGCAGAGAATGGGACATGACGATACAATCGCATTTGAGCCATGGCCGGTATACGATGAGGCAAAGACTGTTGAGGATACAGTAGAGATTGCTGTACAGATCAACGGAAAGACTAAGGGCACTCTTGCAATCGGAAAACAGGATCCTAAGGATGAGGTTATCGCAAAAGCAAAGGATGTTATTGCAGATAAGCTTACAGGAAATATCGTAAAAGAGATTTATGTTCCGGGACGTATTGTAAACATCGTAATGAAATAAAAAATCACCCGGTATTTTGCACAGCCATTAGATGGCCGGCAGAATACCGGGTGATTTTATTTTTTGAGAACATGTGGTGGAAGTGATGGATCACTTCCGCGAAGCTTCTGCATACCGCGCTGGATCGCATCTTTGGAATCTTTCCAGTCGGCATCTTTATTTTTATAATCATATTTTTCGATGAACCATGCAACATCTTCATATATGCGGTTCATGTTGTCGTGCATTAGAGGGAGCACGATATCGTAAAATTCTTTGCGCTTATCACCTTTTAAATAAGTGTCAGCTCCTTCCAGAACCACTTTCAGGTGATCGAGACAAAATCCTTTTGTGTTCTTTAATTTTTCTTTTAGTTCAGGATCCTTTTCATACATAGTGAAGAAGGTCTTCATGTATGCATTAAAGGTCTTGTTTACGCTGTCACATATAAAGCAGGTTGATTCACGCTTGTTAATCCAGTCTACGATGGAATTGGAGGAGGCGTTTGCTTTTTTGAAAAGACCGCTCCTTTGCATTGAATCAGGCTTAAAGTTCTTAAATTCTTTGTCCATCTCCTCAATATGGCGCATGTACATGGTTTTTAGTATCCAGGCGTTTCCGAGTGAATTGCCATAGTCAAACATTTTTTTGAAATGTGCACGGCAGAAGCCCTCCTTATCGGTCATATCGCGTATGTCAGCCTCCATGTAAGAGGCACCATGACCAAGTACAAAATCCATGACGTGATCCTCGGTGCGTTTTTCTATATAGCAGAAGGGGCATTCACCGGCATTGTCAAAGGCGTCTGATATGGGGATAGTGTGTATTTGTTCTTTCAAGGTAATACCTCCGGGGTCATATTTTGTTATTTAAAAATCCTCTGGTGTGTAGCTCTCATAAAACTTGATAAAGGTCTGTAAAGAGGTGGAAAGCTTTGAAGACTCCTTGTAAGCAAAGCCAACCTCACGCTTGTGGATTGGTATGCCGAGAGGAATTTCAATCAGGGTACCGTCAGCAAGCTCCTTTGAAACTATGCTTTTTATGACGCAGGCCACACCTACGCCTATTTTGGCAAAGTCGATGAGCAGGTCCATATTTGATATATCTATAGAGTCCTTTACGTGTATCTGGTTCTCCTGCAGATAATCATCAATATATTTACGTGTCATATTGCCTTTATCGAGAAGCATGAGAGTAGAGTTTTGCAAAATCTCGCTCTTTTTGACACCACGGGCGCTTAAGTTGCGCAGATAGTCCTTTGTAGTGACAAATATATCTTCGATGTTGTCCAGATAATAGAAATTGAAAGTCTTAAGGGATGCTGGTTTTCCAATCAGACCTATATCTATTTTGTCATCATCGAGGAGCTTTAAGGTCTCATTGGTGGACTGACATTCGATTGAGATGCTTATATGAGGATTTCTGTGTATGAATTCCTTGAGATATGGCAAAAGCATATATTTGCAGAGTGTTGAGCTGACACCAATCTTAAGCTGGCCGACACCGAGCTCTATTGAGCGTTTCAGCTTTTCCTCCCCCTCATTTAATGCCTCAAAGGCCTCGCTTACATGATCATAAAGAAGCCTGCCCTCATCGGTCAAGACGACACCTCTGGAGCTTCTGGAAAAAAGCTTGCATTCCAGTCCGTCCTCAAGCTTTTGAATTGACTTGCTGATGGCAGGCTGGCTGATATAGAGCTCCTTGGCTGCCTTTGATATATTGCCGGCATTGGCGACAGTATAGAAAATCCAGTAAGATGAGAGATTCTGGTTCATTTGTACCTCCTGTGGTTTGTACTTTTAATGGGCTGTAATCGTTGCTTGTCACAAAAAGGTGTGAACATCAACAAATCTGTGTTTATTATACCATGAGATTTAGTTATGGTAAATATGTTTATTATGTATTTTTATTATGGAAAATCATATGTTATGATGTCTTAAGTAAACTTGATTCAGATACAATCATAATACAATATTTTTATATGCTAGGAGGAATATAAGCATGGGAATGACAATGACACAGAAGATTCTTGCTGCACACGCAGGCCTTGACTCTGTTAGTGCAGGACAGCTCATTGAGGCTGATTTAGATCTTGTGCTTGGAAACGACATTACCTCACCTGTAGCGATTCATGAGATCGACAAGATGAAGGTAGAGGGAGTGTTTAATAAAGATAAAATCGCACTCGTTATGGATCACTTTGCACCAAACAAGGACATCAAGTCAGCAGAACACTGTAAATGTGTTCGCGAGTTTGCCTGCAAAAATGAGATTACAAATTACTTTGATGTAGGAAAAATGGGCATCGAGCATGCACTTTTACCTGAGCAGGGACTGACTGTGGCAGGTGATGTGATTATAGGAGCTGATTCTCATACATGTACATACGGAGCTTTAGGAGCCTTCTCTACAGGTGTGGGAAGTACTGATATGGCAGCAGGAATGGCTACAGGCAAGGCATGGTTTAAGGTGCCTTCTGCCATCAAGTTCAATATTGTCGGAAAACCGGCTGAGTGGATCAGCGGTAAAGATGTTATCCTTCATATCATCGGTATGATTGGTGTGGACGGCGCACTTTATAAGTCAATGGAGTTTGTCGGAGATGGACTTAAATATCTTTCTATGGACGACAGATTTACTATCGCCAATATGGCAATTGAGGCCGGCGGCAAGAATGGTATCTTCCCTGTAGATGATCTCACAAGAGAGTACATGAAGGAGCATTCAAAGCGTCCGTTCACAGAGTATGAGGCTGATAGTGATGCAGAGTATGATGAGGAGTATACAATCGACCTTAGCACACTTAAGTCTACAGTTTCATTCCCACATCTGCCTGACAATACACGTACCATCGATGAGGTGGGTGATGTAAAGATTGACCAGGTAGTAATCGGTTCATGTACCAACGGCCGTATGGATGATCTGCGTATTGCAGCAAAGATTCTTGAGGGCAAAAAGGTTGCGGATGGTATCAGGGTTATCGTGATTCCAGCAACACAAAAGATTTATCTTCAGGCTATGGAAGAGGGTCTTCTTAAGACATTTATCGAGGCGGGTGCCATTGTGAGCACACCTACCTGCGGACCATGTCTTGGCGGATACATGGGAGTGCTCGCTGAGGGCGAGAGATGCGTATCTACCACAAACCGTAACTTTGTCGGACGTATGGGTCATGTGGATTCTGAGGTTTATCTGGCAAGCCCTGCTGTTGCAGCTGCAAGTGCCATTACAGGTAAGATTTCAGGACCAAAGGATGTTATGTAAAGATTGGAGGAAGCACAATGAAAGCAGCACACGGTCGTGTATTTAAATATGGAGACAATGTCGATACAGATGTAATCATTCCCGCAAGATATCTGAATTCTTCTGATCCTAAGGAGCTTGCAACACACTGCATGGAGGATATCGATAAGGATTTTGTAAATAATGTAAAGGCCGGGGATATCATGGTAGCCAACAAGAACTTCGGCTGTGGTTCATCAAGAGAGCATGCACCGATTGCCATCAAGGCTGCCGGCGTAAGCTGTGTTATCGCAGAGACATTTGCAAGAATTTTCTACAGAAATGCAATCAATATAGGTCTTCCTATTATCGAGTGCCCTGAGGCAGCAAAGGCAATAAATGCCGGTGATGAGGTGACAGTGGACTTTGATTCCGGTATCATCACAGATGAGACAACAGGAGAGAAGTTTAAGGGACAGGCCTTCCCACCGTTCATGCAGAAGATTATCGACTGCGAGGGACTTGTAAACTATATAAATCAGAAGTAATTATAAAAATTCCCGAGGTTATATAACCGCGGGAGTTTTTAGTACAATATTAAAAGTAATGTTGTTTACAAATAAATTGTAGCATTTTTGTTATTGATTTGATATATGAAATTTATTATACTATAAATGATAATAATTGTCTGCATATAGAGATGCTGCAATATGGATTTAGATAAGATAAAAAGAGAAATGAGGTAAAAAATGGATTTATTATATTCAAGCACAAGAAACAGTGAAAAGAAAATAACAGCTTCACAGGCTATCCTTAAGGGCCTTGCCGATGACGGAGGATTATTTGTACCTGAGAGCATTCCGGCACTTGATGTTTCTATTGAGGAGCTTTCTAAGATGTCATACCAGCAGGTAGCATATGAGGTTATGAAGCTTTTCCTTACGGATTTCACAGAGGAAGAGCTTAAAAATTGTATCAACAGGGCATACGACAGCAAGTTTGATACTACTGAGATTGCACCGCTTAAGTTTGCTGACGGGGCTTACTACCTTGAGCTGTTCCATGGCTCTACAATAGCCTTCAAGGATATGGCATTATCCATTCTGCCTCATTTACTTATCACATCTGCAAAGAAAAACAATGTTAAAAACGAGATTGTCATCCTGACAGCCACATCAGGAGACACAGGAAAGGCAGCTATGGCAGGCTTTGCTGATGTTGAGGGTACACAGATTATCGTTTTCTATCCAAAGAATGGTGTCAGCCCGATTCAGGAGAAGCAGATGCTTACACAAAAGGGTGCCAATACTCATGTAGTGGGTATTCACGGCAACTTTGACCAGGCACAGTCAGCAGTAAAGGCTATGTTCAATGATAAGGCTCTTGCAGAGACGATGGATGCCGCAGGCTATCAGTTCTCATCTGCCAACTCAATCAATATAGGTCGTCTTGTACCACAGATTGTGTACTATGTATATGCTTACTCAAAGCTTTTTGCACAGGGAGCTGTCGCAAAGGATGAGAAGATAAATATCGTTGTTCCTACGGGAAATTTTGGAAATATACTTGCAGCGTTTTATGCAAAGAATATGGGACTTCCTGTTGCAAAGCTTATCTGCGCCTCAAACGAGAATAAGGTGCTTTATGATTTCTTCACAACAGGAGAGTATGATAAAAACAGAGAGTTTATCCTCACAAATTCACCATCCATGGATATTCTCATCTCTTCAAACCTTGAGAGACTCATTTACCGTATCGCAGGAAATGATGCAAATAAGAATGCTCAGCTTATGGCTTCACTTGCTAAGGATGGCAAATACACTGTAACACCTGAGATGAAGGAAAAGCTTTCTGATTTCTATGGAAATTACACAAGTGAGAAGGAAACCGCTGAGGTCATCAAAAAGCTTTACGAGGATACAGGATACATTATTGATACTCATACAGCAGTTGCAGCAGGTGTATATGATAAGTATAAGGAGGCTATAGGTGATACAGCCACAAAGACTGTTATCGCATCTACAGCAAGCCCGTTCAAATTCACAAGAAGTGTGATGGATGCAATTGATCCTAAGTATGATTCAATGACAGACTTTGAGCTTGTCGATGAGCTTTCAAAGCTTGGCAAGGTTAAGGTACCAAATGCTATCGAGGAAATCAGGGATGCAAAGATTCTTCACAACACAGTATGTGATGTGGATCAGATGGAAAACACTGTTAAGAAAATGCTCGGTGTGCAGTAATAATATATTGTTACCCTTTGGCCCTTTAATCATATAATTGTAACTGGTCTGATATATAATTATATATAGCGCAACATAAAAGAACATCTGCTGTTTGCAGATGTTCTTTTTGTGCTCTAATTATAGAGTAAATAATTATCAGATTACTGAAACCGCCTTGCAGAGATATTAGAATTCAATAATAAAGTGAATGGCTCCGAAAGGGTATAACAGCTTGAGCTTGCAGGCTTTATTGAAGCTGCGTGTCTGTCCATCAAAATGCTCAGGTGCAGTGAGAGTAAGCTCAAGTGCCTGATCATTTGAACAGTTGACCAGAAACAGTCCATTGTTCAGGTTCAGGAAATCATCGAGAGATGCCTGTACATACTCGTCGTATACTGAAAATGATTCATTTACATAGCGTGATGCAAAATTGATGGCTGTTGTCTGACTCATGCCTATGTATGTAGATATG
>OLWK01001202.1_pt1 | contig 12142 bp, 7 predicted proteins | sample 1674141 | NCBI WGS metagenome assembly OLWK01 (sample SAMEA103958148, study PRJEB25191) | human gut metagenome | reverse complement strand
GCAGCAGCGCCCCGTCCTATACGTACATCTACAACAGTACGCTTTGCGACAACCGTACGGATGGGAGCAAGAACTCCCGCCGCGGAGGGGCCGTTTACAGCCGCGAGTATTCGGAGACCGTGCTGGTGAACTGCACCGTGCACGGCAATACGGGCGGCAACGGCGGCGGCATCGCCCTGTACGGGGCTTCGGGCAAGGAGTCCAAGATGACGCTCGTAAGCTGTACGGTGACCGGAAATACGTCGCTGTTCGTAGGCGGCGGCGTGGAATTCACGCCCTATACGACGATGAACGTCTACAATACGGTCGTTTCGGGCAATACCGCAGCCAACGGCGGCGACGATCTGGTGGGAACCAATACCGCTTTGGCGGCTACGGCCAACCTGCCTGCGGTGCTCTCGTACGCCGTGAACGGAAGCGTGGTGTACGGGGCCGGCAAGGCCGTGGTGGCGGGCAGCAGTTTCGATCCGGCGACGATGCTCGGCCCGCTGGCCGGCAACGGAGGCCCGACGCAGACCTGCCTGCTGCTGGGGACGGACAATCCCGCCCGGACGCTGGGCATGCCCTATGTCGATTTGTCGGCGCTTGGGCAGGATTTCGATCCGCAGATCGGCCCCGAAATCACGGGCTTCGACCAGACGGGGCTTTCGCGCGAGGGAACCTCGGCGATGGGAGCCTGCGTGAAGTAACGAGACGGACGGAGGGCGGCCGGATTTCTGTAGGCCGCTCCTCCGCCCGATATTCGGCGGCGCTCTTTTGCGGAGCGCCTTCCGCCCGGTCGCCGGGGTGCGGACTCCCTTTTGCGGGCGGACCGTTCCCCGGCGATTTTCGGGTCCGGATTTGCTTATTTTTTCGTATCCTTTCCCATTTTCTTGTTTTTTCGTACCTTTACTACCGTTTTTGCCCGGCAGGCCGATTCCAATGATGCGAGACACCTTCGCCGTCGTTCGCCGTCCGGTGCAACGCCCGTAAAACCGCAATGAATTATGATGAAAAAAAGTGCAATTCTGCTGCTTCTGCTCTTCGCCGCGCTGGCGGCCGGGGCGCAGCCCTTCTACCGCAAACCCGTCGCCCCGGTGCGCAACGTCATCGTGATGATTCCCGACGGGACTTCCACGAGCGTCCTCGCCGCGGCGCGCTGGTATAAATTCTACAACGACCCTTCGCAGCGGACGCTCAACCTCGATTCCTGCCTTTGCGGGCTGGTCGGGAGCTTCTCGTCCGATTCGCCGATCCCCTGCTCGGCCCCGGCCATGTCGGCCTACATGACGGGCATGCCCCAGCAGGCGGGCAACGTTTCGGTCTATCCGGCGGCCAATCCCGCGCAGGATATCGTCGAGGTCGAATCCGGACGGGCCTGTCAGCCGCTGGCGACGCTGCTCGAAGCGGCCAAGCACGACCGGGGAAAGGCTGCGGGACTCGTCGTGACGGTCGATTTCTGCCATGCGACGCCCGCCGCCTGCGCTTCGCACCACTACTCCCGCCACGCCTATCCCGCGCTGGCGGCCCAGATGGCGGGCAACGACTTGGACGTGATGTTCGGCGGCGGCCGGAAGCAGGTCTCGGACGCCATGCGGGCGTATCTGCGCGGCAGCGGCGCGACGCTTATCGAGCAGGATGCCGCGGCGTTCCGCGCCTACGACGGCAAAGGCCCCGTGTGGTCGCTCTTCGCGCAGGGGAACATGAGTTACGACCTCGACCGGAACGATGCCGAACAGCCGTCGCTGGCCGAGATGACGGCCAAGGCGCTGGAGGTGCTGGACAGGCATGAAAACGGCTTTTTCCTGATGGTTGAGGGCAGCCGCGTCGATATGGCGGCGCATGCCAAGGACCCCGTGGGGGTGATTACCGAGATGCTGGCCTTCGACAAGGCCGTGGGCGTGGCGCTCGATTTCGCCCGCCGCGACGGGCGGACGGCCGTTGTCATCATGCCCGACCACGGCACTTCGGGGCTGAGTTTCGGCGACGGGGCCTATAAGGATTACGCCTCCAAGGGACTCGATTCGGCCTATATGAATATCTCGAAGGTGCGCCGCACGGCTTCGGGACTCGAAAAAATACTGCTCAAGGCGCGGCCGGAACAGATCCGGCCCCTGTTCCGCGAATACACGGGCATCGAGCTTACGGACGATGAAGTGGCCCTGCTCCGGAGTTCGCGCAACTATACCGAGGCCGACTACATGAAGGTCGCCAACAGCGTGAACATGGTGTCGAGCATTGCCCGCATCGTGACCTCCCGCACCCATTTCGGGTTCCTCAGCGGCAGCCATACCGCCGAAGACGTCTTTCTGGCGGCTTACCACCCGGAGGGCGACCTGCCCGTGGGGCGCAATACCAATACGGAGATTCATGCCTACATGGCCGACCTGCTCGGTTTGGAGCGTCCGTTGGCTGAATTGACCGGCGAACTGTTCGCACCGCATACCGAGGTGTTCCGCGGCGCGAAGTGCTCGATTTCGGCGGCCGAAGGGCAGACGCCCTGCCTGACGGTCCGCAAGGGGCGCCGTACGCTGCGCGTACCGGCCTACGGTTCGGTCGCCTACCTCGACGGCAAGCCCCTGAAACTGCGCTCGGCAGTGGTCTATATCGACCGCAACGACACGTTCTACCTGCCGCGCGAGCTGGGCGAAAAATTCTGACCCGGCAAATTTTTCCGGCGGTCGGCGCGCATTGGGGCGGTGTCCGGCACACATTTGGGCGGCGTCCGGCAAACTCTTCCGGCGGCTTTCGGGACCCATTCCGGATTTATACGGCCCGCTCCGGACTTCGGCGAGAAGTCCCGGAGCGGGTTTTTTCGCGCCGGAGGTTCAGGATTTCGGGCGGTTTTGAGGGATAACCGCTTTTTCTTGTTATATTTGTGACTCAAATAAAAACCTCAACTTATGAAAAAATCGTGTGTTTTGGTCAGCGGCGGCGCCGGTTATATCGGTTCGCATACCGCCGTGGAACTGATAGGCGCCGGTTACGACGTGGTGATCGTCGATAATCTCTCGAACAGCGACATGGACGCCGTCGAGGGAGTCCGCAGGATCACGGGCGTCGAGGTGCCGTTCGAAAAGGCGGACTGCTGCGACCGCGACGCTTTCCGCAAAGTGTTCGAAAAGTACGACTTCGATTCGGTGATCCATTTCGCGGCGTCGAAGGCCGTGGGCGAGTCGGTCGGCAAGCCGCTGGAATACTACCGCAACAACCTTACGTCGTTTATGAACGTCATCGACCTCATGCGTGAGTTCGGACGTCACAACATCGTCTTCTCGTCGTCGTGTACGGTTTACGGCGAGGCCGACAAGCTGCCCGTGACGGAGCAGACGCCCCGCAAGCCCGCGACCTCGCCCTACGGCAACACCAAGCAGATGTGCGAGGACATCCTGCGCGATTCGCTGGCGGCCTACGACGGCATGAAGGGCATCGCCCTGCGCTATTTCAACCCCATCGGCGCGCATCCTTCGGCCCTGATCGGTGAACTGCCGCGCGGCGTGCCGCAGAATCTGGTCCCCTACATCACGCAGACGGCCGCCGGACTCCGCGAATGCCTTTCGGTCTTCGGCGACGACTATCCGACGCCCGACGGCTCGAACATCCGCGACTATATCGACGTGGTGGACCTCGCCAAAGCCCATGTGACGGCGATCGCGCGCATGATCGAGGGCAAGAACAGGGAAAAGTACGAAATCTTCAACATCGGCACGGGACGCGGCGTTTCGGTGCTCGAACTGGTGCGTAAGTTCGAAGAGGTGAACAACCTGAAACTCAACTACAAGATCGTGGGCCGCCGTGCGGGCGACATCGTGGCGATCTGGGCCGATCCGTCGTATGCCAACGACGAACTGGGCTGGAAGGCCGAACGTTCGCTCGACCAGACGCTGGCGGCGGCGTGGAAGTGGGAGAAGCATATCCGCGGCATCGAATAATCGCCTCCGGCATGCCGGACCGCGGCGCTGCGTTTCGGCGGCGAAAGCTGCCGGGGAGAGCTTCGCAAGCGTGCTTTCGGATAAATTTAGGGAGGCCCCGGATTCCGGGGCCTCCCTCTGCTTAAAACATGCTGAAGTTTTCGGAAGGTTCGGTCGGTGAAGTGTTTTAAGCGTATGCGGTGCTAACCGTGCGTCAGGTCGGTGTTGTGGACGCCCAGCACGGCGCGGCCCGACGGATCGTTCCTGTCGCGGAAGGCCGCGTCCCAAGCCAGCGCCTCGGCGGTGCTGCACGCCACGGAGGGCACCGAGGGAACGCACTGGGCCGCGGTCTGCGACGGGAAGTGCTCTTCGAAGATCGTGCGGTAATAGTACTCCTCCTTGTTGCGGGGCGGATTGATCGGGAACCGCTCGGCGGCGTGTTCCATTTCGCGGTCGGAGACCGCTTCGGAGGTGATTCGTTTCAGAGTGTCGATCCAGCCGTAGCCTACGCCGTCGGAGAACTGCTCCTTCTGCCGCCAGACGATCTCTTCGGGAAGCAGCTCCTCGAAAGCCTTGCGCAGAATCCACTTTTCGATGCGTCCGTCCTTGGCCATCTTCGCTTCGGGATTGATGCGCATGGCCACGTCCAGAAACTCCTTGTCGAGGAACGGCACGCGTCCCTCGACGCCCCATGCGGAGAGCGATTTGTTGGCCCGCAGGCAGTCGTAGAGGTGGAGCTTGCCGACCTTGCGCACGGTCTCCTCGTGGAATGCGCGGGCGTTCGGGGCCTTGTGGAAATAGAGATAGCCGCCGAAGACTTCGTCGGCGCCCTCGCCCGAAAGCACCATCTTGATGCCCATGGATTTGATGACGCGCGCCAGCAGGTACATCGGCGTAGACGCCCGCACGGTGGTCACGTCGTACGTCTCGATGAAGTAGATCACGTCGCGCAAGGCGTCCAGACCCTCCTGAATGGTATAGTGGATTTCGTGGTGCACGGTGCCGATCCGGTCGGCCACCTTGCGGGCCGCCGCGAGGTCGGGGGAGCCTTCGAGTCCGATGGCGAAGGAGTGTAGCCGGGGCCACCACGCTCGGTCGCGGTCGTGCGACTCGACGCGCCGGTCGGCGAATTTCCGCGCCACGGCCGAGATGATCGACGAGTCGAGACCTCCCGACAGCAGTACGCCGTAGGGCACGTCGGACATCAGCTGCCGCTTGACGGCCGCTTCGAGGGCGGCGCGCAGGGCCGGAATGTCGGCGCCGGTCTCTTTCACGGCGTCGTATTCGAACCAGTCGCGGTCGTACCAGCGGACCATTTTCCCCTCTTTGCTCGACCAGTAGTGGCCCGGCAGGAAGGGTTGGATCGTGGTGCAGACCCCTTCGAGGGCTTTCAGCTCCGAGGCCACGTAGAACTGCTCGTCGCGGTCCCAGCCGATGTAGAGCGGGATGACGCCGATCGGATCGCGGGCGATCAGGTATTCGTCGTTTTCGATGTCGTACAGCGCGAAAGCGAAGATGCCGCTGATCTTTTCGAGCAGTCCGACGCCCATTTTCCGGTAAAGGGGCAGGATCACCTCGCAGTCCGAGCCTGTCCGGAAATCGTACTCCCCGGCCAGCTCGTCGCGGATTTCCCGATGGTTGTATATCTCGCCGTTGACGGCCAGCACCAGTTTCCCGTCGCGGCTGAAGAGGGGCTGTCCGCCCGACTGGGGATCGACGATCGAAAGCCGCTCGTGGGAGAGAATCGCCCGCTCGCCGCAGTAGACGCCCGACCAGTCGGGTCCCCGGTGGCGGATGTTTTTCGACATTTTCAGCACCTGCGTGCGCAGCGCATCCGATTTCTGCCGGATGTCAAACAGTCCTACGAATCCACACATTTTCTGTTCGTTTGTTGTCATGGAACCCACCCTTGGAATAGGCGGTTCCGGGGTTTGTCAATAGGATAAGCCGGGCGTGCGGCGTGCGCCGCCGGCGGGCAGGCCGATGCCGGGGACGTACTTTGTGCCGCACCTCCCCGGCGTCGCCCGCATTGCGTCAGTTGTTTTCGGGGCGCAGCTTGCGCACCACGGCGCCGGTCTGCCACATCTCGCTCTCGCGCATCTGGCGCAGCTCTTCGTCGAGCTTCTCGCGGTAGTCGGGCTTGCTGTTGAGGTCGATCGAACGCTGGGCCTCGTTGCCGGCGGCGACTTCGCGGTAAAGCTCCTCGAAGACGGGTTTCGTGGCGTCGCGGAACTTCTTCCACCAGTCCAGCGCGCCGCGCTGGGCCGTGGTCGAACAGTTGGCGTACATCCAGTCCATGCCGTTCTCCGAGACCAGCGGCATGAGCGACTGGGTCAGCTCCTCGACCGTTTCGTTGAAGGCCTCCGAGGGGGTGTGGCCGTTGGCGCGCAGCGTGTCGTACTGGGCGGCGAAGATGCCCTGAATGGCGCCCATCAGCGTGCCGCGCTCGCCCGTCAGGTCGGAGTAGACCTCGCGTTTGAAATCGGTTTCGAACAGGTATCCCGAACCCACGCCGATGCCCAGCGCCACCACGCGCTCGAAGGCGCGGCCCGTGGCGTCTTGGAAGACCGCATAGCTCGAATTCAGTCCCCGGCCCTGCAGGAACATGCGCCGCAGCGAGGTGCCCGAACCTTTGGGGGCGATCAGGATCACGTCCACGCCGGCCGGGGGCACGATACCCGTGCGCTCCTTGTAGGTGATGCCGAAGCCGTGCGAGAAGTAGAGCGCCTTGCCCGGCGTGAGGTGTTTTTCGATGGTGGGCCATACGGCGATCTGACCCGCGTCGGACAGCAGGTACTGGATGATCGTCGCGCGCTCGGCGGCCTCTTCGATGCCGAAGAGCGTCTTGCCCGGCTCCCAGCCGTCGGCGACGGCCTTCTCCCAGCTCTTGCTGCCCTCGCGCTGGCCGACGATGACGTTCAGGCCGTTGTCCCTGAGGTTGAGCGACTGCCCCGGACCCTGCACGCCGTAGCCGATGACGGCGATGGTTTCGTTTTTCAGGACTTCGCGGGCTTTCTCCAAGGGGAACTCCTCGCGCGTAACAACATTTTCTTCGACTCCGCCGAAATTGATCTTTGCCATAATTAGTATGATTTAAAAGTGATTTGAATTCGTCTGCCGTCGGCTGCGTTCCAGCTCTTCGAGGTACTCGTTGAGCAGTTCGCGCCGCGATTTGATGATGGCCACGATGCCGCTGCGCACGAACTGCTGCACGCCGTAGGGCTGCAGCAGGCGGAACAGCTCCTTGGTCTCGGCCTTGTGGCCCGTCTTCTCGACCACGATGTAGTCGTCGTCGATTTCGAGGATGCGGACGTTGTGCTGGCGCACGAGGCGCTCGACGCTGCGGCTGCGCGTCACCTTGTAGAGGGCGATCTCCTGCTGCACCACTTCGTCGGAGGTGTAGACGAAGGTCTTCAGCACGTCGATCTTCTTTTCGATCTGCCGCACCAGCTTGTCGACCCGTTCCGGCCCGGTGCGGACGACGATCGTGAATTTATGGATGCCCGCCAGCGCCGACTCGGAGGTCGTGAGGCTCTCGATATTGACGTCGCGGCTGGTGAAAACCGTGGTGATCTGGTTCAGCAGACCCACCTTGTTTTCCGAAAATACGGTGATGATATATTCCTGTTCTTCCATTATTGCTCGTTCGGATTTTACTCCAGCCGGATCGCTGCGACGGGCGCGCCGGCCGGCACCATGGGAAATACGTTGTCTTCGCTTTCGACGCGCACTTCGAGCAGGTATGCGCCCCGGCAGGCCTGCATCTCGGCGATCGCCTCGGCGAGTTCCCCGCGCCGCTCGACGCAGCGGTAGGCGATGCCGTTGCCGCGGGCGATCAGCCCGAAATCGGGGTTTGCCAGCTCGGTGAACGAATAGCGGCGGTCGTAGAAAAGCTCCTGCCACTGGCGGACCATGCCCAGAAACGAGTTGTTCAGCAGGACGATCTTCACGGCCACCTGCGACTGGAAGATCGTGCCCAGCTCCTGAATGGTCATCTGCAGGCCGCCGTCGCCCGCGAAAAGACACACTTCGCGGTCGGGGGCGCCCAGCTTGGCCCCGATGGCCGCGGGAAGCCCGAAACCCATCGTTCCCAGCCCGCCCGAAGTCACCATGCTCCGGCTGCGGCGGAACCCGAAATAGCGGGCCGCGAACATCTGCTGCTGACCCACGTCGGTCACCAGCACCGCGTCGTTGTCGTAGGCGCGGGCTACGGCGGCGACCGCTTCGCCCATGCGGATACGGCCTTCGGCGGGATGGACCGCCCGGCGGATCACCTTTTCGTATTCGATCTTGTCGCAGGCGCGGAATTCGTCGATCCATGCCTGATGCCTGCGTGCCCGTATGCGCCGGGTGAGCAGCGGAAGGGTCTGTTTCGCGTCGCCGACCAGCGCAACGTCGGCCGGGACGATCTTGCCGATCTCCGCAGGGTCGATTTCGAGGTGGATGATCTTGGCGTTCGCCCCGAAACGGCCCGGATTGCCCGTCACGCGGTCGTCGAAGCGCATGCCCACGGCGAGGAGCAGGTCGCAGTCCCGGTTTTTGATGTTGGGACCGTAGTTGCCGTGCATGCCCAGCATGCCGACGTACTGCGGCGAGTCGGTCGGCAGGGCCGAAAGCCCCAGCAGGGTCGATGCGGCGGGCATGCCGCTCTTGTCGAGGAAGGCGCGCAGCTCCGCTTCGCCGCCGCTCAGGATCACGCCCTGTCCGATCATCGCCAGAGGCCGTTGTGCGGCATCGATCAGCCTTGCCGCTTCGTCGATGCGCTCTTCGGAGGGTACCGATGCGGGGACATAGCTGCGGATCGAAGCCACTTTCTCGTAGCTGAACGGGGCCGTTCCGCACTGGGCGTCCTTGGTGATGTCCACGACCACGGGGCCGGGGCGGCCCGAACGGGCGATGTAGAACGCCTTGGCGATGGCGCCCGGAATCTCTTCGGTGCGCTTGACCTGACAGTTCCATTTGGTGACGGCCTGCGTGATGCCCACGAAATTGGTCTCCTGAAAGGCGTCGGTGCCCAGCAGCGAAGAACCGACCTGCCCGGTCACGAGCACCAGCGGCGTGGAGTCCATCAGCGCGTCGGCGAGTCCCGTCACGGTATTGGTGGCGCCGGGTCCGGAGGTGACCAGACAGACCCCCACGCGGCCGCTGACGCGGGCGTAGCCCTGCGCGGCGTGTACGGCGCCCTGTTCGTGCCGCACGAGGATGTGGCGCAGGCGGTCGCGGTAGTCGTAGAGTGCGTCGTAGACGGGGATGATCGCCCCGCCGGGGTAGCCGAAAATCGTATCGACGCCCTCGCGCAGGAACGATTCGATCAGGGCCTGCGCTCCCGTGACGGAGGGACCGGGCTGCGGTTCGGACATGTTTGTTTGCGTCGTATCCATGATTGCTGCTGTTTTACTTATTCTTCATCGACGATGCGTACGGCGCCCTTGTCGGCCGAGCTGACCAGCTTGGCGTAGGCGCGCAGCGACGCGGGGACTTTGCGGTCGCGCGCGGCGGGGCGGAAATGCTCCTGAGCGGCCATTCGCGCGGCTATTTCGGCGTCGTCTGCCAGAAGGCGTATCGAGCGACGCGGGATGTCGATCTCGATCTCATCGCCCGTCCGGACGACGGCGATTTCGCCCCCGAACGCGGCTTCGGGCGAGACGTGGCCGATCGACAGCCCCGACGTGCCGCCCGAAAAGCGGCCGTCGGTAATCAGCGCGCAGGCTTTGTCGAGGTGCTTGGATTTGAGGTACGACGTGGGGTAGAGCATCTCCTGCATGCCGGGACCTCCCTTGGGGCCTTCGTAGCGGATGACGACCGCCTCGCCCGCCTGCACTTCGTCGCCGAGAATGCCCTCGATAGCCTGTTCCTGCGATTCGTAGACCCGTGCGCGGCCGCGGAAAACGTGCAGCGACTCATCGACGCCCGCCGTCTTGACGATGCAGCCGTTGCGGGCGATGTTGCCCGTCAGCACGGCCAGTCCTCCGTCGCGGGAGTAGGCGTGTTCGACGTCGCGGATACAGCCCGTCGTGCGGTCTGCGTCGGGGGCGTCGTAATAGGAGTGCTGCGCCCCCAGTTCGCGGCTGTAAAGCCCCGCAGGGGCGCTCAGCCAGCGGCGCAGGGCCGCGTCGGTCAGCGTCTCACTGCGCAGGTCGCAGGCGTCGATCGCTTCGCGGAGCGTCCGCCCGTCGATGCGCGGGACCGAGGTGTCGAGCAGGCCGGCGCGCGCCAGTTCGCCCAGAATGGAGAGGATGCCGCCGGCGCGGTTGACGTCCTGTATGTGATACTGCGAGTTGGGAGCCACCTTGCAGAGTACCGGAACCCGGCGCGAAAGGCGGTCGATGTCCTGCATCGTGAAATCCACGCCGGCTTCGCGGGCCACGGCCAACAAGTGGAGCACCGTGTTGGTCGAGCCGCCCATGGCGATGTCGAGCGACATGGCGTTTTCGAAGGAGGCTTTGGTCGCGGCCGAACGCGGGAGCACCGATTCGTCGCCCAGAAAATAGTAGCGTTCGGCGTTGCGGACGATCAGCGCCGCGGCGTCTTCGAACAGCCGGCGTCGGTTGGCGTGCGTGGCGACGATCGTGCCGTTGCCCGGCAGCGAGAGTCCCAGCGCTTCGGTCAGGCAGTTCATCGAGTTGGCCGTGAACATGCCCGAACACGAGCCGCAGCCGGGGCAGGCGCAGCGTTCGACGCGCGCGATCTGCTCGTCGCTGCAGGCTTCGTCGGCCGCCATGACCATCGCGTCGATCAGGTCGATGTCCCTCCCGTCGAATTTGCCCGCCTCCATCGGCCCTCCCGACACGAAGACCGTCGGGATGTTGAGCCGCATGGCGGCCATCAGCATTCCGGGGGTGATTTTGTCGCAGTTCGAGATGCAGACCAGCGCATCGACCTTGTGGGCGTTGGCCATGTATTCGACGCTGTCGGCGATGATCTCGCGCGAGGGCAGCGAGTAGAGCATGCCGTCGTGGCCCATGGCGATGCCGTCATCTACGGCGATGGTGTTGAATTCCGCGGCGAAACATCCGCAGGCTTCGATGCGCTGTTTGACATACTGCCCGATTTCGTGCAGGTGGACGTGTCCCGGCACCAGCTGGGTGAACGAATTGGCGATGCCGACGACCGGCCGGCCGAATTGTTCTTCGCGCATGCCGTTGGCGCGCCAGAGGCTTCTGGCGCCGGCCATGCGGCGGCCCGTCGTCGTGACGGTGCTTCTGAGTGTGTGTTTCATCTTCTCTCTTTTTTCGGCGTATCCGCTTCAGGCGGACGGCCCGGACAGCAAAAAAGCCCTTCTCCGTCGGAGAAAGGCTTTTCTATAATCTTTCGAGTATACGCATCACCTTTCTCCCGTTATCCTGTAGTGACGACGAGCAGCAGATTAATGACGTTATTGTTCGAATGATTCAGAGCGGTCATGGCCGGATTTCTGTATTTGTTCCGTTTCAAAGATAGGGATATAAAATCAGACGTACAAATAAATTCCTAAAGAAATTTAATAATGTAATATTCCGGAAGCAGATCGCGCTCTCAGGTTTTTATTTTCAGGTCTTGCATGCTGTTTACTTACAATTTGAAACTGCTATTTTTGGCTTTAAAACCGGTTTTAGGCCGATTTGCATGAGTTTCATGCTCCGGAAGCTCTGAAATGTCTTACTGTTTTTATATTATTATAGGTGTGTCCGGCCTTTTTGTGCTATTTGTTCCGCGTGAAAACCCTTCCTGATTATTCGGCGGGCATCTTACGAATCGTTACCTGATTTGGATATTAAATTTTTTTGTTTTATATTTGTCCCTGATGGATATGAAACGGAATCATACGATGTTCGGAGAGTGCGGGAACACCTGCGCTCCGACGACGTATGCCGTCCTCTCCGTTATCTTCACGACTGCCGCTACTACAACCCCTGTGGGGGTTTAGTTTGTTTTTTCCGTCAGAAGCATCTCCGTATGCACACCCGGCCGAGGCTGCCGGGGCGGAAACCCGGATTTTAAGTCAAAGGCAGTTTAATTCAAAGAAGATTTACCATGAAACATATCAAGGTTTTCGCCCCCGGGACGGTGGCGAATCTGGGCTGCGGCTTCGACATCATGGGCCTGACGCTCGACGGCGTGGGCGACGTGCTGGAAGTGGGCGTTGCGGAAAATGCCGAAGGATTCGAAATCCGTAACCGCAGCGGGATGGAACTCCCCGGAAATGTCGAAGAAAACGTCATCACGCCCGCCGTACGGGCCTTGCTCGAAGCTTACGGCCGTCCGGTGCGGAT
>OLWK01001200.1_pt1 | contig 12168 bp, 16 predicted proteins | sample 1674141 | NCBI WGS metagenome assembly OLWK01 (sample SAMEA103958148, study PRJEB25191) | human gut metagenome | reverse complement strand
ATAATGTTTCACGTGGAACGGTGGTGATTTGGATGTTTCACGTGGAACAAACAGGTGGATGCACAAAACTGTTTCACGTGGAACAATAAGTGTTAACAACAGTTAATTTATTTCTTTAATACTTTTTAACTAAAATAATTTGGTGGTTTAATATATTTGCCGTATCTTTGCACCGTGTTTAATAAACAATATAAGTTTAACAATTTAAATTAGGTAAGTTATGAACGAAAATTTTAATGAAACTGTTTTCAACTGTATTACAAGTGTTAACGCTTTGATGACTTCAAACGAAGTTACTAAAGATGATAAGGCGGTTATCAAGTTGAACCGCTTTAAGAAGTGGTTGAACGATTTTGCGGCTGCAAACGGTTTGAATGAAGTAAAGTAACAACAGAAGTTTAACGTTTAAAGGTTTTAAGTTATGGCTAAAGGTTTTAGTTTTGCAAGTAAGTTCAATAAGACAAGTTTCGGTATTGATACAACCGATTTTCCGTTTGTAAAGTTGACCGACATTTTCAATAGCGAGAATGAGGGTGGCGGTGACGTTGTGCATCCTATCAATGGTATGTACGTTCACAAATCACAGTTGGGGGATTCGCCTGTTATTATTGATGCCGAGAATAAACGTTTGGTGAACTTACCACAGTTCACAGGTGACACGATTCGTGAGATTCTCGCAGATAGTGAGGCGGTTGACGCTATCAAAGCCAACAAAGTTGGTTACACGATTTACGAATATGAATCGCACGCAAAGAAATGTTATGGTATAACTTTCGTTGATAAGTAGTTTTTCGTAGGGTAAAGGGTGGATAACGTGACGGGGTAAACAGTAACTTTGTTTATTGTTGCCCCGTTTTTTGTTTCATTTTAAAACTGTAATAATATGGCTAAATTGAATCCGATAGGTTTTTCAAAAAGAACTTTTGCATCAACTTCTAAAATACACGTAGATAAGCAGATAATGGATGCAATAGAATCACGTGGCTATTTACGCAAAGAAATCGCCCGTGTATTTCAACAGGCAAATCGAAGAATCCAAAACGTGGAAAAAACGGGTTTGGTTTCGCCCGCAGTTGTTGCGTTGAATAAAGGTGACATCAAAGGTTTTGCAAAATTTTCAATGAAACACGATTGGAACGATTTAAAAATCGAATATTCAAAAGCGGTTTCTTTTTTGCAACAACCTACATCAACGGCAAGTGGAACACGTGAGTACTCAAATCACTTGAAAAAGTCTTACGACTTAAACGACAAAGAATTTAAGTTGATGCAAGACAAATTAATGGGTAAAATTGCAAGTGTTTCTGACGAAAGATTTTTAGAACAATATTTAATGCAATATAAAGACTTTACAGGTGAACTTGAACAGGAATCCCGTGACGTGTCCGACCAAATAGAAGACGATGCGGTTAGAATCGAAAATGCGTTGGATGATGCAATAGACCAAATCGCCCACAGTGGTACAGCAGAAGCATACGTGAATGACGTTGACGAATTTAAAACGGATGAACCGTTAAAAAAGATATTGCAAGAATTTGAAAAATTTGGTTTATAATGAAGAAAATACCCTTTGAACTACAAACAGAAGTTTTCACGCCAAAAGATATTGCAAAGGTTTTATCTTTGGCGGTGAACGAAAAGAATTTTACAGGCAATAATAAGGGCGAAAAGTTCCTTAATGTGCCTGTATCTTTCGATATTGAAACTACTTCATTTTACCGTGATGTGGATGGCGAAACATACAGTTATGAACGTTATATGAAATTGGGTGGTAAACAAACCAAAATGGAAAAATGTTCTTTAATGTATGTTTGGCAATTTGGAATAAACGGTTTTTGCATTATTGGTAGAACGTGGGATGAGTTTTTGAATATGTTAGCCGAAATCGTGGCTATATTGGAACTATGCCCTAAAAAGCGTATTATTATATACGTGCATAACTTAGCATACGAATTTCAGTTTTTCCGTGAATTGTTAGATTGGGAAAAAGTTTTCAGTATAGACCTTAGAAAACCGATTTACGGAATAACTAAAACGGGTTTAGAGTTTCGATGTAGTTACTTACTTTCGGGATATTCGTTGGCGAAATTGGGTGAACAACTTCACAAATATAAATGTGAAAAGTTAGTCGGGGATTTAGACTATAGCCTATTGCGTCACAGTGAAACACCGTTGACCCAAAAAGAAATAGGTTACTGTTTGAACGACATAAAAGTTGTTATGTGCTATATACAGGAATTAATAGAACAATATAAAGGAATAACCCGTTTACCGATTACAAAAACGGGGTTTGTCCGAAAGTATTGCCGTTCTGTATGCTTTAAAACAACTGACGAAACGGGGAAAACGATTCCTAACTTTAAATATATTGATAAGATTCATTCTTTGAATATTACAGGTTTAGAAGAGTTTTCTATGCTGCAAAGGGCGTTTAGTGGTGGTTTCACGCACGCCAACGCAAAATATACCGATGAGGTAATCGAAAACGTGGATAGTTACGATTTTACTAGCAGTTACCCCTATGTTATGGTGTCGGAAAAATTCCCTATGAGCACAGGCGTTTTCGTTCCTGTAAAGTCTATGAAACAATTTGAGTTTATGACTAGCAAATTTTGTTGCGTGTTCGATGTAGAAATCACAAACATTTTTGCGAAATCAGAAAACGAAAACCCCATATCGGTAAGTAAATGTTTCGTCAAAGAAAACGTTTCAGAGAATAACGGTAGATTGGTTTGTGCAAAGAAAATCTGTATGACAATTACCGAAATAGATTACAAAGTGTTTTCACAGTTTTACACGTGGGAACAAATAAGAATCGGGCGAATGATTTGTTACCGCAAAGAATATTTGCCGACCGAATTTGTGGAATCAATTTTGCACCTGTATGAAATGAAAACGAAATTGAAAGGTGTAAAGGGTAAAGAAGTGGAATATTTGAACAGTAAAGAAATGCTTAATAGTTGTTACGGTATGTGTGTTACAAACCCGTTGCGTGACGAAATCTTATGTGACGGTGAAACGTGGGATGTGGAACACCTTACAGGCGAAAAGCAATTAGAAATGCTCAATAAATACAACGATAGCAAAAACCGCTTTTTATTTTACCCGTGGGGTATTTATGTTACCGCCTATGCACGCAGAAACCTATTTACGGGGATTTCTGAATGTGGTGACGATTACATATATAGTGACACCGATTCAGTCAAAATAATGAACGGGGATGCGCACAAAGATTACTTCAAAGCATACAACGATTTGGCACAACAGAAATTGCGTGCCGCCTGTAAGCATCATAAAATCCCCTTTGAAAAAGTTGAACCCGTCACAATAAAGGGAATCGCAAAACCTTTGGGCGTGTGGGACTATGAGGGTAGATATACACGTTTTAAAACGTTGGGTGCAAAACGTTATATGATTGAAGAAGAAAACGCCCTTACAGTAAACGGCAAAAATTATAATTATTCAATGACCGTTTCGGGTGTTAACAAGAAATCAGCTATCCCCTATATGGTGGAAACGTTCGGTGAAAATGGCGTGTTCGATGCCTTTACTAATTATCTAGACATCCCACCGAGTGCAACAGGTAAGAACATTCATACATATATAGATTACGAACAAACGGGAACGATAAAAGACTATAAGGGTAACGTTTCAAGTTACGATACGACCACAGGGGTACACTTAGAACCAACGGGGTACACTTTGAGTCTTTCAGTTCTTTATATAAACTATTTAATGGGAATCAGACTTAAAAAAGAATAAATATGAAACAGAAAAAAGAAAAAATTGAAACACCGAAATTTTACACGTTGAATCGTATTTTATCAAAAAATGCAGATTACAACGTAATTTTCGGTGAACGTTCCAACGGTAAGACCTATGCAACGTTACTGTATGGAATCAAAGAATATTTGCGCACAGGTAAACAAATGGCGTACATCAGAAGATGGCGTGAGGATTTGAGGGGTAAACGTGCCGAAAGTTTGTTTGCAAATCACGTGGCAAACGGTGTGATACAGGATTTAACGGATGGCAAGTTTAACGAAGTGTTTTACGTTTCGGGTAAATGGTTTCTTTCGTTCTATGATGCAGAAACGAAAAAACGTGTGCCCGAAAACACACCGTTCTGTTATGGTTTTTGTCTTTCAGAACAGGAACACGAAAAGTCTAGCAGTTACCCGAACATAACTACTATTGTTTTCGATGAGTTCCTTACAAGACGTTATTATTTGCCCGATGAGTTTATGCTATATATGAACCTATTGAGCACAATTATTCGTCAGAGAAACGATGTTAAAGTGTTTATGTTAGGTAACACCGTGAATCAGTTTTGCCCGTATTTTACCGAAATGGGATTGAAACAGGTGCGAGTGATGGAACAGGGCACAATAGATATTTATAAGTTCGGTGAGCACGGTGCAACGGTGGCGGTTGAATATTGCAGTACTGTTGTCAAACAGAAAGCGAGTAACAAATATTTCTGTTTCGACAACCAAAATTTGCAGATGATTACGGGCGGTAAATGGGAACTCGCAGTATACCCACACCTACCTGTAAAATATAAACCGAGTGACGTGTTGTTTGTCTTCTATATTCAGTTTAACGAAATGACGTTACAGGGTAACGTGATACAGGTTGAGGACAAAGAAAACGGTGTGAATAATTTCATTTACATTCACAACAAAACAACACCGATTAAAGATACCGATAATAGTTTGATTTATTCGTTGCAGATGAACGGCAAACCGAACTACAAACGAAAGTTGTTGAGTACTGCTAGTTATATAGAATCACAGATAACTAGATATTTCGCAACGGATAAGGTATTTTATCAAAGTAACGAAATTGGCGAAATCGTTCGTAACTATTTAATGGCGAGTGCTCGCAGTAACATTATTACTTAATGACTGTTAACAGGGGTTAAAAATGTTTCACGTGAAACAATTTTTCCCCTGTTTATTTGGTGAAACCAAATAAAGTTATTATCTTTGCAGCATCAAATAACAAAGTTAAAAAATGCTATATGGATGCAAACGGAATAATCTCGCTTATTAGTAACGTTGGTTTTCCTGTTGCGGTGTGTGTTGCACTTTTCTATTATATGGAAAAACAGAACGAACGCCACGAAAACGAAACCGACAAGTTAAATGAAACGGTACAAAGTAACACAAAGGTGCTCACAGAACTTTGCACCTTAATTAAAACTTTAATTAAATAATGGAAAAAGAAAACTTATATAACAGGTTTCAAACAGAAGTTAAAAACAAAGATTCTGCATTATTTACATTTATGCAACGTGTTCTTTGTATGACTTCAAAAATGTTTGTTTACACGGGGATGCCCGAAACAATGCCACCCGTTGAACTTGAAAAGATTCTGCAAACAACGGGTAACGTTGGTATTGCAGAAGTCAACGGGGATTTGTATGCTTTACAGGGCACACGGGGCGGCGAATGTGATGCCTATTATCACGGAAAAGATTACGTTGTGGCTAACCCGTGGTTAAATTTGAACAAGACGTTCAAGATTGATGAGGATATTGTAGTTATCAATAACACACCGTTTGCGGATTCGCTTATTCCTATTATCGGCAAATATGGTGTACTTTACACGGATGCCACAATAACATTAAATTTGGCTAGCATTTTGACCCGTATCACTATGTTAATTTCGGCAAGTGATGACAAGACCAAACAGAGTGCAGAATCGTTCTTACAGAAAATTTTGAACGGTGATTTTTCTGTTATCGGTGAAAATGCCTTTTTCAAAGGTGTAAACTTACAGACCCCACCGACACAGGGAAACCAACAAATCGGACAATTAATTGAACTGTTGCAGTACTACAAAGCTAGCCTGTTTAACGATTTGGGTTTGAATGCAAACTATAATATGAAACGTGAGCGGTTGAACACGCAAGAAGTTTCAATGAATATTGATGCTTTAATGCCGTTCGTTGATTCAATGTTAACGGAACGTGTTGAGGGTGTGAAACGTGTTAACGAAATGTTCGGCACAGAAATAACCGTAACTTTGGGGTCAAGTTGGAAAATCGAGCACGAAAATTATTTGTCGTTGCTCAAAGCAACAGAAGACGGGCACGACCACACCGATAATGAAGACGTTGACCCTGTAACGGAAAACGAAACAGAAGAAACGCAAGAAACAGAAGAAACGGAAACAGAAACAGAAGAAACAGAAGAAACAGAAGAAACAGAAACAGAAACAGAAGAAACGCAAGAAACAGAAGAAACAGAAGAAAAAGAAAACAAAGATGAAAATTAATGAACTTTTTACAACTGAAAACGGTTTATTTGATAAAATCTTTAAACCCCTGTTTCCTGTTTTGTATGAATCAATATTCGGCACGGATGAGCCAAAAGTAATTGATATTGATTTTCGTTTCAAATATGGAAACAGAACTTTGGTTGATGCCGTCACAAACGAAACTGCAACGGATATTGTCAAAGGTATTATTACAGTAAAGTTTGACGAATGGCAAAAACAGATTCAAGTGTTTAATAAAGAATATGACGTGTTGAACCCTGTAACGTCAAAAACAACGGAAACAACAAGTAACACCGTTGACGAAACAGGCAATAATAGCACGGTAGATTCAAGTGTAACCTTTAACAATGGAGATTTCGGAAATGACACGAAACAGCAAAGAGATTCCACAGGGAACAGACAAGAAACGGGCACGAAAACAGTTGTTAAAAACGGTGTTCCGTCTAGTGTTCCAACTAGTGAAATTATTCAAAAAGAAATGAGTTTGCGCAAAACTAATTTCAAAACGCAAGTGATAACAGAACTTGCAAAAGAGTTAACAATAGATATTTATTAATACATAAAATTTTTATAAAAATGAATGTAACGCAGATTTATAGTTTAGTTAACACCGTTTCGGGTGAAGTTTTGGGTAAAACCGATATTGTCAACGAAGACCTTACGGGTTTGGTTGATTTGGGTAACGAAGTGTTCAACCAAAATGCCGTGGATAATTACGTTAAATCGTTGGTTAACCACATCGGTAAGGTTGTTTTCGTGAACCGCCCTTATTCGGGTAAAGTTCCATCCGTTCTTATGGATGCGTGGGAATTTGGTAGCGTATTAGAGAAAATCAGCGCAGACGTTCCACAGGCTGAGGAAAACGACACGTGGAATCTCAAAGACGGTACAGAGTACAAACAGGATGTTTTCCACAAACCGACCGTTTCCGCTAAGTTCTTTAACTCAAAGGTAACTTTTGAAGTTCCTGTATCAATTACTGAAAGACAAGTAAAGGAATCTTTCAGCAGCGCAGAGCAGTTGAACGGTTTCTTGTCTATGATTTATTCCGCAGTTGAGAAGTCAATGACTATCAAGACGGATGCGCTTGTTATGCGCACAATTAACAATATGATTGCGGAAACTTTGAATGCCGATAAGGCTGCATTCGGTTGGGTAGCATCAACACACGAAACTGTTGACTATGCGGGTGCGTCAACAGTTCGTTGCGTGAACCTGTTGAAACTTTACAACGATAAGACGGGCGCACATCTTACCGCTAGCGCAGCAGTAACCACACCCGATTTCATACGTTTTGCAGCCTATACAATGGGTTTGTATGCCGACCGTTTGCAGACAATTTCAACTTTGTTCAACGTTGGCGGTAAGGAACGATTCACACCGAAAGACGTTTTGCACACAGTTCTGTTGTCCGATTTCGCAGCAGCTGCAAAAGCATACCTGTATGCCGACACGTTCCACAGCGAGAACGTTCTGTTGCCACAGGCTGAGACCGTTGCAAGTTGGCAAGCAACGGGCACAGATTACGCCTTTGCAGACGTTTCAAAGATTGACGTAAAATCGGCAAGCGGTGCAACCGTTTCCATCGGTGGCGTGTTGGGCGTGATGTTCGACCGTGATGCGTTGGGTGTTACAAATTTGGATAAGCGAGTAACCACCAACTACAACGCAAAAGCAGAGTTTTTCAACAACTATTTCAAGTTTGATGCTGGTTACTTCAACGACACAAACGAAAACTTTGTTGTTTTCTTTGTTGCCTAATTTTAGTTGTTTAACTGTTGGGGTGTTTCCTGTAGGTGAAAGCACAGGGGATGCCCCTTTTAGCTTTTAAGGTATGGTTAAAATAAAAACTTTCATTTACAACGGTAAACCGAATGAAGTAAACAAGACTTTACAGGAAAACGCAGAATATACAGGCGTGTTGAATGCAACGTTCAACGTTTTAACCCCTGTTGTTCGTTTCAGAACAAGAACACCTGTAACGTTTAACTATGTTTATATCGAAAGTTTGAACCGTTATTATTTCGTTTCTGAGAAACAACAGGATGGCGATATTTGCACCGTTCGTTTACGTGTTGACGTTCTGTTTACTTATAAGGACATTATTTTAAACAGTAGTGCAACGTTGACAAAAAGCGAAAACGGAAACAAATATCTTTCAAACCGTTCAAACGTTGTTGACGTTCGACCTAATATCAGAAAACTAGATTTTCCGAATAAGGGGTTGTTGAACGAAACGGGTAGTATTGTTATGGTAACTATTAAAGGTAACGTTTAAATATGGCTGTATATCCTATAAAATTAGATTTAGTTAATTGTACCGATAATAATTCAAGTAAGGAATACGTAAACAATGGTGATACGTATGCCGTTTTCGCAGCGAAAGCGGTTGACGGGTGCGAGTTTAAAGAGAATGACGGTGAAAATTTTTATATTTCACGTTTGTTCAATGGTACAACTAAGAAAACAACGTTTGACATTAAAAAGGTTTCTTCTAGTTTAGATAAACAAGTTATAAACGGTACGCAAGAAGGAATCACGTCAGACGGTAAATATATTTGTAAACGTGTAACTGTTGGGTCACGTAATATGGGTGAAATGACCTGTTATATTAAGGCTAGTATTGGAACACCAACACCACCAACACCAACAAATTTGTTAACTTACAACACAACAGGTTTGTCGGGTGACGTTACAATAACCGACCAACAGGGAACGGATGCACACCACTTCAATATAACGGTAACGGGTAACGGTGACGGTACATTTAGCAATTTAAAAGCAGCGTATCAAGATTGGGATGGAGACTATATTAAAGACGAACCGTTTAACGTATCGGGTAACGTTGCAACACTTACGGTTTATTGTTCTAAAGGTGACGAAATTACTATAACAGGTAGTTTTATTTCGGGTGTTCGTGAACTGCAAATAACAAACAATATTCAGAACACTACCGCACATTCTGTTGCGAGTGAAACAAATTACACCGTAACGGTTACAGGAAACGCAAAGGGAATGTTTAACGGTACACCAACGATAACATACGGTGGCGAAACCTACAATATGACTGTAACGAACCAAACCGCAACGGCTATTGTTCCTATAGCAACGGAATCGGTTATTATCAACGGTGAATATCTGTTAGGTGAATATATCGAAGTTCAATACGGTTTGACTAATTGCGAAATCGTTGGCGATAAACCTGTAAAGGTCAAAACGGGTCAAAGTTACACGTTTAATTTCAGAGCAAACCCGAACACGGAATTGACCGAAATTGAAGCAAATTTTAATGATGATAATGGTGACGTTGTTGTTGCAAACGGTACAATATCAGAAGATAAACAAACGGGTAGTGTAACGTTCACTTTGACACAGGATGCCAGTGATTTGAATATCGTTGCGAATGCAAATGTAGTTACACCACCAACGATTAAAAATTACGGTGCTATAAACGTTTATATCGTTGCTTTGGATAATTTGGATGAGTTTGCAAAGAAACGTTTCTTTGTTCAAACATCAGAAACAGAAACGGGCACAAAATATTCAGAAGTGAATTTGGGTCAATATGTAAACCGTATCAAAAGAATCTTTGCAAGTGTACCCGTTGGCGGTGATGATGTTCTGAAATGCGGTAACTACAACACGGGAATAAAGGTAAAATATCCCGATAGTGATGTTATGGTGCTAGATTTCGGAAACGTTGAACTAACAGGCACAAACGGTAACAATGAAGACTTTAACGCACAGGTACAGATGTTTATACCGTGTCGGGGTGTTGTTACTATAGATAGTAAATATATCGGTAAGACGATTAATTTAACTATCAAAGTAAACGTTATTACAGGCGATTCTGTTGCGTTGTTATCGTGTGACGGTGTGACGTTCCAAATTGAAAGTTTTTCTTTGTCACGTGATGTTCTTTACCGTTTGGGAACGGATTTAAACGTTGTTGGCGGTGAACAATGGAACGAACAAATTTTGTACGGTTTAGAACCTTATGTATTGATTACTGAGAATTTAACCGTTGATGTTCCTGTAAACAACACGCAAGAAAACGTAACGATTAATGCGGTTACAGGTTTCGCACAGTTTGCAAACGTGAATTTGAACACGGCAAATTTGTTGGTAGATGAATATAACGAAATTGTTTCACAACTTGAAACAGGTGTTTATTTATAAAAGAAAACGGGCGGTAAAATTGTTACCGCCTGTTTTCTTATTTTTTATTATTAAATTCGTTGGCTAAACCTTTGCCACAAATAAAATCTAAAGCACGGTTTTTCTTTGCTTTTTCTGCATCAAGTTTGCAAGAAATAGTTTTTATTACTAAAGTTTGCGCTTTTAATGTTTCGATAACAGAATTTAAAAGCATACCGTTTGTGCCTGTTGTTTCTTCTGCTATATATTGCAAATTTTCTGTTGAAACTTTAATAGACTTCAACAAAATTTCTATTGCTTTTTCCATAACTATTTCTTTTCAAGATTCATTATAATTTGGTTACGGGGTTTTCCGTTACGGGAACAAACCGAAATATGAAACCAAAAAGAAGAAGACCCTTTGCGGTGTTCCTTAATAAGTTGGTCAAAACCGCCTGTTTCTCTAAGAACCTTTTCTAAAGATTCCATATCAGCACACACCACATCAGCCGCCAAACCTTTAAGGTGTTGACTGTTAGCAACACCGCCCACCGCTTTATTAAGCATCGGTGAACGATAACCGCTATTAATCAGAATCGGTTTACCTAACTTTTCACGGATGCCATCCAAATAATCGGCAAGACGATTCAAGTTGTCAACGACTTCAAACGTTGGCAAATTGTCAATGCCCAAACGTTTTGCAGTTGGTGAGTTGATAAACTCGCTTAAACTAAAATACTTAATCTTTTTCATATACACTATTATTTAGGTGAAACAATAAACCACTTGCGAGAATCTTTGTGCGTTGGAAAACGACCTTTAACCGTTATCTTACAATCTCCCTGTAAGTAGTCGATTTTGTTGTTGAAAAACTCGCTTACTTTGTCCGAACGAACCATATACACGGTTTCTTTGTCGGTTTGTGTCAATGTAATCTTAAAATATGAATGTTCCATATATCAATTATTTATGCCATAAATGGCGGTTAAACTATATACTTTTAACAGGTTTGCCGTTAACGTCTATAAAATCCACCTTTGCATATTGTCCTACAAACTTTGTATGGATATATAAATTACCACCGCAAAAACGATAGTCTTTCAATGCGTTAACAACTACCTTTGTGCTTTTAGTTTCAAAAGATTCAAAACGATTTTCAAACTTAAACTTTTGTACTCTAAACATAACTTTTATATTTGTGCCTGTAAGGGTTGAACCTTACAGGCGGTTAAACATTTATTTGATTCTTTTGCTTGTTTGAATCAACTGTAAGAACGAACTAGCATTCTTACCTAATTTGTTGCAAAGTTGAGTAACGCAGCATCCATATTCGTTGATGTAGTTCAAACTATCTTTTGATTCAAAGACGGTGTAAACGTCTTTCGTCAACTTTGGCAATCTGTTGTGCTTGATGCAATTTGTTTCGTGTTCAAACATAACTTTTGCCACATCAGCAAAAACACCTGTAACGATTTGCGTTTCACGTGATGTTTCACTTTTAACACGTGTACCGTCAACAGATAAAACGGTTTCAAACTCTAAAGTAATTTCATACGTTGCCATATTCTTGTATTTTAAAGGGTTGAACTAAATTTCTAAATCTGTTGCAAAGATAAGCATTTTCCACGAACCAACCAAATTATTTTTGTTAAATAATGCAAAAATATTAATTTAAATCTTTTTAACATATACGCAATTTGTTCCACGTGAAACATCCACTTTGCCACCGTTCCACGTGAAACATTA
>OLWK01001193.1_pt1 | contig 12250 bp, 2 predicted proteins | sample 1674141 | NCBI WGS metagenome assembly OLWK01 (sample SAMEA103958148, study PRJEB25191) | human gut metagenome | reverse complement strand
TGACAAAGTACGAGAAGTTCAAGGACTACCATGTCCTGAACGAATATATTGAAAGCTCCTATATCGATGGCAAGCAGAACTTTGTTCTGATCGACGAGGTGCAGATGTGTCCTGGGTTTGAGTTTGCTATCAACAACCTCCATGCGCAGGAAAGATTCGACATCTATATTACAGGCTCAAATGCTTTCCTTCTAAGTTCCGACCTTGCCACACTCTTCACGGGTCGAACTTTTGAAGTGAAGGTGTTCCCGTTTTCTTTCAGTGAATTCTGCGAGTATTATACCCTTACGGACAGATATGCCGCTTTTTCCCGTTATCTGCGAGAAGGCGGTATGGCCGGCTCGTATCTTTATCAGGACCCGGAAGCCAAGTACGACTATATCGCGGATGTATTCGATACATTGATCGTCAGGGACATACGGCAGAAATATAAAATCCGCAACCCGATCCTGATGAACCGCATTGTCGATTTTCTCATGGACAATATCTCAAATCTCACGTCTGCGAGAAATATTGCAGACGCTCTCACGGGCAACAAGGATAAAATCAACCACAAGACCGTCGGAAACTATATGCAGTATCTGTGCAATGCCTTTGCTTTCTATCGCGTTCGCAGGTATGACATTCAGGGGAAAAAGTATCTGGCCTCCAGTGATAAGTTGTATCTGAGCGACCACACCTTCCGGTATGCGAAGCTGGGAACCAAGAATCTGGATTATGGCCGCGTACTTGAAAATATCGTTGCCATTGAACTGCTTCGGCGCGGATATGAGGTCTATGTTGGGGTTCTGTACAAGAAAGAAATAGATTTCGTCGCCATCAAGCGCAATGAAAAGCTCTATATTCAAGTTTCAGACAACATCAGTGACGCAAAAACCTTTGAACGCGAGGTAAGCCCTCTGCTCCAGATCAAGGACGCTTATCCGAAGATGGTGCTTGCCAGAATCCGGGATGAGGCATACCAATATGAGGGAATTCAAATCGTGGATATTGCAGACTGGCTGGCAGAACAGCCGTCTACTTCCCAAAAATGAAAATAATCTGATTTTGGGAAACAGAAAACCAACATATAAGAGCAAGCGTCCCGTTTCCTGCACAGGATTCGGGGCGTTTTCATATATACTGCTTATACATAGAGCGTCCGTTCCGGGCACTCTAAATTTTTGCCATGAAGGAGGAGCAATATGCCGAGCAAGCTACAAACGTATATGCAGATGGCGGACGAGGCGCAGCGGCAGATCACCGGCAGCTACCGGGGCTGGACGGGCTTTCTCACCACCGCCGCAAGGCTGTACAAATACCCCTACGCCGAGCAGGTCATGATCCACGCCCAGCGTCCGGACGCCACCGCCTGCGCGGAGTATGACTTCTGGAACGAAAAGATGGGCCGGTATGTCCGCAGGGGCTCCAAGGGCATCGCCCTCATCGACAGCAGCGGCGAAAGGCCGAGGCTTCGGTATGTGTTCGACGTGTCGGACACGGGCGGCAGGGAATTTCCAAAGAGCCGCTATCTGTGGGAATACCGGGCGGAACACGCGGACGCGGTAAGCGCCATGCTGGAAAGCCGCTACGGTGTGGACGGAAAAGGAGGGCTGCCCGATCAGCTTGAGCGCATCGCGTCTCAGCTTGCGGAGGAATACTGGCGGGACTATAAGCGGGATATCCTCGCCATCGTTGACGATTCCTTTCTTTACGGGTATGATGAGTTCAACGTAGGAGCGGCCTTCCAAAGCGCCGCCGTCGTCAGCATCGCCTACTCGCTCATGTCCCGCTGCGGGCTTGAAGCGGACGACCGCTTCGAGCATGAGGACTTCCTGAGCATCTTCGATTTCAACACCCCGGAAGCAGCCGCCGAGCTGGGTACGGCGGTGAGCAGGATCAACGGAGAGGTGCTGCGGCAGATCGAAGTCACCATCAAGAATTACGAGCGCGAGAAACTCGCGGAAAGGAGCCATAGCCATGACAGAGCTGACCTACACCAAGAACGGGGACTACCTGATTCCCGACCTGACGCTGAGCGAGACGCCGGAGGACGCGAGACCCCTGGGCAAGTACGGGAGACTGCGCAGGAGCTATCTTCAGGAGCACAGACCGGGGCTGTACAGCCGTCTGGTGCTGTCGGAGAAGCTGTTCCCGCACCTGCGGGAGATCGACGAGACGGCGAACCGGAGGCTGGAGCAGATGATGCCGGAGCTGATGAAGTCGGCGGGCGTGACAGAGGAGCTGAAAGCCCGCGACCAGATGAAATGGGTGGGGCTGATGAACAGCCTGAAAGCGCAGGCCGAGGAGATCGTTCTCAGCGAGCTGGTATACAACTGACCAATGACGCGCCGGAAGCGGAACCGGCGCAGCCTCCGATACCGCAGGCATACCAACTGAGCCTGTTCCCTACGGAGGAAGAGCAAATCGCATATATCGCAGAAGCGGAGAGCTACGCGCCCTCCGCTTTTTCCATGTCCATCCCGCAGTCGGATATCGACCATATTCTGCGCATGGAGGGCAACGCCGATTATGCCCGCATGAAGATCGCCACGGAGTTCTCCAAGGGCAAAGGCGTGGAAGAAATCGCGGCGTTTCTTCAAAGCAGCTTCCACGGCGGCAACGGCATCGTCACCGAGAACGGCAGATATTCCGCCTGGTACGCCGAGGACGGCATCCACATCGCCAATGGGGACGCGGCAAGATATCTGACCTCTGCAAAGGTCGTAAGCTGGCAGGAGGCGGCAGCGCGCATTTCCGAGCTTTTGGAGCAGGGCGAATACGCAACCAACGTAGAGCTTGCGGAAGCGCCGGGGCATGAGCGCGCGGAGCTGGCGCAGTCTATCTGGTATCTACGGCAGGATTTAAGTGAAAAGGCACGGGCGCAGGGCTATCTCTCCTGCCTGTCGGATATGCGGGGCGGCGGTTTCCCGGAGGAAACGGCGCGGCTTGCCGAGCGGCTGAGAGACCCTGCGTTCCGTGAAGTCCTCATGGACGATTTAGCACAGCTCCGATCCGACTGCCGGGAGGACAGGAGCCTGCTGCGCTTTCACTACCACAAGCCGGACAAAATCGAGCAGGGTTTGCGGGAGCTGTCCCTGCCCCGCAGGGAGTACCGCACCGAAATGGCGGAGATCCCCACCGTGCAGCGGTTCATTACGGAGGACGAGATCGCCGCGACCCTGACCCGCGGCAGCAATATTGAAGGGAGCAAGGGGCGTATTTATGCCTATTTCAAAGAAAAGCACAGCCCCAAAGAGCAGGCGGACTTCCTGAAAGACGAATACGGCATTGGGGGACGCTCCCACGCGGTATCCGGCGCGTCCCACAGCGGTGAGGATCACAGCGGCAAGGGCGTCGTGCTGAAAAAGCAGGACTGCCCGGAAATCCAGCTGAACTGGGCGAACGTCGCCAAGCGTATTTCTGAGCTGATCCGCAAAGACCGTTTCCTGACCCCGGAGGAAAAGGCGCAGTACGAGCAGCTTCAACGGCAGACCGCAGAGCGAAGCGCAGCATGGAATGACTACAACGCCGTAAAGGAAGCCCACCCGGATAACCTCGTGTTGTTTCAGGTGGGCGATTTCTTTGAGCTGTACGGTGAGGACGCGAAACAGGCGGCGGAGCTGCTGAATATGAATCTGACCACCCGCAACATCCCCGGCGCTGGCCGTGTGGAGATGTGCGGTGTACCGTCGCACAATTTAGAGATGTATGTAGAGAAATTGCGCGATAAGTATGATGTGACGATTGCCGAAGCGCCGGACTTTAGAGGTGAGCGCCACATTTACACGCTGCGCTCTATCGACCATGAGGCCGAAGCCGCCATCGACGCACAGGAGGCGGAGTTTGGCGCGGATGGCACGAGGGTGTTCCGCGATCCTGCCGCAGAGCAGGCTCAGCCCACGGTGCAGGAGCTGTTCGAGAGATACCGCCTGAGCGTGGGCAACGCGCTTTCCAAGGATGAAGCATTTCTCAACGCCTGCCGCAACTCCGACCGTCAAAACGCCTATCTGGAGGGCGCAGCGGCCATCCGGCGCATCGTCACAGAATCCGGCGATTTGCAGCTCACACGGCTCTATTTCGATATGCCCGCGTTCCACAACCGGCTCCATCAGGAGCTTTTGGACGAACTGTATCCCACGCTGGCGACAACGATAACGCCCTCGCCCTACAAGGTGACGCAGGAGGACATCGACGCCGCCTTGCAGAGCTGGAACGGAAAAATTGAAAGCAAGCACGCAGTTGTCCGCTATATGAAGGCTCACGCCCGCGACCGGGACACCGCCGCATGGCTGGCAGCGGAATACGGCGTAGGCGACAGCTCCAAGCCGCTGCAAATCTCCGTGGGAAATTCCGAGCCGGTCACGCTGTCATGGGCAAAGGTGCAGCGGCGCATTGCGCAGCTCATTCAATCCGATGGCTTCTACACCGAGCAGGAACAGGACAACTTTGACAATATTGACCCCATCGCCATCCGGGAAGCGCTTGCTGAAAGAGGTATTGTAAATGGGCAGGTTGTGGATGCGGAAGCTAATCGCAACAGCCCCTTCGTCCGGCAGGTCATGGCGGATGTAGAGCGGATCGCGGCGCAGGAAGCGCAGGCGGCGTACATGGACTCACCGGACCGTTTTTCCATCCGTCTGCACCCCAACGAGGGCGGCATTACCGGCATCTGGGACTCGGCCCTTGACCGCTTCTATGAGGAGGGTGGGCAGGTGCTTCGCTTCGCGGAGCAATCTAACGCCATTGACTACCTCTCCAGTATTCAGCGCAGCCGCGGTATGGAGCCGGACGCGCCGGTTTTCACAACGCCGCTGGGGAATGCCTATCGCGTGGGCGACGGCTTTTCCTCCACCGCAGCCGAACAGCGGGATACTCTGATGGTGGTCGAGCGTGTAGACGAAGATAATGTTTGGTACACTCTGCCAAGCGTCCCGGAGCAGGAAACGGTCAGCGTAGACCGCACCGTTTTTGAGCGTTACCTCGACACCGGCTATTTCTTCGCTGCGGAGCAGACGCACCCTGTCAAGGAGGTCACTGCTGAAAACGAACAGGAAAATATGATTTTCCGTGCGCCGTATGCCGTGGGCGATACCGTCTATCTGGACAACACGCCCTTTGAGATCACGGAGGTCGGCGCACTCAACGTGCAGCTTCGTGACCCTGCGCTCCGCTATCCCGTATTCCGCGCCGAAAGCCGCGAGAATTTTGAACGGCTGCTGCGCCGGGATGAGCGGAACGTCGCCGTGACAGATTTCCTTCCCGCACGGAGCAGAAACGACGACCTCCGCGACCTCCTGATGAACGGCATCCTCACGCCTGACATCCGGGACGAGGTGCGGGAGCTGTTCCGGCAGGGCGAGGGCAACGCCGCCATCGGTGCGTATCTTTCCAACGTTTTCGCCGCGTCGGACGCGGACACCATGACGCTGGAGGACGGCACCGAGGCAGATTTCATCACCTCAAGAAGCGGCTTTCAGGCGCAGGTGCATGGGGAAAAGGGCGTACACGCCCTCGGATTGTTGTGGCCGGACGCCGCTCCCGTGCTGCGCGCCGTTTTTCTGGAGGAAGCGCAGACGCAGAGCCGGACACAGGCACAGCCTGAACCAGATATTTCTCTTCCTGAACAGCCAGCATCGGAGGCGACTGAACCGGAGCAGCCACAGTTTACCACGGAAACCGTGGCGGTATATCCCGGTGACAAAAACAACCTCCCCTATGATGTAGAGATTCGTACCCTGCGCTTTGACGAGCCGGAACATGACCCGCCCGCACCGCTGCCGCCTGCGGAAAACTTCCGTATCACGGATGACAATTTAGGCATCGGCGGCGCAAAGGCCAAGTTCCGGGCGAATATGGCGGCAATCAATCTTCTGAAGGAGTTGGAATTTGAGGGCTTGCAGGCCAGCCCGGAACAGCAGGAAATCCTCTCCCGCTATGTGGGCTGGGGAGGTTTGGCAGATGCGTTCGATGAAAATAAGCCAAATTGGGCAGACGAATTTGCCGAGCTATACGCCACACTTTCCCCGGAGGAATACGCCGCCGCCAGAGCTTCCACGCTGAACGCTCACTACACCAGCCCCACGGTTATCAAGGCGATCTATGAGGCGGTGGGCAACATGGGCTTCCAGACCGGCAACATCTTGGAGCCTGCCATGGGCGTCGGGAACTTTTTCGGGCTTCTCCCGCAGGAGATGCAAGGAAGCCGCTTGTACGGTGTGGAGCTGGACAGCATCACCGGCAGAATCGCCAAGCAGCTCTATCCCAAGGCAGACATTACCGTGGCAGGCTTTGAAACCACCGACAGACGGGATTTCTTCGACCTTGCCATCGGCAACGTGCCCTTTGGACAGTACCAGGTCAACGACCGGGCTTACAACAAGCTCGGTTTTTCCATTCACGACTACTTTTTTGCCAAGACGCTCGACCAAGTTCGACCCGGCGGCGTGATTGCCTTTGTGACCTCCCGCTATACGATGGACAAACAATCTCCCGAAGTCCGTAAGTACATCGCGCAGCGGGCGGAGCTGTTGGGTGCGATCCGCCTGCCCAACAATGCGTTCAAGGCCAACGCCGGTACGGAGGTGGTGTCCGACATCATCTTTCTTCAAAAGCGTGACAGACCCATCGACATTGAACCTGACTGGGTGCATCTCGGTGAAAATGAGGACGGATTTTCCATCAATCAGTATTTCATCGACAACCCCGAAATGGTATTAGGCCGACAGACCTCGGAGAGTACGCAGTACGGCAGACAGGACTTTACTGTGGAACCGTATGAGGATTTGGACCTTGCCACGCAGCTCAGATACGCCATTCAGAATATCGGCGGCAAGTACGAAGCCGCAGAGTTGCCTGACCTCGGTGAGAACGAAACCATACAGGATACCATTCCCGCAGACCCCAACGTGAAGAATTACAGCTATGCCGTGGTGGACGGCGAGGTGTACTACCGTGAGAACTCCGTCATGGTCAAGCCCAACCTGAACGCCACCGCAAAGGAGCGCGTCAAGGGAATGGCAGAGCTGCGGGACTGCGTTCACCGGCTCATCGACCTTCAGATGTGGGAATCCGACGACATTTCCATCCGCGCCGAGCAGCAGAAGCTCAACCGCCTCTATGACCGCTTCACCGAGAAATACGGCCTCATCAACAGCCGGGGCAACGCCCTCGCCTTTGCAGACGACAGCTCCTACTACCTGCTCTGCTCCCTTGAAATGCTGGACGATGAGGACAAGACCAAGCTCAAGGGCAAGGCGGATATGTTCACCAAGCGCACCATCCGGCAGCGGCAGTCCGTCACCAGCGTGGACACTGCCGCAGAAGCCCTCGCCCTGTCCATTGGGGAAAAAGCCCGCGTGGATATGGCGTATATGTCCCAGCTCACCGGCAAGAGTGAGGACGACATCATCGACGAGCTGAATGGCGTCATCTTCCTCGACCCTGTTTACGGCGACTGGCAGACAGCGGACGAATACCTCTCCGGCAACGTCCGGCAGAAGCTGCGGGAGGCGGAGAACGCCGCCGTTGACAGCCCCGGCTATCTGCCCAACGTGGAGGCATTGCGCGCCGCACAGCCGAAAGACCTTGACGCTTCGGAGATCGAGGTGCGCCTCGGCGCGACGTGGATCGACAAGAAGTACATTCAGCAGTTCATGTTCGAGCTGTTGGAGCCGCCTCTGTATGCCCGCCGCTCCTTGGAGGTCAACTACTCGGAGTTCACGGCGGAGTGGAACATCTCCGGCAAGAACAGCATCCCCTACAACGACATCAACGCTCGCATGACCTACGGCACCGACTGCGCCAACGCCTACAAAATCCTTGAAGATACGCTGAACCTGCGCGACGTGCGCATCTACGACACCGTAAGGGATGCGGACGGCACGGAAAAGCGCGTCCTTAACAGCAAGGAAACCACCCTCGCCCAGCAGAAGCAGCAGGCCATCAAGGAGGCGTTCCGGGACTGGATATGGCGCGACCCCGACAGGCGGCGGGAGCTGGTGCAGCTCTACAATGAGCGCTTCAATTCCACCCGTCCCCGGGAATATGACGGCAGGCATCTGATCTTTCCGGGCATGAATCCTGAGATCACGCTGCGGGAGCATCAGCTCAACGCCATCGCCCACGACCTCTACGGCGGCAACACGCTCCTTGCCCATGAGGTGGGCGCGGGCAAGACCTTTGAGATGATCGCCGCAGCCATGGAGGGAAAGCGCCTCGGCCTGTGCCAGAAATCCCTCTTTGCCGTGCCGAACCACCTGACGGAGCAGTGGGCCTCGGAGTTCCTGCGGCTCTACCCCTCCGCCAATATCCTTGTGGCCACCAAAAAGGACTTTGAGACACGAAACCGCAAGAAGTTCTGCGCCCGCATCGCCACCGGCGACTATGACGCCGTTATCATCGGTCACAGCCAGTTTGAGCGCATCCCCGTGTCCAGAGAGCGGCAGGAACGGCTCTTGCAGGAGCAGATATGGGAGATCGAGGACGGCATTGCAGAACTCAAGGCCAGCCGCGCCGAGCGCTTTACCATCAAGGAGCTGGAGCGCACCAAGAAAAATCTGAAGGCCAAGCTGCAAAAGCTCCACGACGCCGCCCGCAAGGACGATGTTGTGACCTTTGAACAGCTCGGCGTAGACCGGCTCTATGTGGACGAGGCGCACAGCTTCAAAAACCTGTTCCTCTACACAAAAATGCGAAACGTGGCGGGGCTTTCCACCACCGACGCCCAGAAGTCCTCGGATATGCTCTTAAAATGCCGGTACATCGACGAAATCACCCACGGCAAGGGCGTTACCTTCGCCACGGGTACGCCCATCTCAAATTCCATGACGGAATTGTATACCATGATGCGGTATTTGCAGCACGATATGCTCAAGCGCAACAGCCTGACCCACTTCGATTGCTGGGCCTCCGCCTTTGGGGAAACCACCACCGCCATCGAGCTTGCGCCGGAAGGTACGGGCTACCGGGCGAGGACGCGGTTTGCCAAGTTCTTCAACCTGCCGGAGCTGATGAACCTGTTTCGGGAGGCAGCGGACATCAAGACCTCCGACCAGCTAAACCTTCCCACGCCTACGCCTGTCTATCACAACGAGGTCAGCCAGCCCACGCCGCTGCAAAAGCAGATGGTGCAGGAGCTGTCCGAACGCGCCGCCAAGGTACATTCCGGGGCTGTTGCTCCCACGGAGGACAATATGCTGAAAATCACCTCGGACGGGCGCAAGCTGGGCCTCGATCAGCGCGTCATAAACCCTGACCTGCCGGACGACCCGAACAGCAAGGTCAACCTGTGCGTGGACAACATCCACCGCATCTGGCAGGACGGACAGGCGGAGAAGCTGACGCAGCTCGTGTTCTGCGACCGTGTAGCGATACGTTGCTACAAATAAACTTTATGTGGGCGAAAGCCTGTAAGGAGGTAAAAGTAGCGGGGAAAACAGAGTTTTCCCTAACTGATATTCTGAAGAGTGGAATGATGGGGTAACGCCCTGAAACGCTCACCTGATACTACGTTGGAAGCAAAGGAGTGCAATATCCTGCGCTGACACAGCACGTTGAAGTCGGCTGAGAACCGTCCAAACAGAGCCGTAAGGCAGATGTGGAAAGCTGTCCAGAGGTGGATAGTGCGGTCTATAGGTCGGGGGTCTATAAAGTGCCTATGACAAGAATGTGGCTGACAACCACTGACGAAAGTCCGAATGTATGGGTCAAGAAGAAAGAACGGTAGAAATGCCGTTGCCATGAAAATGGTGTATGTGGGGTAAAGTAAGGCGGTCGCAATGAAATTCCCTATAGCATTACAGGTGCTATCCAGCATACTGGCCAAAAGGATAGTCTAAGGGCATCATGTACAGATAGGAATATCGGAACGTAGAAAGTCCCGGATGTGGAGCGATTGCACGCTATGAAGCATGAAAAGGAAATCTGTGTCGTCAGGAATGAAGGTGCAGTATAACTTTTCTTAATCCGGGAGGAAGGTGCAGCCATGGTACCGTATTCAGTCAGCGATGGTTGAATTTAGAAGCCGTGAAAAAAGTAAGCGGTGGAGGGACGGGCTGTAGTCAAGAGTAAATTGAAAATATCATTATTAACAAACACGCATAGGTTCGAGTAGGACTAAGAAAGGTTAAGCCCACGAAAGTGAGTGATGACCGACTATGGCAACAAAGAAAAAGGCTTTGAAGAAATCGAAACTGCGCCATGCTGAATATTACGATTTCCAGAAAATTCAAGATAAGCTGTATGCCGAAAGTATGGATGGCAAGATGTTCACCAAGCTGGTGGAAATTATCACCCTGCCGGAAAATATCAAATTGGCATACCGGAACATCAAGAAGAATAAAGGAAGCAAAACAGCAGGCACAGATGGCAAGACCATACAGCACTTAGAAAAGCTCTCTGAAGAAAAGCTCGTTGTGCTTGTGCAACGGAAATTCAGTTGGTATGTCCCCCAAAGTGTTCGCCGAGTAGAGATACCAAAGGACAATGGTAAGACAAGACCGTTGGGGATACCGACCATTATGGACAGACTTGTTCAGCAATGTGTTCTACAGGTTTTAGAGCCAATTTGTGAAGCAAAATTCCATGACCACAGCTACGGATTCAGGCCAAACAGAAGCCAGCAGCACGCAATTTCTCAAGTCCATAAAAATATGCAGCTAAGCCATCTGCATTATGTAGTTGACATTGACATTAAGGGATTCTTCGATAATGTGAGCCATGGCAAGCTGCTAAAACAACTGTGGACACTTGGAATATGTGACAAAAAGCTGATTTCTATTATATCTGCAATGCTGAAAGCGGAAGTGGCAGGAATTGGGTTTCCAGAGAAAGGGACACCGCAGGGCGGTATCATCTCTCCGCTTCTGTCAAACATTGTGCTGAATGAACTGGACTGGTGGTTGGCAAGCCAATGGGAAAACATTCCAACACAATATCCGTTCAAGCAAACGCCTAACCGCAATGGCAGCCCCAATCATGGTAATAAGTATGCGTCCCTGCGTAGAAGCGGATTGAAAGAAATAACCTGTGTCCGATATGCAGATGATTTCAAAATATTTACCAGCAGCTATCCTAATGCGGTCAAGCTGTTCCATGCAACAAAGGACTGGCTGAAAGAGCGTCTCGGTCTGGATATAAGCCCGGAGAAGTCCAAGGTAATCAGCCTGAAAGAGGACTATTCCGATTTTCTGGGATTCAGACTGAAAGTGATTCCCAGGGGCAAAACCAAACAGGGACAAACCAAATTTGTTGTAGAGAGCCATGTCAGAGAGAAATCCATTAAGAAAATTAAAGACAACCTTGCGGAACTGACCCATGCGATTCAGTACCCGAAGAATGCGGCACATTCCGAATATGAGGAAATTGCGAAATACAATGCCTTTGTACTCGGTGTCCATGACTACTACAGCATGGCGACCAAGGTCAGCAAGGATTTCAGAGGATTAGCCTTTTCAGTCCAAAAGAGCCAGAAAACAAGATTTCGACAGCGGTTAAAAACGGCAGCAGAGGTTGAAAAGAATCGGATTCCGTGCCATATAGCAAACGTGATTAAGGAACGGTACGGAAAAAGTAAGCAGTTGCGATATGTAGGAGGAATTGCGCTTGCGCCAATAGGCTATGTCAAGCACAGGCATCCCATTCAGCGAAAACGTGGTGTGAACTCGTACACCGCAGAAGGTAGGGCAATGATTCATAAACAACTGGAAGCAGTTGATATGGAGATTCTGCATTATCTGATGCGAAACCCGGTCTGGAATGCCACCATAGAGTATAACGACAACAGATTGTCACTATACTCGGCTCAAATGGGTAAATGTGCCGTAACCGGGGCGAAGCTGATGATTGGAGATATTTTCTGTCACCACAAAGTCCCACGTTGCAACGGAGGCACAGATGCATACCAAAATCTGATTTTGTTATGCGGAAATGCCCACAGGCTTATTCACGCTACCGATACCGACACTATTGCAAGGCTTACGGATTCCTTAAACCTCACTCCGAAACAGAAAACCAAAGTTGATAAGCTCAGAAGTCTTGTTCATGTTGAGAGTTGTTAAAATGTAAATCAATTTGCCCTTGATGGCAAGCCGTGTGAGCTGAAAGGTTCATGCACGGTTTAGGGCGGGGGAAAAGTTGGAGATAACATCAAAATCTTACCTATCGCCACTTTCTACACCACAGGCAAAAGCTCCTGCAAGCAAGGCGGCGAAAACACTGGATAATCCACTGCTTCACGCATTGGAAGGCGCTGTGCCTCTGCCGGAGCAGG
>OLWK01001182.1_pt1 | contig 12338 bp, 10 predicted proteins | sample 1674141 | NCBI WGS metagenome assembly OLWK01 (sample SAMEA103958148, study PRJEB25191) | human gut metagenome | reverse complement strand
TGTATCCGAGAGTAAGTACCGAGATGCAGGTAGATGGATACAGTCTTGAAGGACAAAAAAACGGATTAAAGCGATTTGCTGACCGAGAAGAAATGGAGATTGTCGGTATCTATGAGGATGCAGGTAAATCAGGAAAATCTATTGAGGGACGACCTGCATTTAAGAAAATGCTTTCCGATATAAAAAACGGATTGGAGATAGATTATATTCTGGTTTATAAACTTTCCCGTTTCGGAAGAAATGCAGCGGATATTCTAAATTCATTAGAGTTTGTGCAATCTTATGGAATAAATCTTATTTGTATTGAAGAAGGAATTGACTCGTCACAGACAAGTGGAAAACTTTTAATCTCTGTTTTGTCTGCGGTTGCAGAAATAGAAAGAGAAAATATCATTGAACAGACAATGAATGGACGGAGAGAAAAAGCACGACAAGGTGGGTGGAATGGTGGATTTGCACCATACGGATATTATCTGAAAGACAATCAGCTCTTGATAGAAGAAACGGAAGCTGAAGCAATCAGAATTATATTTGATAAATTTGCTAATTCTGATATAGGACTTGGCGGAGTAGCAAAATATCTTAATCTTCAAGGTATAAAGAAGATACCTCGTCAGAACGGCACATTGGAAACTTGGAGCAGTCATTTTATACGGTTGATATTAGACAATCCTGTTTATTGTGGAAAGATTGCTTATGGCAGAAGAACACGAGAAAAGGTAAAAGGTACAAAAAATGAATATAAGCAGGTTCATGCAGAGGATTACATTCTGGAAGATGGACAACATGAAGGAATTATCAGCGAGGAATTGTGGCAAAAGGTTCACGCAAAGCGTATGGCAACAGGAATTAAACAGCCATCCAAAATCGGTAAGGATAGGTCACACCTTTTGACGGGGATATTAAAGTGTCCCCTTTGTGGAAGTTCAATGTATACGAACAAACACGCTTGGACAAATAAAGACGGCACATACAAAGAGGTTTACTATTATATTTGTGGTAGAAATAAGCAGGAGCGAGGACATCATTGTGATTATAAAGCATCGCTAAGAAAAATAGATATTGAGCCACTTGTAATTGAAGCTGTTAAGGAATTGGTAAGCGATAAGTATTTTGCAAAAGAGATTGAAAAGCGTATTGGCGTACAGACCGATACAACAGCTATTGATAAGGAACTTGCCAATTACGAGAGTAAGCTGAAAGAAGTAGATTTGAATAAAGCCCGTCTGGAACGAGAGATTGATAATCTGCCTATTGATGCTCGTTTCAGAGAAAGGAAAATCCACGACATGACTTTAAGACTTGATGCCTTGTATGATACGATTGTAGAGTTGGAAGAACGGATTGAAGATGCAAAGCTGAGAAAAAGTTCTATCGAAATGGAAACAATCACTCTGGACAATATTTACAAGCTTATGCTGAATTTCGGAAAGCTCTATGATATAATAAGTGACGAGGAAAAGAAAAGCCTTATAACTTATCTAATAAAGGAAATTCAGATATATCCTAATGGAGAGTCAGAGATGCCTTTGAAGTCGATAGAGTTTAATTTTCCGATATATCGTGATGGACAAGAGGTAAGGCGGCTCTTGTGGGAAAAAGGTAATACCGTTGACACGATGGCGCGGCTGCGCTCGCTGATCCTTGCGCTGAACGAGACCTGGAAGGGCGAGGCACAGGCTGCGTTCGTCGCAAAGTTTGAGAGTATGCAGAGCAGCTTCACAAGCTTCTCTGAAATGCTGGAGGGCTACGCAACGCTGATGGATACGGCGGCCCGCGAGCTGCAGAACACGGATCAGGGCCTGAAGGCGACCATGCAGAGCAGCTTCAACTAAGACAGAATTACAAAGGGGCAGTGCTTCCACGCTGCCCCTTTTGTCTGCGTTATAGATATTTGGAAAAAATGGAGAAAAGTATGAAAAGAATAAAGATGATGTGTTTCCTGCTGGCGCTGCTCGGCTTGCTGAGCGCCTGTTCCGCGCATTCCGTTGACGCTGAGGAGCAGTCCACGCCGACGTGGCAGTCCCGGTACGATCTGGGCGTGCGCTATCTGTCGGACGGAAGGTATGAAGAGGCGATTCTGGCCTTTACCGCAGCCATCGAGATCGACCCGAAGAACGCGCAGGCGTATGAGCAGCGAGGCGACGCGTACTGGGAGCTGGCGCAGAGCGCGCAGGGCAGCGAACAGACGGATGCATACCGCAGCGCTGCGGAGGATTATGAATCGGCAATGCAGTGGGGGAGCGAGACGGACGAGCTGTACCGCCGCGCGGCGGATGCGTACTACGGTGCGCAGGACTATGAAAAGGCGGAGTCCTATTATGAAAAGCTGCTCGAAAAGGACGAGGATGTGCTTGCGCGTCTGATCGAATGCAGCCGGGCGCTTGGAACCGGGAAGGAGCTTGCGAAGCGGCTGCAGGCGCGTTATCTCGAGACGGGTGAAGAACGATATTTACAGGCGCTCTGCGAGCTGTGGCCGCAGGAGGCGCTGCGCGCCTATGCCGCGCTGCTTGGCACAGACGGCACAATGGGCTTTGCGCTTGTCGATCTGGACGAAGACGGCACGCCGGAGCTGATCTGCGGCGAAATTGATACGAAGGGGCAGTCTGAGCAGATCGCGCTGACCGATTATACGCTCTATACATGGAAAAACGATCAGGTGACGGAGCTGTACCACGGCTTTGTCGATACCTGGATCAACCCCGATGTCCGCGTCACCACGGCGGGGGCCGTTGTCAACAATGGGCACGGCACGTCTGGCGCATATGAGCTGCAATATGTCCATTGGGACGGCGTGCAGATCGAGCATCATGATTTCTGGAGCTACGCCAAAACCGAGGATATGTCCGGCGAACGGGCATATTATCTCGACGACGTGGAGGTTTCCGAGGCTGTTTTTTACGAGCGCCTTGCCGACTGCACAGAAGGCGACGACGGATACGTGCTGCGCTTCCTTGCCAACACGCCGGACAATTGCAGAAAGTACCTGCGCGATTCCATACAGGCCAGCCGGCAGCCGGAACAGCCGCAGCTGAACGAGCAGGAGCTTCTGGCGCTTTTGCAGGAGAATCTGGCATGGCTGAACGCGGTCGAGGGTGAGACGTTTTTTGTTGAGGGCCAGGGATCGTATATGGCGATCGTTTCCTATGAAAACGGCCAGTACGGAAGAATCAAGCGCCTTGTGCCGTCTCCGGCGACCACCTCGGAGCTTGAGAGTACACTCGCAGAAGACGAAGCCATCGACCCGACGTTCAGCTCCTATTATCCGATTTCGAACTATTCCAGCAAGGAGCAGATTCTGGATAACCTGAGAGAATATATGGACGTAGACAGTCTGGGCATTATGCAGAACGCTTACGCAACCGTTTCAGACGTACTGAATGATAACGTTTGGGAATTAAACGGCGGGTTGTATCTGGTTCGCGGCGGGCGCGGATACGGCGTATTTAACTATGACCCGCAGACGCTGAAAATCGTCAGCTTCGATGAAACGACCTGCGAGGCGGAATGTGATCTGATGCGTTTTGGAGATTACTTTGATTCCGTTCAGACCATTTCATTTGAGAAACGCAGCGGCCGGTGGATCATCACGCACGTGGCAAAGGCCCAAAGCAGCGCCGACCCCTATACCATCACCGCAGAAACCAGAGCGGACCGCAGCCTCTATCCCCGCCCGGAGCGCACCTTGGAGCGCGGCAGCCAGGGAGAGGACGTCAAATATGTACAGGCTATGTTGGTTGTCATGAACTATGATGGCGTGGTTGTTGACGGCGATTTTGGCCAGGCTACGGAAGCGGCGCTGATGCGCTGGCAAAAGAACCATTCACTTACCCAAACGGGCGTTGTCGATGCCGACACGCTGCAGCAGCTTGAGGCTGCCGAGACAGCATGGCTGCTCCGGGAGTAAAGCGGAGCGATGTTGTGGTGACGGCTGGAGAATGGGGCGGAAAATCACAGTTACGGCACAAATGGTGCAAACTTAAATGACGATCTACTTCGCGTCAGAGGTAGCTTCCAAATCGAGAATATATGTATGTCAGACAGAAAATGTGAAACGCGCAGCGGAAAGTTTTATGTGCTTGGTGATGCTTCATCACTGCATGCCGCGCCGCATGGACAGTGAATATGATAAAAGGAGAAATGAAAATGAAACAGTTCACTTGTGTTTTTTTAACAATAATTCTTCTGCTGACGCTTGCTGCGTGTCAAAAAGCACCGGAAGCTGACCCGGCGGACGAAGCACCCGACTGGCAGGCCCAATATGACCTCGGCGTGCGCTATTTGTCCGAGGGGAACTATGAGGAGGCCATTCTGGCCTTTGAAGCCGCGATTGAAATTGACCCGAAACAGGAAACTATCTATCTGAAATATGCGGAGGCTTATACGCAGCAGGGCGATGATGCTTCTGCTTTGCGCGTACTGACGCGGGGCTTCCGTGAGACGCAGAGTGAACTGCTGGTTCGGGAAGAAAACAAACTCAAACGGAAAATCCTTCAGGGGAATTCAGCCGTTGCAGAGCTACCTGCTGCCGTTGACAGCACCGGTAACACCAATTATGATGCAGACACCGAGCGGCTTTATCGAAGCGTTATTCTGGAAAATCCGGATGGAACGCCGATGCAGTTTGCAATGATCGCGGACGCGAGCGAATACTGGGAAGTTTGGCTGCATCGTTATACGGTCTCGGATGATGCGGAAATTCAGGATGAGAGGCAGGTTCGGCTATTTACAGATGGCGGTCGAACGGATTTTTACATATATTATGATGCACGGCTGGGCTGCTTCTGTGCGGCAAACGCGGCGACGTATCGCGGCACTCCGACTGGCGCGTGGGGATGCGATGTTGCAATCTATATGCTGGAGAGTACAGTTCGGGAGTATCGCAGCTGGCATTGGAACGGCGTAATTGATGAGCCCGGCAGTTATGGACAGAATGCCGAAGGTATGCAGAAGGCTGGACTTCCGTATTTCCCGGACTATTTTGATGATAACTACAGTGTGATTTTGAATCCAGAACTGCTGGGCGAATGCTATTGGCTCTATAAAAACGACAGCTTCAATGTATTCCCGTCTGATATTCGCGTGCAGGACGGCTGGATGGTCGAATGGACAAGCGATGAGCTTGCTCGTTTTGAGCTGGAGATGCAGTTGCGCGCCGTTGACAGCGGAGAAGAACCGGAAACAAGTGCGGCACAATCAAATGGCGAAGAAACCGGAGCGCTGCTGGCCTATATCGATACGCTGTCCACTGATGTTGTGTCGACCAACGCACTAAAAATTGTAGATGCCTATGTTGATGCGCTGAACAGCACCCATTCAGGCGAGGGAATTTTCTATCCGGACGAAACGAATGCCGATCAATTCTGGACGGCAATTCTTTACTACGAAATCAATCAGAGGGGATACCTTGATGCCGATGACGTCAATTATTGGATGTACAAAGGTTACCGGATGGATAGCTGTCAAAATGTGCAGGATGTTGCAAATGCGATGTATGGACATGTCGTAGAGTTGCCGCCGCGTGATTATGTGCCTAGCTATTGTCCGAAGGACAGTGATACATGCTATTATTTCGGCATAGGCGACCGCGGCGCGGTACAGGTGGCGCTGGACGGCTTCGAACGCTCGGAGGATGGCAGCGCCGTGCTCAAGCTGTCCTATTCTTACCCCATGGATGGCCTATACATGACCGCGCTGGCAAAGCTGCGGGTTAACCCGAATGTAAATCTCGACGGCGAGATCCCGTTTTATTACATGATAGAATCCGTGGAGATCCGGTACGCGTGATCCTGCGCGGACGGGAAAACGGTATGCAATAGGAGAATCGATATGAAACGCTTCTTTTATATCCTTCTGGCAGCTCTTCTTCTGCTGACGCTTGCCGCGTGCAGCAAAGCACCGGAAGCCGACCCGGCGGACGAAGCGCCCGACTGGCAGGCAAAGTATGACCTCGGCGTGCGCTACCTGTCCGAGGGGAAGTATGAAGAGGCCATTCTGGCCTTTACGGCGGCGATTGAGATTGATCCCAAGCGGGCGGAAGCCTTCCTGGGCCGTGGCGACACCTATGAAAAGCTTGTTGATTTGGAGCGGGCTGCGGCAGACTATCGAGTTGCTTTGGAACTTGAACCCAACGCAGATGCGGAGATAAAATTGAAAAAATGGGAAGCGGAACTGTTGTCAGCGCAACTGCAGGACGAGCTTTGGCCGATGGTTCGCGATCTGGTGCTCCCAATGACAGTGGATTCCGTGGTGCTGGGAGAGACGAGCATTGAAACAGCCAAGAGCATTTATGCGTCATATCCCTACGCCAAATCCAACCTGATGAACGATGCTACACAAGACACGGTGTACAATTGCTTTGGTATGGATATGCCAATTCCTGCCGGTTACGAAGAGAATGAATTCGGGTTTCTATTTGCTGCACCCGTGGGTGGAGCTGTCTGCGACATCTGTATAAACCAACCTGGTTTCGTCGCGCTTGGCGCATTGCAGGTCGGGGATGCGGCGGAAATGGCACTGGAATTATTCGGCTTTCCTGAAATGCCGCCCCATGTACCCCTCCAATGGATTCTGAAGAATGGTGCACAGCTGGAGTATAATTGGTATAGTGATGACGACTTTACGTTTACTTATCAACTCAATGAGCAGACAGCAACGGTTTACGTTGAAGGTGGAGTTGTGCATTATGTGGGGCTGAAAGTGGAAGATAGTCCTGCATAAGAGACTGATTTTCGATTGGCTTTTTTTGAAAGTGCGTGACGGCAGAGCAAAAGACCAATAAGATAAGTGTGGAAAAACAGAGGAGAAATATGGAATATTCAGTTGATGCGGCTGTTTTGGATGGCTGGAATATAACGCGGCTGCTTGGCGAAGGCAGCTATGGAAAAGTATTTGAAATCGAGCGCAGCGAGTTCGGGCAGACGTACCGGGCGGCGCTGAAGGTGATCACGGTCCCGCAGAGCAGCGCGGAGGTTCGGAGCGTGATCTCCGAGGGTATGAGCGTTTCGCAGGCCGAGGCATATTTTCACGGCATCGTCGAGGAGCTTATGCACGAGTTTTCCATCATGTTCAAGCTCAAGGGCACGGCGAACATTGTAAGCTGCGAAGATTTGCGGGTGCTTGAACATCCGGATGGTATCGGCTGGGACATTCTCATCCGCATGGAGCTGCTGCACCCGCTGCTGCCGTATGTCTATGAGCACCCGATGGCGCGGCGGGACATCATCAGGCTCGGCATCGATATCTGCAAGGCGCTGGAGCTGTGCCAGCGGTACAACATCATCCACCGCGACATCAAGCCGGAAAACATTTTTATTTCCGACAACGGGGATTATAAGCTCGGCGATTTCGGCATCGCGCGGACGATCGAACGCACGACCTCCGGCCTGTCCAAGAAGGGCACGTATAGTTACATGGCCCCGGAGGTCTACATTGGAAAGAAATATGGCTTCAGCGTCGACACGTATTCGCTCGGACTGGTGCTGTACCGGATGCTGAACAAGAATCGCGGCCCGTTCCTCCCGCAGCCGCCGGAGGCAATTACCTATGACAACCGTGAGCAGGCGCTGGCCAGACGCGTGTCCGGCGAACCGCTGCCAAGACCATTTTACGGCGAAGGCCGCCTCGGCGAGATCGTCCTGAAGGCCTGCGCGTTTGACCCGAAGGACCGCTATTCCAGCCCCCAGCAGCTGCGTCAGGAGCTGGAAGCGATCTCCTACGAGGCGCAGGACGCGGCGCTCATCTACCCGAACGGCGACGAGCTGCAGATCGACCCGAGCCGCTACGCGTCGGGGAAGTCCTCCGGCGCGGCGGGAACTGCGGGCAAAACGAATGCGGTGTTTTCTGACCGGCCGCAGCGCACATCCGGCACAAACAGAACGCAGGGCGTCTTCGACGCCTCCGGCGGGGGCAGTCCGGCTCCCGTGCGGAAGGAAAAAAAGAAAGCCCACCGGGGGCTTGTCTGGGTGCTGGTGCTTGTCGCCAGTGCGGCGATCGCGGCGGGCAGTCTGCTGCTTTTGCACACGCGGCAGGAAAAGCAGGCGCAGCTTGCCGCCGCGCAGCAGGCACAGGTACAGGAGCAGCAGAATCAGTACGAGGCTCTGATGGAGCAGGGAACGCAGCTGTGCGAAACGGACCCGGAGCAGGCGCTGGGATGCTTCGAGCAGGCGCAGGCGCTCTACCCGGAGGAGTCTGCACCTTATATTTCCTACGCCTACGCGCTCTACTGCGCGCAGGACTATGAACGCTGCATTTCCTATATCGAGGACGAGCTGGGGCTTGGAAAGGCCTACGATATCGAGGCGCAGAGCCAGCTGAGCGAAATTCTGGGCGCGGCGTATTTTGAATGCGATGACTATGCCGCCGCGGCCTCGTTCTTCCGGCTGAGCACCGCCGGAGGCGATATCACCGTCAATGCCCAGCGCGATTACGCGGTTTCCCTCGGACGGCTGGGCGATATCGATGCGGCGGACGAGATCCTGTCGCAGATGTACGCGGCAGGCGCAAGCGGCGACGTGACTGACTACGTACAGGCGGAGATCGACTACGCGAAAAAGGAATATCTGGACGCGGAAAGCGGCTTTCAGGCGGTGCTGAATCAGACGCAGGATATCGCGCTGCAAAAGCGGGCGCTGCGCTCCTTGGCGGAGGTCTACCGCGATTGCGCGGCGCTGGTCCGGACGGGAAGCTCCCCGATCGGAAACCCCGCGACAAAGGCCGTCGAGGTTCTGGCGAACGGGATCGAAACCTACGGCCTGCGCTATGACTCGACGATCTGGGAGATGCTGGCGCTGGCCTATTTCGAGGCGTACCACACCGACCCCTCCGTTCCGCAGAGCTACCTGCGCAAGGCCGGGGAGTGCTTCAACCGCGTGCTGGAGCTTGGCGTGACGAAAAGCTATCTCTACAGCAACCTGTATACGATCTATTATGAATTACAGGAATACGATCTGGCGGAGCAGACGCTGGACGCCTATGCCGCGCAGTATCCGAAGGATTATGAACCCTACGCGTTCCGCGCCATGCTGTATATCACGCTGGAAAACCGGAAGGAACAGTCCGCGCGCGACTATTCCGTCGCCGTCGAGGCCTACGAGACAGCCGGGCAGCTGCTGCGCAGCGACGACGACGCGACATACTATCAGCAGCTGCAAAGTCTGATCCAGCAGCTGCAGAAGGAAGGATGGATCAACGGATGAAATACAGCTATGCCGCCGTCTGCGCGACAGGGCGGGTGCGAACGGAAAATCAGGATCGGATCTATCTGAACGGCACGATCTGCGGCGGCGGGTACGCGCAGACGGACGGAACCGGGAGAAAGCAGGGCCTTTTCGCCGTGGCAGACGGAATGGGCGGGCAGGCGCAGGGGGCGCAGGCCGCGCAGGCCGCGCTGGAGGCGCTTCCGCCGAAAAAATGCTGGTCGCCGGAGGCGGTTTTGCAGGCGTATGACGCGGGAAACCGCGCCATCTGCGACCAGATCGGGAAAATCGGAAAGCGCTCCGGCGCGACACTGACGACGCTGCTTCTCGCAGACGGCGAGGCGTATGCCGCCAATATCGGCGACAGCCGGTGCTATCTGTACCGGGACGGCTGCCTGTCGCGGCTGAGCGAGGACCATACGGCGGTGCAGCGCCTGATCGCGCTCGGCATCATCGAGCCTGCGGAGGCGAAAACCCATCCGGAGCGCCACCGGCTGACGCAGCACCTCGGAATTTTTCCGGACGAGCTGATCATACAGCCGCATACGGTCCAGCTTCCCGTGAGGCCCGGCGACCGCTTCCTGCTCTGCAGCGACGGACTGACCGATATGCTGGAGGAGGAAGACCTCAGCGCGCTCCTGCGCAGTCAGACAGCAGCGCCGGCCTGCGCCGCCGCACTGTACCAGCTGGCGATGCAGCGCGGCGGGAAGGACAATATTTCCGTGCTTCTCGTGGGGATCGACCGCTGAAGCTGCCCAAAACGCACAGAACGCCGCGCCCGGCCGGGCGCGGCGTTTATGCGCTTATATCAGGAAAAACTCCAGTACCAGCACGACCGCGCAGCAGCCGACGGCGACCTGAAGCAGATTTGCGCCGAGCCATGCGGCGGCGATGCCCAGCACCAGCGCGGCAAGGCCCGCGATGGGGGAACTTGTGGCGTTTACAATGGACGGGAAGGTCATGACGGCCAGCGTCACATATGGAACATAGAACAAAAACGAGCGCAGAAAGCGGCTTTTGATGGGCCTGCGGATGAGCGTCAGCGGCAGCTCCCGGATGAGGAACGACACGGCGGCGCAGACCAGAATATACAGATAAATTTTACCGTTCATCCTGACTTCCCTCCTTCTGCTCCGGCGCGTCCTTCACCGGGAAAAGCAGCGCCGCTGCCGACGCAATTAAAATCGTCAGCAAAATCGTCCGCGTGCCCTCGGACAGCGTCTTGACGTATGGCAGAACGGTGCACAGCCAGCTTGCCGCGAAGCTCACCGCCACACAGCCGAGCACGACCGGGTTTTTCTTCGACGGCGGAATGATGATCGCCAAAAACATCCCGAACAGCGCGACGGAAAGCGCGCTGACCAGACGCGCGGGCAGGATGCTCCCGGCCGTGACGCCCAGCGCCGTGCCGATGGCCCAGCCGGGGATGGCAGGCAGGAACGCGCCGTAGGAATAGAACGGGTCGAGATAACCGGGCCGCGCAATGGCGATGCCGAACAGCTCGTCCGTCACGTCGTAGCCGACGAGCAGCCGGTGGTACAGCGGCGTATCGGGCGAAAATTTCTGGCTGAGCGAGCAGCTCATCAGCAGATACCGCGCGTTGGTGATGAGCGTGATGAGCGCCATCTCCACAAAGCCGCTGTCGGCGGCGATGACGGTGAAGGCCGCGTATTCGCCGGCCGAGGCATTGTTGAAGAAGCTCGCGAGGAAGCCCTGCAGCGGGTCGAGCCCTGCATTGCGGGCGGCGATGCCGAGCGTGAACGAGACGACGAAGTAGCCGAGCGCAATCGGCATGCCGTCGTGGACACCCTCGAGGAAGACCTCCCGCCTGGTCTTCGCGAGCGCTGATTCAAATGATTCCGTCATGTCCGTAGAGAAAACCCCTTTCTGTCGCATTTTCTCGATTCCTGCGTGGTGTTCTTATTATTTTATGACGGAACGGCGCCGCTGTAAAGGCATGCGCGCGAAAAAGCCGCCGCTCCAGTTAAGAGGAGTGGCGGCTTTTTGGTGACGCGTGTTTTATTTATCCGAAGAAGGCTGTGCGGCCTTCTTGTGGCGGTTCATGTACTTGTTCGTCTCAGCGACGATGACGCCGGAAAGCGCGATGAGCGCGATGAGGTTCGGGATGGCCATGAGGCCGTTGACGATATCGGCGAGGATCCAGATGGCCTCAAGTTTGAGGAAGGCACCGGATGCAATCAGCGCGATGAAGATCAGGCGGTACGGCAGGACGCCCTTGTTGCCGAAGAGGTAGATGCAGGCGCGCTCGCCGTAGTAGTTCCAGCCGAGAATCGTTGTGAAGGCGAAGAGCACGAGCGCGATCGTCAGCAGCTGACTGCCGAAGAAGCCATAGGTACTGGCGAAGGCAGCGCTCGTCATCGCCGCGCCGGCGGCATCGCCCTGCCAGACGCCCGTGAGCACGAGGGCGAGGCCCGTCATGGAGCAGATGATGATCGTGTCGATGAAAACCGAGAGCACCTGCACCAGCCCTTGTTTGACAGGGTGGCTGACTTCCGAGGAAGCAGCGGCGTTTGGTGCCGAACCCATACCAGCTTCGTTGGAGAACAGCCCGCGCTTGATCCCCATGACCAGGCAGCTGCCGAGCATCCCGCCAAAGATGGCACGGAAATCGAAGGCGTCGGTCACGATCATGGCCTTGGTGCCGCCGATGCTCTTGATGAGGTGCCCGGTCTCCTCGACGGAGCCTTCTCCGAACACGTTTCTGCTGGGTACGAAATAATAGGTAGACATATTCTGTTCCTTTCCTTTCTGACACGAGGTCACGAGGCCAGCCACGGCGGTGGGCCGTTGGTCAGGGCCGGCGGATATGGGGAGGGCGGAGGAGCGTGGCCCCTCCGCCCGCTGCATGCTTTCTTCGAGGTGGCTTCTGCTTACTTCTCAGGATAGAAGCCGGAGGGAGTCTCGTTGAGGTTGATCATGATATTCTTCTGCTGGGTGTAGTGCTCCAGGATGACCTTATGGGTCTCACGGCCGATGCCGGACTGCTTGTAGCCGCCGAAGGGAGCGCCGGAGGGGATCTGGTTGTAGGTGTTGACCCACATACGACCGGTCTCGACCCCGCGGGCCACGCGAATGGCGCGGTTGATGTCGCGGGTCCAGACAGCGCCGCCCAGACCGTAG
>OLWK01001156.1_pt1 | contig 12527 bp, 10 predicted proteins | sample 1674141 | NCBI WGS metagenome assembly OLWK01 (sample SAMEA103958148, study PRJEB25191) | human gut metagenome | reverse complement strand
CCTCTGTGATCTCGCTGGCTTTCTTCATCGCTTTCAGTTTATCGTTGGCATCACGGCGGATGGAGCGGATCGCAACCTTGGATTCTTCACCCATCTTGGCGATGCCTTTCGCTAAATCTTTTCTGCGCTCTTCGGTGAGAGGTGGGAACAAAAGGCGTAGGACAGTACCATCGTTATTGGGATTGATACCAATATCAGAAGCCTGAATGGCCTTCTCGATGGATTTAAGGGTAGACTTATCGTATGGCTGGATGACCAGTGTACGAGCCTCCGAAACAGATACCGCGGCCAGCTGGTTAACGCGGGTGGGCACGCCATAGTAATCCACCTCCAGCTTATCCAGCACGGCAGGGTTGGCGCGGCCGGCACGGATGGCAGCCAGTTCCTCACGCAGGACGGAAATAGTTTTGGTCATTTTCTCTTCATGCAGTTTTAGTTCGGGGTTCATTATTTTATGCCTCCTTCACAATTGTTCCAATATCATAGCCGCACAGCGCACGGCAAATATTCTCGGGATCAGAAAGATCAAATACTACGATCGGAATTTTGCTTTCGCGGCAGAGAGACGCTGCTGTCATATCCATCACATTAAGATTCTGCGCCAGCACCTGCGAAAAGCTGACGGTGCTGTACCTCTTGGCATCGGGGTACTTCTTAGGGTCTTTGTCATAAACACCATCCACCATGGTAGCCTTCAGAATCGCATCGGCATCGATTTCAGCAGCTCTCAGCGCGGCGGCTGTATCGGTGGAAAAGAACGGATTGCCCGTGCCGCAGCCAAAGATCACAACACGGTCTTTTTCCATGTGCCGTACCGCACGGTTGCGGATATAGGGCTCCGCGAACTGTTCCATGGTTATAGCGGTCTGAACGCGCACCGGCACATCCAGCGATTCCAGTGCATCGGCTAGGGCCAACGCGTTGATAACGGTAGCCAGCATACCCATGTGGTCTGCACGAGTCCTGTCCATTTTACCGCTGGAGCGGCCACGCCAAAAGTTGCCGCCGCCGACAACGATGCCCATCTGTACTCCCAATGTTTGGACTGCGGTTTTTATATTTTTGCAGATCTCCAGCACCACATCATAATTGATGCCATTCCCCTGCTGCCCGGCAAGAGCTTCTCCGCTCAGCTTCAGAATCACACGCTTATAGCGAACTTCCAACGGACTGTAACGACCCAATCTGTATTCCCCCTTTGGTTGATACCGCTGCTTCTTAACTATTATACATGAATGAATCAAATCAGTAAAGAGCAATCAAAAGATAAATTTTGAACAGTTTATTTCAAAAGGCCGTCAGCACCGCCACGATCCCGCAACAGCGGGATCATTCCATCAGTACATTCTACTGTTCCGTCCGCGAAGATCCACATGGCCTCCCAGCCCATTTTTTCCGCCATAGCACGGGAATCCTCATATGGAAGGGTATACAGTGTTGTGGATGCAAGGTCAGCAATACCGCTATCCGGGATAATAACAGTGACACCTCGGTAATAAGCAGCAGGCATTAGGGTGTCTGGATCGATAATGTGGTGAACACGCTGTTTTCCTACCATATAGTAGCGCTGGTAGTCTCCACTGGTAACTACGCAGGTATTATTGACATATGCCACATCAATGGAATTGCCGCCGCCCAGTTCTTCCGCCGTAAAGGGATCCTGAATTCCAATGCCCCAGCCGGAACGAATACCGTCAAGGGGTGGATCGGCGGCCACTACATTGCCACCGGCACTAACAATAAAGGAGGTGAAACCGGCATCGTAGGCTTCCTGGCACGCCAGCTGCGTGGCATACCCTTTGGCTACAGCGCCAACATCGAGGCTCATGCCTTCCTTTGCTAAATACACTGTTCCTGCTTCCCTATCCACAATGACATCTTCAATATTACACACTGGGAGCTTTTCCATCAATGATTCTATCTTAGGCAACTTGGCATCGGTGGGGTCAGCAGAGTAGCGTTCCATATAATTGTGCCAAATAGATAGCACGGGCCCCAGCGCAATATTTACTTTTCCATCGGTTTTTCCATACCACTCTTGGCAAAATTCGATAAGGTCAAGTATTTCTTCTCGTACCGGAACAGGCTGGATTCCAGCATTATCATTGATAGTTTTGAGATTACTTTCATCGCTATATTCATAGTAGATATCATACAACTGGCTCAGTTCCTCCATGCGGGACTTAATCTGCCCCGCATACCGCGAAAATTCCTCCTCGGTCTTGCAGTATCCCACGATCTGCACCACCGTATCAAAGGTCCCGTAGAACTGGGCGGAATATTTGGTGTAGCCGGTATCGGGCGTCTTTTGGACACCGCATCCGGGCAGCAGCAGGAACACAGCAGTCAGCAAAGCAATCAGTTTTTTCATCTTGAACTCTCCGTTTCTTGTCTTTCTTTATATTCTACAATTCTTATGGCATAAAATCAATCTTTGTATTTCCTCCTCATACAGTTATAGTCATTCGTGTGCTGTAACAATTAACAGATATACGGATTATCAAATTAGAAAATACAGCATTTTAACAAAAAAATTATAGGCATCTTGCGGAATAACTTGTAAAATAGTATAATAATCAAGTATCGAACAAAAAACAAAACGATACATACTTTTCAAGGAGGAAAAGAAAATGAAAAAGTTTATTGCAATGCTTCTGGTTGCGATGATGGCTCTTTCTCTGGTAGCCTGCGGCGAAAAGCCCGCTCCTACCCCTGATCCCACGCCTTCCGCTTCCACCTACAAGACCGGTCTGGGCATGGTTACTTCCATGAGCGGCACCGATGCCGAGGATGAAGATCCCGCCAAGACCCAGGCTGACGTTACCGTCTGCGAGGCTACCTTCGATCAGGATGGTAAGATCGTTGCCATCTCCTTCGACGTTGTTCAGGCCAAGGCCACCGTTGATGCTGACGGCGTTGTTACTGTTGCCGAGGATGTCAAGACCAAGCTGGAGCTGGGCGATGACTACAACATGAAGAAGTATGCTTCCCCTGCTGCTGTTGGTGAGTGGTATGAGCAGGCCAATGCTTTTGAAGCTTACTGCATTGGTAAGACTGCCGATGAGGTTGCTGGCATGCCTTTGGGCGAGAACGCTCACGGCTATACCGATGCTCCCGCTGCTGAGGAGCTCAAGAGCACCTGCACCAGCTCCGTTACTGCTTTCCTTAACGCCATCGCTAAGGCTGCTGCTAACGCGAAATAATCTCATAGCTTAAATAAAATGGAGCGCTGGAATACCGGCGCTCTATTTTTTTTGTGTGTTTATTATGTTTTTTGTGTTTTTGGTGCATACTATTGATGACTCTGCGGAGCCAAAAAGAAATAATGGAGGAAGTAAAATGAAACGGTTTTTTGCAATTCTTCTCTGCCTGGTTATGGTGTGTGCGTTGGTTGCCTGCAACAATAGCACCCCCAATAACGGCAACAACGACAACAATGGTACAAATGGCACCAACGGAACCAATGATAATAACGGGAACGAGACCAATAACGGTGGTACAGTCAATGGAACTGCGTACCGCGTAGGGCTGGGCATGACGGTGGAATCCACCGTCAGCCCGGCGGAGGACGATGACGATGGCCGTGCGGAGGCTGCTGTAACGACCTGTGCCCTGCTACTGGACCAAGAAGGAAAGATCCTCTCGGTTACATTTGACTGCGTGGAAGCCGCCGCAAGCTACAATACCAGCGGGAATGTTACTTGGCCGGGCACCTACAAAAGTAAAAAAGAGCTGGGCTACGATTATGGCTTGAAAAAGTATTCTTCCATCGGGAAGGAATGGTTCGAGCAGGTCAATGCGCTGGAGGACTACTGTACCGGTAAAACGGTCAGCGATGTATCCTCGATGCAGCTGAAGGAAGAAAACGGAAAACAAGAGATTCCTGCTGCTGCGGAGCTTACCTCCTCCTGCACCATTTCTTGTGATCAGTTTATTGATGCCCTAAAGAAAGCAGAAATGAATGTAAAGTGAGTTTGATTCACACAAAGCCGCCGCAATGACGGCTTTTTCTTTTACATTAGCGGGGAAATCCTACATTGACAGAATGTCCTAATTAGGCTATGATGAAGACAAGGCGAAATGATACCGCCGGCCAAGGAGGAAACCATATGAACAGAATTATTACAGTAGGCCGTGAATTTGGCAGCGGAGGTCGGGAAATCGGACGCAAAATCGCACAGGAGTTAGGAATTGCCTACTACGACCATGAGATCGTAACAGAGTTGATCCGCCGCACCAATTTGGCGGAAGAATACATCCGCAGCATCGAGGAGAAGAACCCGGTGCCTGTCTTTGCCGTGACGACCGGCCGCACCTTCCTTTCTATCAGCAACCCGCTGGCTGATCAGCAGGTTTCCATTCTCTCAGAAGAGGGCCGCATCATTCAGGATATGGCGGAAAAATCCGACTGTGTGATTGTAGGACGCCGGGCGGACTATATTTTACGGGATAAAAAGCCATTGCGGCTCTTTATATATGCAGGTATGGATTTTAAGATGCAGCGCTGCCGGGAATGGGAGCATTTTGGTGAGGAGATTACTGATAAAGCCCTCCGCCAAAAGATTCAAAGCGTTGATAAAGAACGCGCCAAATATTACGAGTTTATGACCGGCCAAAAATGGGGCGACAAAGCCAATTATGATATATGCCTTAATACATCCGCATTGGGCATCGAAAAGACCGTACAGAGCATCCTTGCGCTTCTAAAGTAGACCCCTTCCCCCTTCATATTACTTGCACATTGCAAAAGGCAGGCTCCCATAGGGAGCCTGCCTTAACTTTTGTTTTATGATAGCAACTTGATCGAAACGATCATAATAAGCGCTATAACAAGAATAATGGGTAAAAAGGTGAGCAAAGCTGAAATGACCATAGCCGGCAAATCACCTTTTTCCAAATTGTCTTTGGAGAAAGGATTATCATCTACTTGCCTAACCGGTATTTCTTGATTCTCTTCCCCACCATCCGGCAACGGGCCATTCATCTTCTCGAGGTATTCCTTGTTGCGATGATTCATGGTGTCCATTGCGCGCTTTTGGCGTTCCTTAAATATCATTCGCTTCTCCTAAAACACCGCTTAGAGATTATCCTTGAGGATATGGTGACAAGCCACGAAGTGGTTGGGGCGTACTTCTTCCATTTCGGGTGTTACCATCTTGCAGATATCGGTGCAGTATTTGCAGCGAGTATGGAACTTGCAGCCCTTAGGCGGATTAACCGGACTGGGAATATCGCCCTCCAGAATGACCAGTTCGCGGTCATCATCCACATTAGTGGTAGGAATCGCGCCCAACAGAGCCTCAGTATAGGGGTGCAACGGATGATCAAACAGCTCTTGGGATTCTGCCTGCTCTACCATGTTGCCCAAGTACATAACACCGATACGATCGGAAATATAGCGGACAACGGAAAGGTCATGAGTAATGAACAGGTAGGTCAGGTTCTGCTGCTCCTTCAGATCGCTCAACAAGTTGATAATCTGTGACTGAATGGATACATCCAGTGCGGAAACTGCCTCATCGCAAACGACAAACTTGGGATTAGTAGCCAGACTGCGTGCAATGCCGATTCTCTGGCGCTGACCGCCGGAAAATTGGTGAGGATAGCGGTGGAGGAAGTAGGAAGCCAAACCGCATTCTTCCATGATCCCCATGATCGCGTCTTGCAGTCTGGGGCTGTTTTTTGTATAAAAGCCGTGCGAAACCAAACTTTCACCGATGATTTGACCAACAGACATACGGGGGTTCAGCGAAGAATAAGGATCCTGGAAGATAAGCTGCAGGTCGCTGCGCAACTGGCGCATCTCCTCATACTTTAGGCGTGCAAGATCAATACCGTCATCACGATACCCCTCATACTTCTGGAAACGCTCGTCGTCCTTATAGGGTTCACGCATCTTGTCAAGCACTTCGTGCTCCGCTGCAATCTCCTTTTCGACCTCAGCAATCTGCGCCTGAATCTCATCTACCTTCTTTTGAGCTGCCTCCGCCTTTGGGGAATCCTCCGAAGACTTATAAAGGATATCAGCCAAATCAACCGAAAACTCTCTCTCCTTGAGATGAAGCTTATGCAATTGTTTGGAGAGCTTATTGATCTTGAGGAACTGCTCCGAAACAGGCGCCAAATCCTCCACTACAATGAAACCGCCGATGACATTGGTGATATCCAGGAGCGCATCGTGGGCCTTTTTCTTGGCAGCCGCCAAATCATTGTGATGCTTCAGCTTATCCTCATCGCTCATGGCGTCATATTCCGCCTGCAGATGATCCCTTTTTTCTTCCAGCTGAGCCAAATGCTTACGGCGCTTATCCAGCGTCTTGATGGTCTCCCGGATATACTCAGGACACAGCTCATCAATCGTGCGGCCATAGTACATGGTACGGCCATCAGTTTGCGGATAAACCTGCAAAATAGTACGGCCAAAAGTGGATTTGCCGCAGCCGGACTCGCCTACCAAACCGAAGGTTTCACCCTCGTAGATTTCCAGGTCGATACCATCATTGGCTTTTACATACATCCCGCGCTTTTTCAGCGGGAACCACTGCTTCAGATTGCTGATGCGGAGCAAAACTTTTTTATCATTTGACATTTTGTTTTCTCTCCTCCTTGTTCGGGTAATAGCATCTGATGTGGTGTTCTTCGGTCAGATGAGTCATGGGAGGCTCAGCCTCATGGCACTTTTCTGTAGCATATTTGCAGCGGGGGGCAAACTTGCAACCCTTGGGCAGATCTAGCGGGTGCGGAACTGCTCCGGGAATTGCCTCAAGACGCTGATTGGTGGGGGTATCCAGGCGGGGAATCGAAACCAGAAGGCCCTCGGTATAAGGGTGGGAATACTCGGTCTTTGGGTCAAAAAGCATCTTTGCGGGAACGCGCTCCACCACCTGACCGCAGTACATAACAGCGACATAGTCTGCCATCTGGTTGATAACGCCCAAATCGTGGGTGATGAACAAAATACTGGTGCCGTTTTCCCGCTTCAGATCATTCATCAGTCGCAGGATCTGCGCCTGAATGGTAACATCCAGTGCGGTGGTCGGCTCATCGGCAATCAGCAGCTTGGGACGGCACGCCAGCGCCATAGCGATCATAACACGCTGACGCATACCGCCGGAAAGCTGGTGCGGATACTGCTTGGCAACAATCTCAGGATTCGGAATCTTTACCTCACGCAGCAGGTCAACAGATTTTTCCGCCGCTTCCTTCTTGGAAAGTCCCTGATGGATGATAAACGGCTCAGAAAGCTGTTGTTCAATAGAGAAAACGGGGTTTAAGCTGGTCATTGGCTCCTGGAAGATAACCGAGATATCATTGCCGCGAATCTTATACATCTCACTAAGGGGGAGTTTAGTGAGATCAACACCATTAAAGAGAATCTGACCGCCAGCAATATAACCATTGCCGTCAAGCAGGCGCAGGATACTCATAGCAGATACACTCTTACCGGAGCCAGATTCTCCTACGACACCCAGGGTCTTCCCTTCCTCAACGGTGTAGGAAACATTGTTTACAGCTTTTACTGTACCACGCTTGGTGTCAAAGAAGGTATACAGGTCGATAATTTCAAGCAGTTTTTTCTCGTTTTCCATGATATACCCTCCTTATCTTTCATTCGATTTCGGATCCAGTGCGTCGCGTAGACCGTCACCGATCAGATTGATGCAGACGCAGGAAAGACCGAAGATCAGACCAACGAATACCCAGTTCCACCAGTAGTTCTGGATGATAACGCTGTTATTGGCATTGGAAAGCATATTGCCCCAGGTGGGTGTGGGTGCCGGAATACCGAATCCCAGGTAGGAAAGGGTACTTTCGGTCAGCATGGAAGTGCCGAACGAAAGGGTGATGGAAACCAGCACGACGGACATTACGTTGGGGATGATGTGCTTAAAGATGATCTTGTTTTCCTTAACGCCGATGGTCTTTGCAGCGGTAACATACTCCATCTCACGCTGGGCAAACATCTGCGCACGTACCTGACGGCAGAGCCCCGGCCACGAAAGCAGACCCAGAATGACCATGATGATATACATTCGCTGCTCCACGCTTACCCGCGAACCAAGCACCGCGGAAAGGATCATGGCGAAGGGGATGAACGGCATACTGGAAACGACCTCTGCCACACGCATGATGGCCATATCGAGGAAGCCGCCGAAGTAACCAGCGATACCGCCCAGCAGAATGCCGATAATGGTGGAAATCACAACGGAAAGTGCACCGATGGTCATGGTCATCTTACCGCCGTTTACCAGACGGGCAAAGATATCACGGCCAAGGTCATCGGTTCCCAGCAGGAACCCCTTGAGACCCCATGTGTGCATCTTACCGTTGGCGTCTATTGCGTAGTTCTGATAATACCCTGTAAAGATATTCTTCACATCCACAGAATCATTGGTCAATTCCGTAGGAACATTGATCTGCTTATAACGGTTGTGGCCCCAGGAGGCAACATTGCCGTCCTCCATTACGACGGTGTAATGGTAACGCCCGCCCTCAATCTTGATGGGCTTGGTGCTGAATGCAGGCAGGGCGCCCTCGCCACGTGTGGTAACACCCCAGGTAAGAACGGTACCGTCATTCTTCAGTGCTGCAACAGAGTTTGCGGTAGCCGCAATGGATACCACGCCGCTCTTGGCGCCCGCAGGAATATCGGTTGCCAGCAAGGAAGTTGCCTTATCGCCGGAATAAGCCACAGAACCATCGTCTAGCAAAACAATATAAGCGGTATCAGTCAAAGCGGCATCCACCACATGCCCATCATACAGCTCCTTATCTATACCGATATCGGCAAAGTTCGCGTTGCCCCAAAGGAGCAGACGGTTGTCATCGGTAAGGGCTGCGGAGAACTGATGGGAGGCAAAAACCTTGGTGATCTTGAAGTTGTGGAAACGGTTGTTTTCGGAAAGCTCCTGCGGCAGCTTGGTCTGCCCCAAACGGGCGTTGCCCCAGCAGTAAACGGTTCCCTTATCGTCCACTGCTACAATGTGGTCAAAGCCGGCAGCGATCTGCGTGATCTTCGCCTTTTGGACCTCCTTGGGAACATCGGCGACATCGATCACACGGGAAACCTTGGTTTTACCCCAAACATAAACATTACCGTTCATATCTACACCGGCGGAGAAATTGGAGCCGACCGAAATATCGGCGATGCCCTCATTCTCCAGCTCTTCGGGATAGTCCATCATGGAATATCCTGGGGATACATTGACCAGGGTGCTGTCCTGCTCTCCCAAATCCAGCACAACAAAACTGGGAGCAATAAATACAAACAGCATAATAAGAATCAGCAGTACAAGAGAGATAACAGCCAGTGGCTTGGAGAAGAAGCTCTTTGCCACCATACGGGCAGGGCTTTGCAGCGCTTCCTCTGCGTAAATGTCCATTTCCTTATTTGGGAAAAACAGGCGGGAGAACCAGCGGCCCAGTGTCCCCTTCTTCTCCCCGGAGCCTGCCTTCTTATTCTCTTTACTCATATTCAGCAGCCTCCTTCCTTACTTGTTTACACGAACGCGGGGATCGACCAGACCGTAGCTCAAGTCGGTAAGCAGTACGCCCACCAGGCTCACCACGGTATAGAACATCTGCATGGCAAGCACCAGCTCATAGTCGGTGTTGTTCAGCGCCTGCCAGTACAGCCGGCCGGTGCCGTTCAGGGCAAAGGTCGTTTCGATAACCAGCGAGCCGCCGGTGAATACCGAGATGATCCAGCCCATGATGGAGGTGGAAACCGGCAGCAGCGCATTGCGCCATGCATGGCTGTAAATAACCACCTTTTCCTTCAAACCCTTTGCCCGTGCGGTGCGGATATAATCCTGCGTCAAGGTATCGATCATCGCAGCACGGACGGTACGGGTCATGCCCGCCAGTCCGATGAACACCAGTACCAGTATGGGCAGTGCCATATAATACATTCTATCAGCAAATTCGGCAAAACCGGTATAGGTGGAGCCGGGGGTCTTGGCGCCGCCTACCGGGAAGATCTTCAGCTTAACGGCAAACAGATAGATGAATACAATACCGACCAGATAGCTGGGTAAGCTATATCCCACTACCGTTACCGCCTGGATTGCACTATCGGAAGCCTTCCGGCGATGAACAGCACAATAAATACCCAGCGGAATGGTAATGGCAAGGGTAAGAATGGTGCTGAACAGATTTAGCAGGATCGTATTGACCATCGGTGCTTTAATTACATCAATGACCGGACGCTTATACACGGTGGAGTCACCAAACTGGCCCTGCAAAAGGCCGTTCAATGTCCCACCCACATCCGGTATCAAGCCCATCCAACGGGCATAGCGAACGATAAGCGGATCATCCAATCCCAATTCGGCTCGTTTTTCCAGATACTGACGCTGCCACTCTGCCGGCTTCAGAACCTTACGCAGCGGTTCCATTTCCACCATAGCGGGGTCGCCCGGAATTAAATTATAAAGGGCATACATCAGCAGTGATACGATAAAGAACACGATGACGATGTATACCAGTCGTTTTAGGATATACTTCCCCATTTACCTTTGGCCTCCCAATTATAAAATAACGAGCAAACGCATGAAGGCGTTTATTCTTATATCATAAACCATTTACGGATAAATTGCAACTTTTGAATTGGAAAATTGTAAACAAATACTGAAATTCTATTTGTTTATGCAGGATATACGGCATATGGTAAAAAAAACGGGGGCGGCAGATGAACCGCCGCCCCCTCTTTTGATGCATTAACTACGTGTGGGCGATAGATTATTTGGTACCAACCCAGTTAGCATACAGGATAGCACGCTCGAAGCCCCAGAAGGAATCCTCAGCATAGTTATCGATGGTGTTGGGATAAACAGTAACATAGATGTTGGAGTACAGGGGAACCATGGGCAGCAGCTCATTCCAGCGGATGATGTACTTCTCCCACAGGCTCAGGTAGGTAGCCTCGTCGCCGGGCTCTACGCCGTAAACCATATCCATGGAGAGCTTATCCAGCTCCTTATCATACAGGTGCTGTACGTTCATGCCCTGCTCGATGTACTCGGGATCGAGGGTCCAGTTGTAGGACTCATCATAGACACCGCCATTGTAGCCGGTAGCCAGGTTGAACATATTGTAGGTAGGAACAGTGAAGTCGCCGACAGCGCCGTTCGTTTCCTGACGATACATATAGCTCAACAGGCTGGGGAAGGTCATCTCGGTCTTGACGATGGAAACACCGGCAGCCTTGGTGGCATCGCTGTTCGCCAGCATGGTGGAAAGCAGAGCGGAAACAGCGTTACCCTCGGAGGAAGCCCAGTTGACGGTAGCGGGCATCAGAATGGTGCCGTCAGCCAGAACCTTATTGAAGCTCTCATAGTACTTGGCCTGCTCCTCGGTAACCTTGGCATAACGAACCTCGCCGGAGCCGTCAACATAGTCGGAGCCGTCAGCATTGTAAACGAAGCCAGCCTGCTTCAGCAGCTCAACAGCCTTCTCGGGGTTGTAGTCATAGTGGTTGATCTTCTTTTCAATGTCGGTCTTGGTAGTCATGGTGAAAGCGGTGCAGTAAGGACCATGCACTACGCTGCCCCAGCCCTTGCAGAAGGTCTGAGCAAACTCAACACGATCCAGCAGATAGGCGATCGCCTGACGGAACTCGGTGAACTGGGTCGGACCAAGGTCGCAGGCAAAGCCGAAGTAACCGTAACCGGCGCGGTCATACTGGGAGGTGGAGCTGTCGATGGTGCCGGCCTCGATGAGGTCCATAACAGCGTTAACCTCAGAGCCATCAGCGATCTGGGAATAGATCTGGATCTGACCGGTGGTGATCATATCCATAACGGTATCTTCGGAGGTCTTAACGATAACCAGCTTCTGGATACCGGGCTTCTGACCCTCGAAGTTGCCGTTGTAGTTCTCGTTTACTTCCAGAACGATCTCGCGGGAGCTCTGATCGAAGCTGACGAGGTTGTAGGGGCCTGCGGTAACACGGTTACCGGTGGCAAAACGAGCAGCCTCAATCGTTGCGCTGACATTTTCAGTGGTGAACTCCTTGCCGTCGGCATTTACAAAGTAAACGCCCTCGCCGTCATCCTTAACAGACCAGCCCTCGCCGAACCAGTAGGTGAGGTTAACAGCCTGCATGGCGGCATAAGTAATGTCATAGTAGTAAGGCAGATAAGAGGTCTCGCCATCCTCGCCGGTCTTGGCGATGGTGATGGAGAAGGTCTTCTCATCATACAGACGTACAGCGGAAAGAACGTTGGTCTCGCCGTTACGATAAGCCAGACCGCCGGGCAGCATGTTATAGGTAGCAGAAACAACGCCCATCTCCTTACCTGCAGGAGAGGTAACGAACATGGTCCAGGCGACAAAGTTCTGCGCAGTAACAGCTTCGCCGTTGTTGAACTTCAGGCCGTCATTGATGACGAACTTGTAGGTAACGTTGCCGTTCTCCTCCTCGATACGCTCGTAGGACTTAACGACGGTCTTGTTGATTCCATAGTCACCGTGCTGATCACTCTCGACGGTAGTCATATCATCGGTCAGTGTCATAACCGCCTTAT
>OLWK01001151.1_pt1 | contig 12570 bp, 6 predicted proteins | sample 1674141 | NCBI WGS metagenome assembly OLWK01 (sample SAMEA103958148, study PRJEB25191) | human gut metagenome | reverse complement strand
GTGATGCCGAGCACTTTGGAAGCCTCTATCGCATCTTCGCAATAAGTTTCGTAGAAGTCACCACAACGGAAAAGCAACAATGCTTCGGGGTGCTTGGATTTCATCTCGAAGAATTGTCGCATCATCGGCGTAAGACCTTTATTATCGTTTGCCATTGTTATCTTTCTTTTTCTATGTTAGAAATGCAAAAATACAAAATATTAACCAAAGGTAAGTTACCCTAGGGTAATATTTAGCGTTTTTTATAGGAAGAAGGAGCTATCAAACTACGTGCATAAGATATTTAAATGTAAGAGCGAACGCATAAGAACCTAAGAGTAAACATGCAAGAACCTAAGAGTAAACGTGCAAGAACCGCATCGTTCTCATCGCTTGACATATGTCGTGTAATCGGCTGACATATGCCACGCAATCGACATGTCTAAATTTTCACACCGCTAGAGACGTATCTTTACATCATCAGAATGGTATGCGAGAAGCATCAGAATCGGATTCAGAAAGTGCCAAAAAGGCTTTCGGAAGGCTTCACTTGGGCTTTTCTGTAAATTAGTTCCAAAATTCAGTAATCTAGTTTACGCCTTTTTCGGGGAAAAACTGTAATTTTGCAACCGAAATCATAGTAGGATATTCCACAAAGTATCAAGTAAATTCAGTTTCAAATAAAGTTCATAAAACTATGTTATTGGAGAAAATTCAGTCACCTAAGGATGAAAAGGTGCTTTCCATGCCACAGCTCCATGAGCTGGCTCAGGAGATTCGTGATGGTATTTTGAATCGAGATAGCAACATCGGCGGTCACGTAGGTCCTAACCTCGGTATCGTGGAGACCACCATCGCCATGCACTATGTGTTCAACTGCCCTGAGGATAAGTTCGTCTTCGACGTATCTCACCAGAGTTATCCACACAAGATGTTGACAGGTCGTGCATTCGGTTACTACGACAACAACCGATTCCAGGAGATTTCTGGCTATAGCAGTCCTGCTGAGTCACCAGAGTACGACCAGTTTGAATTAGGTCATACCTCCACATCCATCTCCCTTGCCAGCGGTCTTCAGAAGGCTCGTGACATCAAGGGAACCAAGGAGAACATCGTGGTATTGATTGGTGATGGTTCTCTGAGCGGTGGCGAGGCACTCGAAGGCCTTGATGAGGTAGGCGAACTGGGCACAGGCATCATCATCATCGTGAACGACAATGAGATGAGCATCGCCGAGAACCATGGTGGTCTTTACAAGAACCTCGCCCTCTTGCGTGAAACCAACGGCAAGGCTGAATGCAACCTCTTCCGTGCCATGGGCTTGGACTATGAGTATGTAGCCGATGGCAATGACGTGGAGACATTGATCAAGACATTCCAGGAAGTAAAGGACATCGACCATCCTATCGTGATTCATATCCATACAGAGAAAGGCAAGGGTTATGCACCTGCCGAACAAAACAAGGAACCTTGGCACTGGAGTATGCCTTTCGACATCGAGACAGGCAAGCCTAAGGTTGAAGGCGGTGGCGAGGACTATGGCAACATGACCGCCGAGTACCTCCTCGAAGAGATGAAGAAGGACAAGCAATTGGTGGCAGTTACCTCCGGCACTCCTACCGTGGCTGGTTTCTTCAAGAATCGTCGTGAGGAAGCTGGTGCACAGCATGTGGATGTAGGCATCGCCGAGGAGCAAGCCGTAGCAATGATTTCCGGTATGGCGAAGGGCGGTATCCGTCCGGTATATAATGTATATAGCACATTCATCCAGCGTACCTACGACCAGATAGCACAGGATCTCTGCATCAATGGCAATCCTGCGGTCATCAATGTCTTCTGCGCTTCCCTCTATGGCATGAACGATATCACCCACATCGGTTTCTACGACATCCCGATGTTGAGCAATATCCCTAACCTCGTTTATCTCGCCCCTACTTGTTGGGAGGAGTACAAGGCGATGATGGCTTGGGGCATCCAGCAGACAGCCCATCCAGTGGCAATCCGTGTACCAGGCGGTGCGGTGACCCACAGCGACGAGCAGTTTGACGAGGATTACTCAGAGTTGAACCGCTTCAAGATGACCCACAAGGGCAGCAAGGTAGCCATCGTGGCACTCGGTGCCTTCTATGGCTTGGGCAAGCAGGTGGCTGCCCTATTGAAGGAACAGAAAGGCATCGATGCTACACTCATCAACCCTCGTTACATCACGGGTCTTGACGAGGAGATGCTCGAAAGCCTGAAGGCTGACCACGAGAAGGTGATTACCCTGGAGGATGGTGCGCTCGAAGGCGGATTCGGCGAGAAGATCGCTCGCTTCTATGGCGACAGCGACATGAAGACGCTCTGCTTCGGTATCAAGAAGGGTCTTTACGACAGATACGACTATCAGCAGTTGGCAAAGGACAATGAGCTGACTCCTGAGCAAATCGTGGCAAGAGTGTAAAGCAAACTATTCAAGTTTCGCATTTGCGAAAATTCAATAGAAATACTTCATATTTCCATATAGCAAGCGGCGCTTCCCTGTAATAGAGAAACGCCGCTTCTTTTATTTCGCCTTGATGACAAACTTAAACTCTCTGTCACCATAGTGCATACGATACTTTTCCATAGGCTTCGACATCCAACTGTCGATACAGCCCAAGCCATACTGGCGCTGCTGGATATGCAACTGCACCAAGCCCTTGTCAACCAAGTCGCCACTATGCTGCCCCCAGTCATGCTCTTTCTCCAAACCAGCATCCAAGTCCTCTACGAGATAAGGGATGGCGCTGCATTCCATCGGTGCATAACCCTCAAAGGTGATGCCCTTGCCTGTGGTAGGATTGAAGATGGAGAAGGAACGGATGTCGGTATGATTGCCACTCTCCTGAGGACGGACGTATGGATAATACTCATCCTTCACGTTTGACTCATACTTGCCGATAAAGGCAGAAGAATGACGGTCGATATAGTTCTCCTCCGGACCTCTGCCATAATACTCCAACTTGGAGAAAGCGGCAGGCATCTGCAACTGCATTCCATAACGGAACAAGTCGGCAACCTTGGCTTCTTTGTCAGTGGTCATCTTCTCAGTCACAGCCACCTCGCCTGCGGCATTGATGCGATAACGGAGCTGAAGCTGTGCCTTTACCTCTGGCATATCGAAGAGGACGGTCAGCACCACACTGTCCTTCAACACCTGCTTGTCAAACGACTTCAAGTTCATGGCAGGATTCTTCCACACCAGCATCTCCTTCTGCAAGGATGCACCATAGTCGTTGTCGGTAGGAGCACGCCAGAACTCAGGTTTGATGCTCTTGCGGAACTTCAATACGGGTTCCTTGTCGATGTCGAGATAATCGATCATACCCGTCTTCTTGCCGATGGTAACGGTCATTCTATCAGCCGTCACCTTCACATAGCTGTTGGTTTCCTCCACATCGATGTTGCCGCTCTTAGGGGTATCCACCTTATCAAACTTGTAATTGCTTACCACAAACTGCTGGCGAGCCATCACCTGTCCCTTGTCCACCAAAGGTTCCTTGCCATCACTGGCAAAGGCAAAGTTGACGGCGATTTCCTCGCCTGCATGTTGCTGCTCAGCCTCAGCGATGGCTTTCTTCAGAGCCTCGCTTTTCACGTTCTGTGTAGCTTGTGGGGCAATGCCCTTGGTATCAGCAATCGCTACCATAGAAAGCAAAACACCATTGGCATACACGGATGCCGTCAAGCTCAAGTCGTCGATGTTCTTGAAGAAGTTCTCATTATATATCTTAAATGCTCCGGTAGAAGCATCGAAGTCCTTGATCCATACATTCTGATGATAATACTGAATCTCATAGGCATGAGGATTCAAACGGCGGTCTGGGGCTATGATACCATTGCAGTTGAAGTTGTAGTCGCTGGCAGGATAACGACCATAGTCGCCACCATAGGTGAAGATTTCCTTGCCCGTGATAGGACTCTTGTCACGAAGACCTTGGTCCACGAAGTCCCAGATATATCCACCCTGATACTTTGGATATTTGCGAATCAAGTCCCAATACTCCTTGAATCCACCCTCAGAGTTACCCATCGCATGGGCATACTCACACTGGATGTAAGGTTTGGTGCCATCACTCTGACAATACTTCTCGCTCTCCTCATAGTCGATGTACATCGGACAGTAGATGTCGGTCTTGCTGTCATAACCACCACGCTCATACTGCACCGGACGAGTCTTGTCGTAAGCCTTCACCCAGTCGTATGTCTTCTCGAAGTTGATGCCATAGCCCGCCTCATTGCCCAAACTCCACACGATGATGGAAGGATGGTTCACAAAGGTCTTCACATTGCCCTCGTTGCGCTCGATATGGGTCTGAAGATACTCAGGGAACTTCGCCAGCGACTTCTCGTCATAGCCCATACCATGGGACTCCAAGTTAGCCTCAGCGGTGATATACAAACCATATTCATCGCAAAGGTCGTACCAGCGAGGATCGTCAGGATAGTGACAAGTGCGCACCGCATTGATATTCAACTGCTTCATGATCTTGATGTCTTGAATCATGCGCTCCACACTGACGATATAACCGCCGTCTGGATCTATCTCGTGTCGGTCGGCACCCTTGATCAAGACAGGCTTGCCATTGACCAAGAGCTGTGCGTTCTTGATTTCCACGTTGCGGAATCCCACTCTCTGTGGAATCACCTCCGATACTCCTTGCTTACCACTGACTGTGATATACACTTGATAGAGATTCGGTGTCTCGGCTGTCCAAGCCTTCACCTGTGGCACCTTGATGGTTCCCTTCGCACCAGAGGCAGAAGCCACTTGCTTGCCATCCTTGTCGCACAAGGAAACGGTGACGTTGGAATTGCCACCCGTCAGCGAAACTTGGTAATCCAGCACACCATCCTGATAGTTGTTCTCCAATCCCGCATTGAGTCGAACATCGGCTACATGTGCCTTCGGACGGGCATAGAGATACACCTCACGGGCGATTCCCGTCAGACGCCAAAAGTCCTGGTCCTCGAAGTAAGAACCATCGCACCATCTCATCACCTGCATGGCAATCAAGTTCTTGCCCGGTTTGAGATACTTGGAGATATTAAACTCGGCAGCTACCTTGCTATCCTCGCTATATCCCACATATTTGCCATTCACCCAAAGCGAAAGGTTGCTAGTGGCAGAACCTACGTGGAAATACACATCCTTACCCTTCCAATCCTTAGGAAGATCAAAAGTGCGGCGATAAGAACCCGTATAGTTATTGATCTCACTGATATATGGAGGATTAGGGTCAAACTGAGTAGCCCAGGCATACCCGACGTTCTTATAGGTAGGGGCGCCATAGCCATTCAGTTCAAACAATCCCGGTACCGGGAAGTCCTTCCAGTTGCTATCATCGAAATTCGCCTTGAAGAAGTTCAAAGGTCGCTTGTTGTGATCCTTCACAAAGTTAAACTTCCACGTTCCCTCCATGGAGAGATAGTTGACAGACAGTTTCTTGTCAAAGCCTTGCGCCTTGCTCAAATCCTCGAAAGCAAAGAAAGCTGCACGCCGAGGCTCTCGATTCTGCTGGTTGACATCCACATTGTGCCAACGAGTCTCGTTTTGAGCCGTCGCCGTCACAGGACTTGTCAAACTCAGAGCAGCCAAGAGTGAGATGGATAAAATGGATTGTTTATTCTTCATCATATTATAAAACGTAATAGATTTTATACAAATATTTAGACTTTTAGGTGGGGATAATATCCCCTCCACTTATTTACCAAATTTAACGATTAGTGGCAATACTGCTCACTTGACACTTTCGAGAATTTCGTGGCAGTGTCCTTTCTCATTTCTACAGAGAGGTCACTCCACCAGCCAGGCCATCCACCGATGATATTCGATAGGAACACCATTTTAACTGGATGCAAACCTTTTGCCAATGCCAAGGAGGTATCACGAGAAGATACTGCCTTCACCTCACCCTCGTTGCTTATCACCAACTGGTTGTCTATCCAGAGTTGGTCAAGGCGAGAGCTGAGATAATATACGCCATCCTCAGGAACATAGATGTATCCCTCGGCAATAGCGGCATAGTTGTTGGCTCCTCTTAGGGTAGCTGCATCCTCTTCCTGCTTGATTTTCATCTCGTTAGGTTGAGCGATTACGCTTTCCTGCCATACGGAGTCGGTCCAGTTGAGTTCATCTACACGAAGATAGTTGCCCTTCACTCTGCGCACCTTCAAACCTTGTTTTGGCTCTGCCACAATAGCGGCAGGGGCATAGTCTTGCTTCTCCACCACTACCGTTCTCACCCTACTCATCTTTCCTGAAGGCAAGACGGTAGCTATCTTGATAATGGCATTGCCACTGACAGGGATTGGTTGCTGATAGACAGCTGAGGTCGGCTGAGGCGTCGTACCATCCAAGGTATATACCATCTTCATCGGACGAGAGGTGGTAAAGGTCACGGTCGTATCACGAATGATGACCACCTTGTCGCAAGAGCCATTCGGCTGTTCTGGCAATGGGATATGATAACGAGCATGATGCTCATCCAAGCGAACACAGTTGGCATCCAAGCGACGGCAGAAGTCCTTGAAGTTCTTCCGGTTGAGTGGCGACCAAGCAATCTCGGCAAGCGCCAAGGCACGAGGATACATTTGGTACTCTCGCTTGGCATTGGAATACATATACTCCGACCAGTTGTTGCACTGCACACCCAAGATGTGCTGACTCAAGCCCAAGGTCTTCAAGGTATCAGGCACCGGATTGTAGTTGTAGGTTTGGGAGAGATAAACTGGTGAACTCTGGATAGTTACCGGCTCCACCTTTCTATCTCCCTGATAGTAATCGAGATACAAGCCACCACCCCATGCAGGAGTCATAATGACATCGTGCTTTTGGAGTGCCGCATCAATGCCACCCTGTGTGCCTCGCCAAGACATCACCGTGGCATCCGGGCTCAATCCACCTTCCAATATCTCATCCCAGCCGATGATTTTCTTGCCATATTGCGCCAAGAGTTTCTCCATTCTTCTGATGACATAGCTCTGGAGCCTTTCCTCAGCGGAATGCTTGCCATCAGCCTGCAAGTCCTCATTCTGGATGCGCTTCTGACAAGCAGGACAATTCTTCCAACTCACCTTCGGGCACTCATCACCACCGATATGGAAGTATTTGCCTGGGAAGAGAGGCACCATCTCACGGAACACATCCTCCAAGAAACGGAACATATCCTCCTTGCCAGGGCATAGTACGATATCCTCTACGCCCCATACGATTCTAGGAGAACCAGGCTTCCCCTTGCAGGAAAGTTCTGGATAAGCCGCAATAGCAGCCATCATGTGTCCAGGAATATCCACCTCAGGAATCACCGTGATATATCGCTTGGCAGCATAATCCACGATGTCCTTGATTTGCTCCTGGGTATAGTAACCACCATAAATGGAACCGTTCCCCTCCTTTCGGTATGCACCAATGGAAGTCAACTTAGGATATTTCTTGATCTCGATGCGCCAACCTTGGTCGTCCACGAGGTGGAGATGCACGGCATTGAGCTTGTAGCGAGCCATCTCTGGGATGAATGCCTTGAGCTGGTCGAATGGGATGAAGGTTCGCACTGGGTCGAGCATCAACTCTCTGACATGCGTGCGTGGCTGATCGGATACGGAAGCTTGCATGATGGCATCGCTGCACTTCTTGGAGCCATCGCCACGGAGCAACTGGTCGAAGGTCATCAAACCATAGAATACACCAGCGGCTGTCTTTCCCTTGATGATAACTTCCTTAGCCTTTACGTCGAGCGTGTAGGATTCTGGGTCATCAAGGCTTTCGTCCAATGCCAAGGTGAGGGTGAGCTTCTTCGATTTGTTCACCTTGCTCTTGTCGATTCTCTCGCCCAAGATTCTGAGCGCATGTTCTTGTTCGTTGCTCAAACCATCAGCCGACTTGATGCTCCAGATGCCATTCACTTCGAGAGGAGCCTGCTTCTGGTTTACGGTCAACTTCATCGGAACAGGAATCAGACAGTCGGTTGGGTTGCAAACTTCTCTCGCCTGTTTGTTGATGCCATAGAAAAGTTTCCATCCCTCAGCTTTTCGGTATGCCTTCTCGCTTCCCTTCGGTACGACAAGGCGACATTCGCCGAGGTTGATGCCTGAGAAAGTGGAGGCGCTAGCCTGAGGTGGAATCTTGGAAGTCAAAGTGATGACCTTCAACGAATGAAGGTTGGCAAAAGCGAAGTCTTCTATCTTGGGTGTGCCATTGATGGTGATGTCTTGCAAGTTCTTGCAACCCGAAAAAGCAGCTTTGCCCACTTGTTTTACCTGGCTTGGCAAACTGATAGATTGTAGTTTGTCGCAAGCGAAGAAGGCTTGTGAGCCAATCGTCTGAAGATTGGCAGGCAAAATGATGGATTGCAAGTGATGGCGAGAGTGGAAGGCGTTCTTCGGAATGGAAGGACAATCCGACGCACTCAGATCGACATGGCGCAACTGCCAACAGAGGTCTCTCATCTGTCGGAAATCAGAATTTGCCACGGTGGTGAGCTTGCCTGTAAGTTTGATGGAAGTGGCGACTGATTTCTTCTCTGCTTTCAGGCTGTCCATGTTGGCAACCGTCTGTGTAGACATCCAGCTTGTCAGGAGACAAGCCACTGTAAGGCTTAGGATTTTTCTCATACTTTATGATGTTTGGGTTAGTTGTTGTCATTATATTTTGTGGGCAAAGATAAGGATTATTCTTTGAATGAGCAAGTATTTGAGTGCGTTTTCTTTATCCGATGCAAAGAAATACCCCCATTTGTGACGGAAATGTTGTCACAAATGGGGGCAGAAACAGTTGTTAAAGCTTACATTGACTTTAATCTTCTAGCTTTGCAAACTTAGATTCTACTTTTTTGCTAAACTTTACGCTTCACTCTTAGCTAGCTTTTGTTCTTCTTTCTCCATGTCTCTCTTCGACTTACTCTTGACAACGAGCCAAACACCGGAGAAGATGAGGAGGGCTGCGAAGGCTTGCATACCCTTGAAAACGGCAAGACTAGCCATGACGCTCACGCTGACCGATACCACAGGCTGCACATAGTTATAAACCGAAACGACTGTAGGGCGCAATGTCTTCTGACCGATCATCATGCAGATGTAGCCCAAGTAGGTGCCGAAGAAGATGACGTAGCCAGCTTCCCACCAAGTGCTCATCGGAACAGAGGCGAAGTCGATGGCTCCCACATGACCGATGGTGAATGGCCATATCACGATGGTGGCCCAGGTGAACATCCACTTGTTGATGGTGAAGAGTGAGTATTTCGACAGCAAGTTCTTGAAGAGCGCCAAGTAGAGGGCGAAGGAGAGCTGAGCCGACATACAGAGCAGGTCGCCCCAGATGTTGCCTACCTTGGCATTGCCCGAAGTGGCACTGGTCGTGATGATGATGATGGCTCCCACGCATCCCATCAGCACGCCGACGAGTTTCTTCCAAGTGATCGGCTCCTTCAGAATCAAGAACGAGAGGACCATGGCGAAGATAGGCATGGAGGTAGTCATGATACTGGAGTTGCTAGGCGAAGTCATGTTGAGGCCGATGGTGTAAGAACACTGGTTGAAAACAAGGGCGAAGATGCCCGCTGCGCCAAACAAGAAGATGTCTTTGACAGGCACTTTCTCTTTCTTGGTGAAAAAGGAGGTAAGCCAAAAAAGAATAGCACCACCCAAGACACGGAAGCTCACGAGGTCGATGCCGTCGATGCCGTGCATCATCGCATCCTTGCCTACTGGAGCCATCAATCCCCAAAAGGCACCAGAACAGAAGAGGCACAAGTGGGCGATAAGAGGTCTTTTGTTATCCATTTTCTCTGATTTATTTTTCTTTTTTTCTTATTTATGTTTAAAATCGGGTGCAAAGGTACTAATTTTCGAGGAAAATGATTATATTTGCGGTTAGAAAATCGAAAGAACGGGAACTTTTTCTCGTGTCAATCCTTAAAATGAGAAAGACTATGCAGAAATATGCCGACTATATCAAGCAGATAGAGATTGATTCTCTATGGAGTGGTACCAAACATATCCTTTGGAACCTCGACCGCCGTGTCAACATCCTCAGTGGTGTGAACGGTGTGGGTAAGAGTACTATATTAAATAAGGTGGTGAAAGGTTTGGCACCCGGAGGCGAATTTCCTAGCCATCTGCTCAAGGGCGTTCACCTACAGGTGGAGCCAGAGGAGGCTAAATGGATTCGCTTCGATGTGATTCGTTCTGTGGATAGACCGCTGATGAATGCGGAGATGATCAATAAGATTGACTTGTCGCTCGTCACCGAACTCGACTGGCAACTCTTCCAACTCCAGCGCAAGTATCTCGATTACCAGGTAAACATCGGCAATCGTATCATCGCCGTGCTCCAGGGTGGTGAGCCGGATGCTGCCCAAAAGGCACAAACCCTAAGCGAGCCCAAGAAACTCTTCCAAGATATAGTGGATAGTCTTTTCAAGGACACTGGAAAGACCATCATCCGCACTGCCAACGAGATTAGCTTCAACCAGATGGACGAGCAACTCTTGCCTTATCAACTCTCGGCAGGCGAGAAGCAAATCCTTGCCATCCTCCTCACCGTGCTGGTGGAGGACAACCAGCCATACGTGCTCTTCATGGACGAACCGGAAATCAGTCTTCACTTTGAATGGCAGAAGCGTCTCATCGACTTGGTGTTGCAACTCAATCCAAACATCCAAATCATCATGACAACTCATAGTCCTGCCGTGGTGATGAATGGTTGGACAGACCGTGTGACCGAGGTGGATGACATCACAATTAAGTGACGAGTGAAGAACGAAGAGTGAAGAATCTATTAGTATGTTAAAACCTACTGGAAATGATGGGAAAGCGACTAACCGATAACATCAACTCACAATACTTCGAGGCTGCCAACAAGATGACCTCGAAGAAGGCTCGGCGTAAGATAGTGGCATACGTCGAGAGCTATGATGACGTCTTCTTTTGGCGGTCGGTGCTGGGGCGTTTTGAGAATGAGAAGATGGAGTTTGACATCATGCTTCCCTCTCGCAACCAGCATTTGGATCGTGGCAAGAAGGCTGCCATCTCCAATATGCTCAAGGGCTTGGGACGTGACATGATAGCCTGTGTGGATGCCGACTACGACTATATCCTGCAAGGCGAGACCGAAATGTCAAAACAGATGTTGGAGAGTCCTTACATCTTCCACACCTATGCCTACGCCATCGAAAACTATCAGTGCTATGCCAAGGGATTGCACGAAACTTGTGTGATGGTGACGCTCAATGACCATAATCTTTTCAATTTTGAGCGTTTCCTGGATTCTTATTCCCAGACGATATGGCCGCTCTTCGTCTGGCATATTGCTTTCGTGCGTCGCCGTAAGATGACGATGCACTTAGATATGTCGGAGTTCAACAAGGTGGTGGTCTTGCCTTCCGTACGAATCCAAGACCCGAAGTGGGCGATCGACTATCTGAGCAAGAAGGTGAGGGCGAAGGTATTCCAGTTGGAGCGCCGCTTCCCGAAAATCAAGGAAACGTTGGATGCAGAGGCTAAGCGTTTGCGTAGCTTGGGCATCCATGAGCATAACACCTATTTATATATACAGGGGCATCATCTTTTCGACATCGTGGTGAGTCCTATCGTACAGACCGTCTGCGACACGCTTCGCAATGAGCGTGAGAATGAAATCCGTGACCGTGCCATCCATTCCGAGCAAGCTCGAACCGAAATGGCTTGCTATGAGAACAGCTTGGGCAAGGTAAAGATGATGATGAAGAAGAATACCTTCTACCAGTTCTCGCCAGAGTTTCAGAAGATACAGCGAGATGTGGAGAAGTTTTTGAATAATAAATAATTAAGAATAAATAATTAAGAAATGTGCCTTTTGATAAGGGAGATGCGCCTTGTCACCCAACAATTAGTAAGCGAGACTCATCTCGTTAGGTCTAATTCTTAATTATTAATTCTTAATTATTAATTCTTAATTGAATAAAATGGCTCAGAAACCAAGTATTCCAAAGGGAACACGCGACTTCGGACCTGTTGAGATGGCTAAGCGCAACTACATCTTCGACACCATTAAAGAAGTCTATGCCCTTTACGGATTTCAACAAATAGAAACCCCAGCGATGGAAACACTTCAGACGCTGATGGGTAAATACGGTGAAGAGGGGGACAAGCTGCTCTTCAAGATTCTCAATTCTGGCGACTATATGAACAAGGTGAGCGACGAGGATCTTCATTCTCTCAACTCACTGAAGTTGGCAGCCAAACTCTGTGAGAAGGGTTTACGCTACGACCTTACAGTTCCTTTCGCACGCTATGTGGTACAGCATCGCGAGGAGTTGCAGTTGCCTTTCAAGCGCTATCAGATTCAGCCTGTATGGCGAGCAGACCGTCCACAGAAGGGTCGTTATCGTGAGTTCTATCAGTGCGATGCCGACGTTGTTGGTTCCGACTCTTTGCTCAACGAAGTTGAACTGATGCAGATTGTTGACACCGTATTCACTAAGTTCGGTGTACGTGTGTGCATCAAGATCAACAACCGCAAGATCCTTACTGGCATTGCTGAGGTGATAGGCGAGGCAGAGAAGATCGTAGACATCACAGTCGCCATAGACA
>OLWK01001148.1_pt1 | contig 12587 bp, 6 predicted proteins | sample 1674141 | NCBI WGS metagenome assembly OLWK01 (sample SAMEA103958148, study PRJEB25191) | human gut metagenome | reverse complement strand
TAGTATAAAATGTTATGCTTAAAGATACAAAATCTTTAGGTAATAACAAAGCCCCAGCTTGTGAAAGTCGGGGCTTTGTGCGTAAAAAACAGAAGGTGTGCATTTTGACACACCTTCGTTCTTTATAGAGTAATAGAAAGAATATACATTTAAAGCATAATCTATTCTTCTATGTTATCGTTTGTTAACAGTCATAGCAACTTTAATTATTACATCGTGACCATACATATCCTTGCACTTGATAGTCAATGTAGAAGGAACAGCAGCAGTCGGATTCGTTTCAGAAGACAAAGCAGTAGCCTTGAAACCTGTAATATGCTTATTATTATCTATAATTACATCAAAGTATTCTTCTTCACCATTTGCATCACTGGTCAAAGTCGCATCTGTAATAATCAGACTTGATTCATAAGGTGTACTTAACAGTTTGCTATATCTGCTATCTTTAGCACTTGTTCCAAAAATGAAGCTGTCAGCAGCAAAGTCAAGACGATCTGTACCATAAGTTAATTTTGTAGACGGCATTGCAGTGGTATAATTACCGTCGTTATCCTTATCTGTATACGGAGCGCCTAATTGTTCGCGAGTAACCCATGCCCAAGTATAAGTGCTATTATAAATACAGTTGTAGATAGTTTCAAATCTTTCAGCTTCTCTAGTTACATCATCATAACCACCTTCAGAATTCTTCACTGAAGAAATCTTACCATAGTTGTAAACCACTGTAGTGGTATGTTTAACTGAGTTGTTGATGTAATCTTTAGCAACTTCTAATGTTTTGTCTCCGGCAACTACTACAGCAACATCTTTATTTCCATCTTTCTTAGATGTAGCGAATGTTATGTTATAGTTAGCGGCAGCACCTGTACCATAGTTGAATACTTCAGACATCTTCATAGAACCCTTTGTAGCTGTTTCAGCTGTCCAAGCGATATCATTGGCGTCATTCATAGGAATCATGTAACAATTATAGATGCCATCAGTAACCTGTGCAGTTTTAACAGAGAATCCCGCAGGAATAGTAGTAGGCAATACCTTAGTCATAGAAACTTTCATAGTGGCTAATACATGTCCTGAAGCATTCTTGATAGTCAATGTTCCATTATAAGTTTTGTTATCTTCATACTTGGTCCAGTCATCAACAGTCGGAACAGTATAAACTTTGGCAACCTTGCTGAAATCTGCCGGGAATGTATTTGGAGCAGCTGTATTGTACAGTACATTATTATTAGCATCAACAAAGATAGCATTGAATGCAGGATTTACATTATTAACCTTGTCTGTAGTCCAAGTAGCAGCAGTCGGAGCAGTTAACTTAGTCAAAGACACAGCAACCTTATCTGACTGAGTGTCAGTAACAGCTTTGTCAGTCGGATTAAGTGCAGTAACAGTAGTGGCAGTAGCATTCCAATCTGTAGCAGCATTACCTAACTGCACATAAAACGCTTTACCATCAGGATCAACTAAAGTACCATCAAAGTTTACAGCATATACACGGAAACCAATAACATCATTAATAGCCGTAGTGCTGTTGATGGTAATTTCTGTAGAAGTACCTTCAACCACTGTATTCAAACCAGAATAAGTATAGCTATTCCATGCATTCAATTCAGACGGTGCAGATTCTACCGCATTAGCCTTATCTAAAACTACATAAATACCACGGATATTTACCGGAGCTGTTACTTTATCATCGGCTGTAGACAAAGCAATTTTGATAGCCTCTCCTTGTACTGCAGGATATAATTTTTGAGTTTGACGGTCGTCTCCGTTATCTACTTTAACATTTGTATTAACCTTATCTAAAGGAATAATGGTAGTAGCCGCATCACTCTTCCAAGCTAATTCTTGATATGTTACATTAGTACCATCTTCTGCTTTAGTGAAACGATTATGAATATCCTTGACGTTTGTTGCATCAACAAAATAGTTTAAAGACTTTTCACCTACATATTCAGTCCAATCCAAAGTTAAGTCATAAGATGAAATAACTTCTCTTGTTTCAGCAGTAGACAAGGTGTTATTTACCTGTACAGCAAAGAGAATAGATTCAGTATCATTGCCAACTTTGGTTTCTGTTACAGCAGAAAAAGCTTTTTCATCATAATTCTTCAAAGCAACTGTAACTTCCCACAATCCGTTGTTTCCTGCCGCACGGCTTAATAATCCATTATATTTCTCAACTTTCTGAACAGATAAAAATTCATTCAAGTTCTGTCCTTGGCTATTAGTCAAAGAAATCATATCAGGAGTAAGAACCGCATTTGTCGGAGATACACGTACTACAAACTTGTCACCAGTCTGAACTTGTTTACCCTTAGTAAATGTTATAGCATTTGTAATACCTTCACTAAATACGTTTTCTTTTTCAATAGCAGTGGAGAAAATCAATTCATCGCCTGTAGGATTAGCAGAATACGAAGCCACCAGTTCTACACTAGTAACCATATCAGCAATCTTACCAACAATGTCTTCTACTTTCTTAGTAGCAGCATCAACTTTCTCTGCCATATCTTTTAATGCAGCATCTGTGGATTCTTCTACTTCCTTTTTTAATGTCGCAATTTCTGCTTGAACAGCTTTGATCGCTTCTGCCTTTGCATCTGCAACAGCCTTGTCTGCAGCGGCTTTTGCAGCAGCGGCAGCATCACCAGCAGCTTTTGCAGCAGTTTCAGCGGCAGTTGCCTTAGCAAGAGCATCGCTTGCATCTTTTGCAGCAGTAGTTAAAGCAGCTTGCAAAGTAGCGATCTGAGAAGTCATGTCCTCCTTAGTCGCCAGTTTGTTAATTTGTTCCTGCAAATTGTCTATGTCATCATCATAGTCTTTACAAGATACAAATGTTCCTGTCGAAGAAACCATCAAGGCTCCGAACAGGATTGCACTTAAAAATTTTTTGTTCATAATAGAAAAACTTTAAATTTATAAATTTAAAAACTCAAAATGTTTATTGTTATAAAAGGACTTAATTGCGTTGAATCATAAAAGGACTCCGACTCTGCGATATATATTGCAGGGGAGTCATGCCAACTACTTTTCTGAACGCCACATAGAACACGCTCTTGGAGGCGAACCCGCAACGGCTGAAAAGCTCATTCACCGGGCAATCTTTACCGTCCAGCAACTCCTTCGCGCGAACCACCCTGTAGGAATTTATTAACCGCTTGAAATTGCATCCGAAGTAGTTGTTCACCGCATTACTCAGGTAGGTCGTATTCGTGCCGGATACTATACAGTAATACTAATTGTTTGAACACCAGTTATATGTGTGACAACTTTAATGATGTAAGGGCCGTTTCAGGTCCTTTTTTATTTATAATTGACAATAATATCCGGTAAACTATCTACTGCTTTTTGTTTGAGTTCATCTATGATATGAACATATTTTTCAGTGTGCCGGGTAGTAGAATGTCCTGCAAGGCTGGCGGCGGTCTTGATATTAGCTCCATTTGCCATAATGTTGGTGATAAATGAGTGCCGGGCACAGTGGAAGGTGATGTGCTTGTGTATATTAGCCCTTTTGACCCATTTGTTTAAAATTCTTAGTGTGTAAGAATAGGAGGGGAGCCCGAATACCAACTCCTCGTTAATGCCTTTATGTCTTTGCAGGAGCTTGATGGCAGTGTGGTTTAAGTTTAGATGCAAGATTGCGTTTTTGGAGTGTGACTGTACTTTCTGTTGTAGAATAGTAAGGCGGTTTGATGAGAAATCTATGTCTTTATATTGCAGTTGGTGCACATCACACCAGCGCAGCCCACAATAGCAAGAGAACAAGAATGCCCTTTTTACTTCGTTGTTGGGGCATGGAGTGATAGCAAGTTTCTGAATCTCTTTTAAGCTGAGGATTGCTTTGGTTACCTCATCAAACTGCATCAGGCGGATACCATCTGTAGGATTAGATGTCATTAACTTTTTTTCTATACATTTATTGATGCACATTCTGAATTTCTTGAAATATCCGATGGGAGTGTTACCTCGGAGATGATCCCTGAGATACTCAAGAAAATTTATACAAAAATCTTTTGTGAGAAGGGTTACAGGTAAGCTTTTCTTTCTTGTAAACAGTCGCAGGTGGGTGATACATGCCCTGACCATTTTCTTGTCCTTTTTGTGATAGGTATCCAGGTATTGTCCTATCAGAATATAGAAATCGGGAACATTGCTTTTATCTGTTGGAAGTATATCATCGAATGTATTTTCTATATCGTTCAGATGATATTCAACAGATAAGAATTCTAGTTCCTTCTTTGCTCTTATCTGCCTGGCAATTAGTACCTTGTTTCTGTTTTCCGCTCTTCGCTCTGCACTGGTAGGAGCGTCCAGGATGATGCCCAAATACTCTTTGCGGCGCTTCCCGTTATAACTGTAATTCAAATAAAGCGAAACTCTTCCTTTGTTCAATTGTTTCTTTCCTAATGTAATTCCCATAATGAATAATAATTAATACAATAATAATGTTGAAAAGAAGGACCAGAGAGGAACTGAAAATGAATTCCTCCATCTTTCTTTCTATAATAATAATATCTTTTGTACCTTTGTGTCATAAACAAAAAAATGGAAGAAAATTTTGATATACGCGAGCAACAGCTCACAACTAAGGAACGCGATTTTGAGAATGCCTTACGTCCGCTGAATTTTGAAGATTTCAGCGGGCAGGATAAGGTAGTGGATAATCTGCGCATCTTTGTCAAGGCGGCGCGTCTGCGGGCCGAGGCGTTAGACCATGTTCTTTTGCACGGACCTCCCGGCTTGGGCAAGACGACCTTAAGTAATATCATTGCCAATGAACTGGGAGTAGGTTTTAAAGTGACCTCAGGACCGGTGCTGGATAAACCGGGTGATTTGGCGGGAGTACTGACCAGCCTGGAACCCAATGATGTGCTTTTTATTGATGAAATACATCGGTTGAGCCCTGTGGTAGAAGAATATCTGTATTCTGCCATGGAGGATTATCGTATCGATATAATGATAGACAAGGGACCTTCGGCGCGTAGTATCCAGTTGGAGTTGAGCCCGTTTACTTTGGTTGGAGCCACTACCCGGAGTGGGTTGCTGACTGCGCCTTTGCGTGCCCGTTTTGGAATTAATCTTCATTTGGAGTATTATGACGATGATGTATTAACAAGCATTATCCGTCGTTCAGCTACTATATTGAATGTGCCTTGTGACGTGAAAGCGGCGGGTGAGATTGCTTCGCGCAGCCGTGGAACGCCCCGTATTGCAAATGCGCTGTTGAGGCGCGTCCGTGATTTTGCCCAGGTGAAAGGTTCCGGAAGGATTGATGTGGAAATTGCCCGGTTTGCTTTAGAAGCCTTGAACATTGACAGGTATGGACTGGATGAGATAGATAACAAGATTTTATGTACTATTATAGATAAGTTTAAGGGAGGCCCTGTGGGGCTGACTACTATTGCAACCGCTTTGGGTGAAGACGCCGGAACAATAGAGGAGGTTTATGAACCTTTTTTGATTAAAGAAGGTTTCTTAAAACGTACTCCGCGTGGACGTGAGGTCACGGAACTGGCCTATATGCACCTGGGACGGAGCATTTATAATAGTCAGAAGACATTATTTGATGATTAAAAGATGGCAGGATTAAAAGCATTAGCCAAGGAAACAGCCATATATGGGATGAGTAGCATCATCGGGCGGTTCCTGAATTATTTGTTAGTACCGATATATACCAACGCTTTGCCTGTGGAATCGGGGGGCTATGGTATCATTACCAATATGTATGCTATAACTGCCTTGCTGATGGTGCTTTTAACATATGGTATGGAAACCGGATTTTTCCGGTTTGCCAATAAGGGGGTGGATGATCCGATGCGCGTCTATTCCACTACTTTGCTTTCGGTAGGGGCGACTGCGCTCTTGTTTTTAATCGTTTGTCTTTCTTTTCTGCATCCCATAGCAGGTTTCTTGGGATATGGAGAGCATCCGTGGTATATGGGGATGATGCTGATTGTAGTCGCAATGGACGCTTTCCAAGCTATTCCTTTTGCTTATTTGCGATATAAGAAACGCCCTGTTAAGTTCGCTGCATTGAAATTGTTGTTCATTTTTGCCAGCATTGCCTTGAATATCGCTTATTTTGTAGGTATGAAAGGAGAGAATGTCGGAGTGGCTTTTGCTATAAATCTGGCTTGTACTTCTTTGGTGATGCTGTGTATGTGGAAAGAATTGGTGGGCTTTAGGTATGTGCTGGACAGGGAGTTGTTGCGGCGTATGCTGCATTATTCTTTCCCGATATTGATTCTGGGTATTGCCGGAATCTTAAATCAGGTAGCCGATAAAATTATTTTTCCGTTTGTTTATCCTGATAAGGCGGAGGCGACCATCCAGTTGGGTATTTATGGGGCTGCCAGTAAAATAGCTATGATAATGGCCATGCTGACACAGGCTTTCCGGTTTGCATACGAGCCGTTTGTTTTTAGTAAGAGTAAAGAAAAGGATAGTCGGGAAATGTATGCCAAAGCGATGAAGTTTTTCATTATCTTCACTTTGCTGGCCTTTTTGGCTGTTATGTTTTACCTTGATATATTGCGTTATATTTTAGGACGTGATTATTGGGTAGGGCTTAAAGTTGTACCTATTGTCATGGCTGCCGAAATGTTTATGGGTATTTATTTCAATCTTTCTTTTTGGTATAAGCTGATTGATGAAACAAAATGGGGAGCTTATTTTTCATTGGTGGGATGCAGTATCATTATCCTGATAAATATTTTCCTTATTCCGGTGTTTGGCTATATGGCGTGTGCGTGGGCAGGTTTTGCCGGATATGGAGTAGCTATGCTTCTCTCTTATTTTGTAGGGCAGAAAAAATATCCTATTAATTATGATTTGAAAGCGATAGGTAACTATGTGGCGTTAGCGCTGGTACTTTACATTGTTTCAGTTTATCTTCCTATTCAAAATATATTCTTGTTGTTGGGTGTTCGTACATTACTGTTGTTATTGTTTGTGGCATATATTGTGAAAACGGACTTCCCCTTGCAGCAGATACCTGTTATAAACCGATACATAAAGAAATAGCTATGAGTGACCTGAAGAATGATTTGAAGAATGTGCCTTATATAAAGCAGTTCTTTGGTGAATATCTTGATTTGCGCAAGGATAAGGATAATGAAGCCTTGATTGTAGAAAGTATTCGTAACGGTGTTGAGTTCAAAGGAACTAATTTGTGGATTCTTATATTCGCAATTTTTATTGCTTCATTGGGCTTGAATGTGAATTCTACGGCAGTGATTATCGGTGCTATGTTGATATCTCCGCTGATGGGGCCGATTATGGGAGTGGGGCTGGCTATCGGACAGAATGATTTTGAACTGTTGAAACGTTCTCTGAAAAGTTATTTGGTGGCGACTGTATTTAGTGTGATTACATCCACGATTTATTTTTCGCTGACTCCGTTGGATGAAGTGCAATCGGAGTTGCTGGCACGTACTTCTCCTACTATATATGATGTGCTTATAGCTTTATGCGGTGGCTTGGCTGGTATTATCGCCTTGTCTACAAAGGAGAAGGGGAATGTTATTCCGGGGGTAGCTATTGCTACGGCTTTGATGCCGCCTTTGTGTACTGCCGGATTCGGGCTTGCTACCGGAAATTTACTTTATTTTTTAGGTGCGTTCTATTTGTATTTTATCAATTCAGTATTTATCAGTCTGGCTACTTTTATCGGGGTGCGTGTCATGCATTTCCAACGTAAGGAGTTTGTGGATAAGGAGCGTGAGAAATTGGTAAAGAAATATATTATTTTTATTACTTTGGCTACGATGTGTCCTGCTGTTTATCTGACTTATGGCATTGTAAAAAGTACTATTTATGAAGCTTCTGCCAACAACTTTATCAACGAGGAGCTGAATTTTAATAATACCCAAGTAATAGACCGGAAGATTTCTTTCGAGAAGAAGGAAATACGTGTTGTGCTAATAGGCAATGAGGTTTCGGAAACAGAAATAGCAACCGCAAGGGATAACTTGAAACTTTTTAATCTGGCAGGAACCAAACTGGTTGTTCTTCAAGGAATGAATAATGATGCGATGGATATTGGCAGTATAAAGGCGCAAGTGATGGAGGACTTTTATAAGAATAGTGAGAAACGTTTGCTGGAGCAGCAGGAAAAGATTAAGTCTTTGGAAAACGAACTTAATGTATATGCCGCATACAATACCGTAGATAAAAAGATAATTCCCGAACTTAAAGTACTTTATCCTGCAGCAGAAGCTATAGCCATGGCGAAGACTGTGGAATTGCAGGTAGACTCAACCCAAACGGACACATTGACAATAGTCTTGATGAAATTCAGTAAAAAACCTGTAGGAAAAGAACAGGAAAAGATTTCCGAATGGTTGAAGGCACGTGTCGGGGCGAAAAAACTTAAATTAATTGTAGAATAAAACCATGAAAAAACTACTATTGCTGCTGTCTTTCCTGCCTTTATGTATATGGGGTAATGAGGGAATGTGGCTTCCTTGTTGCCTTAGCAAACAAACTCAACAAGTGATGAAAGAAATGGGATTGGAACTTTCATCTGAACAATTGTATAATCCCGGAGGAAAAGCATTGGCTAATGCTGTTGTTAGTTTTGGAGGTTTTTGCTCGGGGGTTGTTGTATCTCCGGATGGCTTGGTTTTTACTAACCACCATTGTGGGTATGATGCCATTCAGCAGCATAGTTCTGTGGAGCATGATTATTTGCGAGATGGTTTTGTAGCCGACTCCTTAAGTAAGGAGCTTCCTAATCCGGATTTATTTGTCAGTTTCCTGATACGCACAGAGGATGTGACGGAGCGTGTGTTGCAAGCTATTCCAGTCGGGACAAAGGAAAATGACCGTGCGCTGATTGTGGATTCTATTTCCACATTGCTTGCTCAGGAAGCTGTGGCGAATGATACGTTGCTGCGTGCTGAGATAACTCCTTTTTATGGTGGTAATGAGTTTTATCTGTCTGTGTATAAAGATTATTATGATGTTCGTCTGGTGTTTGCTCCTCCCTCTTCTGTAGGCAAGTTTGGCGGGGATACAGATAATTGGGTATGGCCCCGCCATACCGGGGATTTCTCTGTTTTTCGTATTTATGCTGATCAGAATAATCAACCGGCAGCTTATTCTCCGGAGAATGTGCCTTATCATCCGGATTATTTTGCTCCTGTTTCTTTGGGCGGGTATGAACAAGGTTCATTTTGCATGACTATGGGATATCCCGGTTCTACCAGCAGGTATTTGTCTTCATTTGGGATAGACGAAAGGATTAATACGGATAATGCCGCTATGATTAATGTCCGTACCATCAAGCAGGCTATCTGGAAAAATGCAATGGAAAAAAGTGATGATATCCGCATTAAATATGCTTCCAAGTATGCACAAAGCTCTAACTATTGGAAGAATAGTATAGGCATGAATCAAGCGGTAAAAGAGTTGAAAGTGATAGAGAAAAAACAAGCTTTGGAGCGCCAGTTGCAAGAATGGATCCGTCGGGAACCTGATAAGCGAAGCAAATATGCAAGGGTTCTGACTGAACTGGAGCTGAATTATCGTAATCGTAGAAATGCGGCGCGGGCTATGGCATATTTTGGAGAAACATTTGCTAATGGACCGGAGTTGATTACGGCAGCCTTGGCTGTACTGAATTTTGATTTTGAGGCAGAGGAGAGTGATTTGGAGCGTAATATGCGGCAATTGTTGGAGATTTATGCCAATATGGATATAAGTGTGGATAAACAAGTCTTTGTGGCTATGTTGAAAGAATATGCGGCAGAGGTAGGCAAGGAGTTTTTACCTGATGTTTATCCATTGATAGAGAAAGATTTTAAAGGTGATTACCAAGCTTATGTAGATGATTTGTATGCTCGTTCCTCTTTAAAGACACCGCATGGGTTTGAACAGGTGGTGAAGGGAGATACCACTTATGTCTTGTTTGATGACCCTGCGGCTTCTTTTGCTATTGATATGTTGGTGAAATTTTATGAATTCAATCAGTCGGTGGAAGAAGCTAGTATGAATATTGAGAAAAATGAACGTTTGCTGAATGAAGCAATGCGTGAGATGGAGGCAGATAGGGTGTTTTATCCGGATGCTAATTCTACTATGCGTCTGAGTTTTGGCATGGTGGGTGGTTACTCACCGAAAGATGCTATTGAATATTCTTACTTTACGACGACAAAAGGTATTTTTGACAAGATAAGGCAGTATAAGGGAGATAGTGATTTCGATGTGCTTCCTTCTGTAGTCGAATGCTTGAGAAGGAAGGATTTCGGACGTTATGCTACCGGAGATGGTAATATGAATGTTTGCTTTATTTCGGATAATGATATTACGGGAGGGAATTCCGGTAGTGGAATGTTTAATGGAAAAGGGGAATTAATAGGTCTTGCTTTTGACGGGAATTGGGAAGCAATGAGTGGAGATATTGTTTTTGAACCTAATTTGCAGCGTTGTATCGGGGTGGATATCCGCTATGTTCTTTACATGATTGAAAAATATGGGAAAGCTTCCTGTTTAATCGATGAACTGAAATTGAAAGACTAAAGGAAAAGTATGAAATGACAGGGAGCTGAGTATGTCAAAGTTCCGATAGATAGCTTATCATATAATCTTTCATCTGGAAGATAGTAAAAAATCTGTTAATATTAATTCGATGTAAACAAGGATATTCGGCAAATCTTTTTTTGAATAATACGATAAATCCAACTGATTCATTATGAGTCAGTTGGATTTATCGTATTATTTGCGGAATGTCCTTGAAATGACAGGTTGTTTCAATTCTGCCTGCTCCGCTATTATTCGAGAGAAGTGGATGTTATTTGCATATTTCTACTATGCTCAATTCTCTTTCATGAAGTTGGCTTCCTCATTTCTTGGATTTCTTTTTCTTATTGTTATCGCTGTTAAAGAATTGTTTCCAGTCGTCTTTCGTTTTGGGACCGCGTTCTTCAATGTAGCCACGTTCCGCACGGCTGGGTCTTCCTTCTTTTGAGGTCGTTTTTTTATTGGACCTGTCACTTTTTTTGCCGAATGAAGCATTCCTTGCTGCACTGCTTCTGCGTTCGCCATTGTCGTTTTTGCCATTATTGTCACCGGCAACTTCTACTACAATTTTCCGGCCGCCATTCAGATTAACCTTGTTCAATGCTTTAATCACGTCCTGTGCCTGATTTTCTGCTACTTCGAAGAAAGAGAAATTCTGCATCAGGTCTATTCGTCCGATGGTAGTACGTTGCTTCTTCATGTTGCGGTTAATCAGTTCTATGATTTGGTTGGCATAGAAACCGTCTGTCTTTCCTACATTCAGGAATAGACGGGTGTATCCTTTTTCTGCTTTACGCTCTGTCTTTTCACGAGCACTGCCATGATCCTTGCGTTCTTTGGAGCCACGTTCGCTGCGACGGTCATTTGTGCTGGGAATTTCTATTTCCGGAGCGTTACTATAGTATTCCAAGAAGCGGTTAAATTCCATTGACACCACGCGCTTTATCAGATCTTCCTTTGAAAGCCATTCCAGTTTACGATAGATTCCGGGTAGGAAGGATTCAATTTCTTCATCGTTTACTTTTACCTTTTCTATGTCATCTATCAATTTAATCAATTGCTGCTCGCAAATTTGTTTACCACTGGGCATCTCACCCATGATAAATTTTTTGTTGATGATTCGTTCTATCTCACGCATCTTGCCTTTTTCGCGCAGGTTGATGATGGCAATAGAAATACCTGTTTTTCCGGCACGTCCTGTACGACCACTACGATGAGTATAGCTTTCTATATCATCGGGCAAGCCATAATTAATGACATGAGTAAGGTCATTTACATCTAGGCCACGGGCTGCTACGTCGGTAGCAACTAAAAGCTGTAAATGGCGTTGGCGGAATTTTTGCATCACTAAGTCGCGCTGGGCTTGTGAGAGCTCACCGTGCAAAGAGTCTGCGTTATAACCGTCTTGTATTAATTTATCTGCAATTTCCTGAGTTTCTTTACGGGTACGACAGAAAATGATGCCATAAATCTGTGGATAATAATCCGCGATACGTTTCAATGCGGCATATTTGTCTTTAGCGTGTACTAAATAGGCTATGTGATTGACGTTTTTACTGCCCTCATTTTTGGTACCGATAGTGATTTCTTTTGCGTCATGCAGATATTTTTTGGCGATGCGTGAGATTTCCGGACTCATGGTAGCCGAGAACATCAAGGTATTCCGATCTTCAGGAACTTTTTCAAGGATAGCATTTATGCTATCAGTAAATCCCATATTCAGCATTTCATCGGCTTCGTCCATTACTACATCTGTAATTGTTTCTAGTTTGGCAACCTTTCTTTCTATTAGATCAATCAGTCGTCCGGGAGTAGCCACAATAATATGTACGCCTGTTTTCAACATGCGTATTTGGCTTTCGATGGATGAACCACCATATACGGGAAGGATTTTCAGCCCGTCAATGTACTTGGAGTAATCGTTCAGATCGCCTGCAATCTGCAAGCACAATTCGCGTGTGGGGCATAAAATTAGTGCTTGAGGTGCACGGTGTTTTACGTCAACTTTTTGGATAAGCGGCAGACCAAATGCGGCTGTTTTTCCAGTCCCTGTTTGTGCT
>OLWK01001141.1_pt1 | contig 12634 bp, 12 predicted proteins | sample 1674141 | NCBI WGS metagenome assembly OLWK01 (sample SAMEA103958148, study PRJEB25191) | human gut metagenome | reverse complement strand
GAAAAGATTTTTTTATTTCATCCATTATTTTCCTCTTATAAATAATTTATTTAACCCTATACTGCATTAACACACACTAACTTATCAATTATTATAGTATTATTTGCAAATCATGTCAATACCAACAAAGTTCGATTTCTCCCGGCACATAAATCTGTATATAATAACGTTTTCCTTAGACCTTACAAGAAAAGAACACATAGCTCATTGGCTTTAAATCTAATCTACTTTACTATATTATATCACAGTTCACAAAAAAAAGCAACCCTTTTTTTCATAGTCAATCAACAGCATTTATTTTTGAGGAGAAATCAAGACAACAATGCCTTTATAAAATCTAAAAATCCTCCCCTGCTTTTATATTTTGCAAAGGAGGATTTTTGAAGTGGTTCACTTTTCAATGGAAACCGCGACACCTGATTGAAATGTAAAATTCAGTCGATCGGAAGAAACCGTTACTTTTGCAAGTAGATGCCGAACCAGTGTTTCATCAAATTCGGTAATGTGATGCGGCTGAGCAACCAAAAATTCCTGCAGTTCCCGCATACGGTCTTTCTGCTCCTGTTGAGAAACATTTTCCCTTAAAGCCTGTTCCTTTTGCTCTCGCAGCCGAAAGATTTCCTGTGCTATCTCCTCATAATCCTCATGCCGTTCTGCACATTCGATCAACTTTTTCTGAAGAACATCTAACTTTCTCTGTATTTCCTCGGGCAGATCGGATTGTTCCATTTCAATCACTTCAGCCATATTTTCCTGTAAGATAGAAAAGTATGTTTCACTGCCTCCTGTCAATTGATTCAAAGCATCCACAAAGGCTTGTTTCAAAGATTCCTCATAGACTGTCCGTGCATGACACGCTCCTTTTTTCTCCAATCTGGTCATGCATCGCCACACCACAGATTTGCAGCCTCGGTTATTCCAATGGATTCTGCGGAATTGTTCCCCACATTCAGCACAGTAAAGCAAACCAGTAAAACAGTGGTTTGCACTAAATCCACGCCGTCTGCCCATACAGTCCACCTGTGAACCGCGACTTGCAATTTCCTCCTGCACCTGTAAGAACAATGCTCTGGGAATAATTGCCTCATGATCGTCCTCCACATAATACTGCGGCATTTCACCGTTATTTTTAATGCGTTTTTTCTTGAGAAAATCCACAGTATATGTTTTTTGCAGAAGGGCATCTCCCATATACTTTTCATTTTCCAGAATTAACCGAATCGAACTGTCATGCCATCGGGTATTCCCTCTTGCTGTTTGGATACCGTCCCGTTCCAGTCCTCTTGCAATCTGCTGACAGCTTGCTCCCTCCAGATACTCCCGATAGATTCGTTTTACCGTTTCCGCTTGTTCCGGATTGATCACAAGATCTCCGTTTTCGTCCTTATCATACCCCAGAAAACAGCTGGCATTGACCATCACCTTTCCCTGTTGAAACCGATACTGCATTCCCAGTTTGACATTCTGACTCAGAGATTCTGATTCCTGTTGTGCCAGAGATGCCATAATGGTAATCAGCACTTCCCCTTTCGCATCCATTGTGTTGATGGACTCTTTTTCAAAATAGATTGGAATGTTTTGTGCTTTCAGCTGTCGGATGTAATTCAGGCAATCTACTGTGTTTCTGGCGAATCGGCTGATGGATTTGGTAATGAGCATATCAATCTTTCCGTCCATGCAATCCTGAATCATCTGATGGAACTGTTCCCGATGTTTTGTGGAGGTTGCACTGATGCCGTCATCGGCATAGATCCCAGCAAAGACCCATTCCGGATTCCTGTGAATGACTTCCTCATAATGTGCAATTTGTGCCTGATAGCTGGTTGCCTGTTCCTCTGTATCCGTGGAAACACGGCAATAGGCTGCTACACGAATCTTTCGAGTTTCCTGTGACGTTACAGCATGATTTCTTTGCTTTCGGGGTGGAATTGTAGTGACCTTTGGCATTGTTGCATTACTCCTTATTTTCTATCAAATGATAAAGATATTCTGCCTGCTGAAATGGTGTATTTCTATCTAGTTCTGGTATTTGCTGCGGCAGTTCCAACAAAAATTTTGTCTGTGGACATACGGGCTTTCTCCTCGTTTTTCCAAGTCGCTGCATTACATCTGCACGATGCTGCCACTCTGCATTTGCCCGATCATATGTTTCTTTGTCCAGAATTGCCGGATAAAAAGCATCTCCAAGGTAGCATTTTCGCTGCATCATTCGACGAACAGTGCTATGTGCCATGGGATGACCTGCTGCTCTTGCTGCCGACTGTAAACTCATACCGGCAATATAATTTTGAAAAATAAGGCGAATCTGTGCTGCCTCTGCCGGTATAATCACAGCAGCACCGTTTTCAATTCGGTAGCCGTAAGGAATCTGTCCCATCAAATTTCCTCCTTTAACAGTAGACCGCATTTAAGCCGAAATCCAATATGATTCCGATCATACAGAATTATTTGTTCTGCAAATGCAGAAAACCATGTCTCCTGAAATTCTGTCAACATTGCAGAATGCTGCTCTGTAAATCGCAGCAGCTGTTTTAATTCTGCAATTATCTCAGTTTCTCCATGTGTTTCCTGTTCCAACTGTGCAATTTCCATACGGCAGGACTCCGCTTGTTTCTGCAAAGCATTCATTTCCTGCCGGAATAAAACAGGATCTATGACCTTTTGTGCATACAAACGGTGCAGTGTGTTTTTCTTTTCAGCATGAGATTCCAGCTGCTTTTGCAGTTCCTGCATTCGCCGGACATTTTCATCATTGCTGTTCGCTTTCAGCTGTTCTAACAATGGTTTCAAAATGTGCTTTCTGCTGAAAATCAGTTTGTTCAACATCGTAACAAAAGCGGCTTTCAATACCTCCTCCCGCACATATTTCATAGGACATTTTTGAGCACTTTCAATATGAGCCGCACACGTCCATGCGATTTCATTGCCGCTGTGAATCCTGCGTTTGCAAGTGCTGCCGCATTTGCCGCAAATCACCTTTCCGGAAAAAGCATATCGCTTTTGATACTTTCCTGTACCATACACAATGCCTTTTTCGGCAGCTCGCTGTCGAATGACTGCATTTGCTTTTGCAAAAATTTCCCGACTAACAATTGGTATGTGGTGATCTGAAAGAAGATAACATTCCACTTCTCCATGATTTTTGTGCCGATGAAAATGTGCATCGGTATACGTTTTCTGCAGCAAAACATCTCCCACATATTTTTCATTCGCAGCAATTCCACGAATCGCAGCATCACACCAATGACGTCCATTCTTGAAAGGGATCCCCTGCTGTTCCAACAGATCTGCAATCTGACAAGAACTTTTTCCGGATAACAAAGCAGAAAAAATGTATTTCACAATTTCTGCCTCCTCAGGTTCGAGAACCAGCTCTCCCCTGTCATTTCTGCAATACCCGTAAGGGAAAGACGATGACACATAGGTACCGTTTTGAAACCGGTGCTGTACCGACCACTTCTCATTTCTGGATATGGATAAAGATTCTTCCTCTGCCATGCTGCTGAGTATCGTCAGAAACAATTCGCTTTCCATACTGCCGGTGTCTATGTTTTCTTTTTCAAAGAAAACGGAAACCCCAATTCCTGATAGTTCCCGAACAAGAGCGAGGCACTCCGCCGTATTTCTGGAAAACCGACTGATGGATTTCACCAGAATGCGGTCTACCCTGCCCATGCGGCAAGCCTGTAAAAGATCTTGCAGTCCAGGACGAATTTCTGCTTTTGTTCCAGTAATGCCAGCATCATAAAAGATACCCGCAGATTCCCACTCTGTATGCAGTTTGATCCACGCCGCATAATGTTCTTTTTGTGTTCCCAGACTTTCCATCTGGTCATCATGCTCTGTGGAAACACGGCAATAAGCCGCTACACGACATTTTCGATGAACAGCTGCTGAGCGATTTGCCTCAATTTTGGTAATAGTTTTCATGCTTCTGCACCTCCTTTTGACGTGTCCATATTACCTCTTTTTCGGCGGAATTGCAAGCGTTTTCGGCAATAAGTCCACGTAAATCGGAGAGAAAGAATGCCGATTTTTGAGCGTTAATTTGTCATATTCCTCAAAGGAAATCAAACCGAAATGATATAACGCATCAGTCAGCTTTTGAGCACGGTGGTAATTCAGTTCATCCATCAATTTTTGTTGTTCCATAAAAGAATCCTCACTGATTGAAATTATCCCAAGAAACATAGCCGGTCACATACTGTCCCACCGGTGTCTTTCCGCAGAACTCCGGCTTTGTGGTGATCCGATAACGACCGTTCTTGCAGGCAATGCCGTCATACAGATAGTAAGTACCGCTGATTCTTCTGGTTACAGATGTAGTTTCTGCACTGGCGAACAATGGCGTGTTGGCACGAATGGCAACCTTCTGCCCCTTGGTGAACTTACCGCCATTGGTGTAAACCGCATTTCCGTTGGCATCAAATACAGAATATCCGACTTTGCAGGCTTTCTTTGCATTTTCTAAGGAAGAATATGCCCCCAGCTGCGACTTCGCATCTGCCCAAGACTTCCTCACCCGGTAAAGCTGCTTTGCAGAAGGTGCAGAAATAGTGGAAGTTCCTGCATTCAAATAAGACTGTACCTTTTTCTTAAACTCCGCCCAATGGGGCAAAATGTACGCCGGACACATCTTGTACCGATTGTACATGGTGTTCAACTGGTCAATCGTTCCGTTTCGTCCGTCACGAACATTCAGCCAGTGGGTATGCGTGTAGAGATGATTGATGTCCAGTCCATACTGTTTCAGAAGGGCTGCTGCCAATTTCGCTGCATTGTCCTCCGACTTTTTATCAACAGAATTGTATGCAGAGGACATAATGCACTCAATGGCGATGGTTCTTCTGTTGCCGTTCCCAGAACCGTCAGCAGCGTGCCAGCCGCTCAGGCTGTGGGGCAGATTCTGCCATGCACACACGTTATCCACATAATAGTGAACTCGCACGTCCTTCATGTTGTTATTGACGGTTGCTCTCGTGTACTGTTCCGCAGGGGTCGTGCCGCTTGCTACGGTGATCCAGTCTGTGTTATGGACGGTCACACCAATAATTTTCCCTGCCATGGAAACAGAGGGCATATCAATGTGGTTGGGATTATGTTTTGTGAGTAAATACTCGTTGACGGTGACACCGCCAAATGTCGTTGTTGCATCTGGTCTTAAAATAGCCATATTACTTGTCCTCCTTGTCGGTCGTTTCTTCGGTTCTGCCGATTTTCGTTTGCAGAACATCAATTGCTTTTTGGATTGCGGGCGGATATGGGATCCCCATTAAACTTGTATTTTCCACGATGGAAAGCAGTTCGTTCAGGCAAAAGCTGATGCAGACTGCATCCCGGATGTAGTTGGTATTCAGCAGAATATCCATCCGAACTGCAACGACGATCAGCATTAAAGTGCAGACTTTTTTCGCCAGACCGAACCAGCCGGCTTTGGAAGAAAGTCCACCGCTTTCTGTGTGTTTGGATTTTTTCATCATAGCGGTGATGATGCCGGTGAAAAAGTCGATTGCCATAAAGACGACCAGTGTCACCAGAGCAGAGTCCCAGCCGCCAAAAATGGCAGTAAAAAAGCCGCCGACCAAGCCGACAGCCACGCAAATAGTATCTTTCATCATATTTTTAGTCCTCCAGTACTTTCAGGAATCGGATTTTCGGATGAGAATTGTTGCTTCTGCCCACCCAGGCAAGGTAATATTCGCCGTCAGAAATGCTGGTGCATTCTGTGATGGTGGTGATAAAGGTATCCGACTGCAGCCAGTGGAAATCCAGAGAAACCGCACGATTTGCATCGATCTCTGTGTTTACATACACACCAATAGGAATGTCGATCTTCTGCGGTTTCGGCACCAGATACAGGCTTCCGGCTTCGCTGGAACCCGACTGATAGGACATCACGATTTCAGCATTTTTCGTCAGGGACAATGGCTTTGCACAAACGGTCAAGACCGACTTATCCCAGTTGAAGCACTCCTGCGAATAGGACAGCACAAAATCATTTGCTGCACTGCAAAACTGCGGATAAGCAGCCAGAAAATCCGCCATTGTCTGATACCTGCCGTCCAGAATCATACTGAGATTTGATGCATAGGTCGAAATGGCATTCTGCCCGGACTGAAACAGGACGGTGTAATTTCTGCCGCTTGTCAGGTTGTCGATTTGCTTTTGCAGGCTCTCCAAAGTGCGTTCTGTCTTTTCCGAATAGACTGTAACCTTTGTACTAAGCCCATTGATTTGTGTGCCAAAACCATCCCATTGTGCGATTTTAGTGGCAGTGATCTGATCCAATGCGGATTGATTTTCGTGGGTATGCGATTTATCTTCCAGATGCGTGATGGAAAGTGTGTGCTCCTGCAAGATATACGTCAGACTGTCGGACAATTCCTGCACTTTTTCATCCACATAATTGACCTTGGCATAGGGTGTAAGATCTACGGCTGCACCCTCTGTTAATGTCACTGTAGTTGTACCATTTTTATCTGTAATGGTGATTGTGATAACACTGCCATCCTTCACAACATTCGCAATCGGGGAAAAGCCGTCTTTACCAGCTACGCCAGCGTCTCCCTTTTCACCTTTTTCTCCGGGAACGCCCTGCAGCCCTCTATCTCCGGGATCACCTTTTTCGCCCTTTGGACCTTGTTCTCCCTGCTGACCCGTTTCACCCTTTTCGCCTCGCTCGCCCTGCAATCCGGTGTCGCCCTTTTCACCTTTATCACCTTTCAAGGAAGAGAGCCAGTCTGATTCAGAGCCTTGATAACCTTGTTCTACCGCAATTTGATATGCAGATTTACCGTCTGTACCTTTTTCTCCATTTGCACCATTATGAAGCGTTGCAGAAGTTTCACCATCGGCATCGACAATGGTAATTACAACACCCGACTTCATTTGTTCTGCCTTTACTTTTGGGGAAAATCCATCTTTTCCATTTTGAAGTCCAGCTGCCTTTTCGTCCAGTTTTTTCAAAAGCTGCGTATACAGATCCGGTGTCGGCGGAATGGGTGTTATACCGTCCTCCACAAAACCAGACGGTCGAATATGCAGTGTGACGGGTACCGTGGTCGCACGCAATGTAGTATCGCTTTCCGCATCGTAGCCAAACAAACTCATCTTCACCGCACCGGGATGCAGTTCGGCAGGCAGCAAACAGGTTGTTCCGTCTATGCCAAGCACCACGTTGTATGTTTCTTCGCACTGCGTGAACTGCACCACTTTGTGCAGCGTTTTCCAAGCCCCATCGAATACGAACTTCACCGAAACAAATGCGATCTGGTCAGAGGCAATGACCTCTCGCTCCAGTGCTTCGATTTTTTGCTGTTTCACTAAGAATTTCATCATCCGTTTTTCACCTCATTCCACACATTATTTTCAGGATCATATTCCAAATAGCCGTCTATGCACTGGATCTTTTTCAGATAATTGTTGTAGGAATGTTCTCCGGAGGACATCCAGTTGACCGGTTTGGTGATGGCGTTCCACTGAGCGATCGTTCCTTCATATGTGATGGCTGTTAGACTTTCACAGTATGTCAGCATATTTTCCCCAAAGGTTCTGCAATTCGCATAAATGGTAAGGCTGGACAATGCTGTACAGCTTGTAAATGCAAAAGCACCAATGGAATCACACGCAACACGAGCAGCCTTCAGCTTTGCACAGCCGCTGAAAACATACTTTCCCCATGTTTTCACGCTGGCAGGCACAGTGACTTCTGCAATGGCAGTGTGCTGAAATGCAAACGACTGGATCGCAGTAACAGCCTGCGGAATCGTAACGGAAGTCAGACCAGCGGTATAGCCGATTGCAGCATCTTCCTGTGCAAAAGCAGAATCACCAATGCTGGTCAGTGTAGCCGGCAGAGATACCGTTTTCGCATTGGCACAATGATAAAACAAACGGTCACCCAGACCAGTAATGCCATTGCTGAGCACGATTTCCTTGATCTGGTCGTTTTGATCAAACACAGAATCATGAGAGGTATAATCGTAGGTTGCACCCGTGCCACGCAGCAGCAGTTTGCCATTGTCATAGAGAACATAGTAGATGTTTTCACCACACTGTCCGGTTGCTAAGATTTCGCCTGCGGTCAAATCATCTACCTTGGTTTGTAGTTCGGAAATTTGGCTGTTCATCGCATCCAGCCGCTTTTGCAGTTCGTCCAGCGTGGCATTTGTCTTTGCCATTTCGGCAAGCATCTCGGTCACTCTGCATTTGCCAAGAATGCACTTACAGTAGCCGCATTTGCTCTCATCTGCACGGCAGTCTGTCAGGTCAGAATCCAGAATAGCTGTCGTTCCGGCACGCAGTCTTACAACTGCTAAAGTCAGATAAGTCGTCACATTGTTGTTGGTAAAGGTGGGAATGGTTGGACTGGTGGCTGCTGTACCTGCCAGAACACGAATCCCACAGGTGCGAGTGGAACGATCACAGTAGATTCCGATTGCTACATAACGATTCAACGATTCATCTACATAAGAGGAAAGATCAACTGTATGCAAGGTGTTGCTGATCAAGTAATGCCCATCAATCCACGCCTTGCCTGTACCGAATGTAACAGATAAACTTTTAACTGTTGGTGCAAAACACTGCCGGTAAGTATCCAGAATCCCATTGCAAATTAAACTGGACAAATATGCCGTGAAATCCTCTGCGGTATACACTCGGTCGAGGTTTTGTGCGTTAAAAAACCCATAAGAAAATGCCATATGAATATCACTCCGTTTCTTTGAAAGTCGGTGTCAGACTTCTGCCGTTCTGGTCGAAACTCTCCACCATGCCGATTAGCTGGATTCTGGGTTGAATCAAACCAAAGCGTTTCTGTTCCACAGTCACATAGTCGCCCACAAAGTAATCCTTATTGTACTGATACTGGGTGGAAAAAGCAGCAATAGCGGATTCCGATGCCGTTTTCGGCTGTACCAGATGTTCTGCACCGCTGCTTTTCAAAATTTCTAAATATTCCGCATCGGTCACATCCTCTTCCTGTGCCGTGTTTCGCTCATCCACATACACCTCATAGCGGTCAAGATAGGTCGGCTCTGCACTGGAACAGAAGGTCGTGCGTTTTCTGGCACTGCCCTCACCGCAGCCCAGCACATAGGCGAAGTTTTTCTGCACGGCATCGTCCGCCGCATAGGAAAAGGATAGCAGGTTGTTGTACGCATCAGAGAATACGATATGAGGATTGTCGTCCTGCAACAAACTGCGGTCTGTTCCGGAAAACAGGTCGCATTTCAGTGCATTTCCATCCAGACGCACATTTGCCGAACCACCGATGGTTTCACAAAGGCTGTACAGCCATTCTAAGATGTTATCATAGCTGACCTGCATTCGTGCGGTTTTCTGCCAGCAATCGCCGGACACTATTCCCATGGAAAAACCGGGCAGATTGCGGATTCCGGCGGAGATGACATTGCGGAACAGCACCTTGCGGACGATGTCCTCATAGCTGCCGTTTGCGGTGATGGTGGGATAGATGATTCTTCGTTCCAGCAGACAGGCAAGAAACCGTCCGGTGACCGTCAGATAATCGCCCTTTTCGGCATCGGTCTCCAATTGCAGAGATTCAATAATGCCGAAGTGCTGTGCATCATCGCTCCTCGCCACAATTCTGCCACGCTGAAAGATAGATACATTCTGCGGACTGGCAGCGATATACACCTCAAAACAGCCGCACTGGTAAAATTCAATGTCCCATAAGAGTGAAGAATAGCTGTCGCAGATGGCTTCCAAAGAAACAGAAATGCGGTTTTCTTCTGCGATAAGGTTGTAAATTTCCAACTGCATTTCTCATACCCCCAAATAGGAATTGCGGTGCATTAATGTCACACGCAGCTTTTTCACACCACGAACTGCCTCAACCCGAAAGATATTCGTGCCTTCTTTTAGTGTCAGCCAAGTCGAGCCGGAAACCAGTCGGTTCAGGATGTTACTGTCCACGCCATTGCGTGTCAGCGTGACGGTCTTGTTTCCGGTTTTCGTGGTAACCGTAATGACATCGCCGGTCAGAATATCGCCTTTGATTTGCAGATACTCGCCGTTTTCGTTGTAGATGGTCGGTGTCACTGCCACCACTTCCTGCGGAATGTCGCTGGGCAATGCCTCGATTCGCAGTGTGAATCCAGTTTCATCCCCGTCATTGGTGATAGAAAACAGATTGCTGTTGGAATACACGCCCAAAGGAAACGGAGCATCGTTCTCCGGAAAGGGAAAGTGAAATGCTCCGGTGATGCCGCTGTAATAGGCATAGAAAATATCCCGACTGTACCAGTAAATGTCCGGACAGAGAATGGAGATCTGCCCGCTGATCTGCTGCTCGAAATTTGACACCTCGCAGGTTTCCACATACCCCTCGGCATAGACATCCATGTTCGCCGTCTTGTACCAGATCTTGATGTATCGGGACGGCTTGACCACATGATACAGCTGATGCCGCCGTTTCTCGATCCCAATGCTACGCATGGCAAAGAAAATGACTACGTTTCGTTTTTCAATGAAAGCGTTGTTGAGGTAGCTGCCGTTCATGCCTGCGTAAGAAGAAGTGGAAATCGTTCCGGCAGGTGGATTCAGACCTTCGATTTTGGAGGTCATGTATTGGTTGGCGGTCGTTGACAGGTTCAGCTGTTCGCCGGATTGGTTTTCTAAAATCAGGGTATAAAACATGAGATGCACCCCTTTACATTTTGTGTTTAATGATGTATAATAGAGACAACAGAGACGTTGGTTCTCTACGCAAAATCGGAATTTCATGGAGAAGGCATCATGTATAGTAAATGATAAGAGGAGTTGAGTTGATAGTTATGGCTTTTGAACGTATTAAAACAACACATGAAATTCGTATGAGATTACTAAATCAATTGAATATTAAATACAAGGAGTACTATATATGTCCAGTGGGGATGGATTGGATGACCGGCGTTTATGATAATGAAAGCGGTATTTTTCTGACACAGATATACAAAATACCGGATGGGCTTTCACACGCTGGAGATTGTTATGAATATGCTGTATTGTTAGACGATGGACGTGGTTTCAGAGTAACAGCAAATGGCGATAATAAACCGTTTTTTAAGTTGCCGCCGAAATTTACTAACTTGACTGATTTGATACTGTCGGCAACCATTGCCTACGGCTATAATTTAGAAGCTTATAGATTTCGTTTAACATTTGATCAAAGTGAAGTCAATCGAATTACAGAAAAGATGAATAGCATGGCAAAAATCTTATAAAAGAAAATCGGTCCCGCGAAAGTTTCCGGCGAGAGCGAACGGAAAACTCCCGCAAATCGAATTGCCCGTAAGACTTCACAGAAAGGAAATAATGTTGTAGAATTATCTATCATTGAATATACCAATAAGGAGAAGCAAATATGAAAGAATTTATCATTGAAATGAAAAACGGCGGCGTAATGGAAGGGGAACTGTACGAAGACATCGCACCGAAGACGGTGGAGAACTTCGAATCCCTGATTGAAAAGAAGTTCTACGACGGACTGATTTTCCATCGCGTCATTCCGGGATTCATGATTCAGGGCGGATGCCCGAACGGAAACGGCATGGGCGGCCCGGGATATACCATTCCGGGAGAGTTCAACTCCAACGGTTTTAAGAACGACCTGAAGCACACTCGAGGCGTTCTCTCCATGGCAAGAGCGATGGACCCGAATTCCGGCGGATCCCAGTTCTTCATCATGGTAGCGGATGCACCGCATCTGGACGGAGATTATGCCGCATTCGGAAAGATTACCAAGGGTATGGAAGTGGCGGATGCCATCGTGAACACCAAGCGGGATCCGTGGATGGACAAGCCGCTGGAAGATCAGAAAATCAAGAGCATTCGCATGAAGTAAGGCCGAGGACGACAGGAAAGGAAAGAGAGAGCAGTATGCAGCAGGAACGAAACATCATCGTAATTGGACATAAGAATCCGGATACGGATTCCATCTGCTCCGCTATCGCATATGCACATTTGAAAAACATGACCACCCACAGTCACCACTACGTTCCGATGCGGGCGGGAGAAATCAGCCAGGAGACCATGTACGTGCTGGACCGCTTCAACATGCCGGTCCCGAATTACTTGGGCGACATCGGTGCTCAGGTATGTGACATGGAAATTCGCCGCACGCCCGGGGCGTCCAAGGACATGACCATCAAGCAGGCATGGGATTTCATGGCAGAGACGGATGCGGTGACACTTGCGGTGACAGAAGAGGACCGGGTCATCGGACTGATCACCAAGGGAGACATCGCCCAGACCTTTATGGAGGCGGAGGACAGTCGGTTCCTGTCTCGCATGAAGCCGCGGTACCGGGATATTGCAGATACCGTGAACGGTACCATCGTGGTGGGCGATGGCGACGACCGCTTTGAAGAAGGCAAGGTATTGGTGGGTGCGGCCATGGTGGAGCGCATGCAGGAGCACATCGAGCCGGGAGATTTGATGCTCATGGTGGACCGGGTGGAAAATCAGATCGGTGCCCTGGAGAAGGGCGCAAAGGTGCTGATTCTCTGTCTGGGAGCCAAGGCCAACGAAGAAGTTATCGCTAAGGCCCGGGCAGAAAAGGCGGTCATCATCGAGACCTCGTTGGATACTTTTGCGGTTTGCATGGAAATCCACAAAAGCGTTCCCCTGGAAT
>OLWK01001135.1_pt1 | contig 12676 bp, 10 predicted proteins | sample 1674141 | NCBI WGS metagenome assembly OLWK01 (sample SAMEA103958148, study PRJEB25191) | human gut metagenome | reverse complement strand
TCGTCGCGTCCCTTAGCTACGACGCCGAGCGCGACACGGATAATCCCGCGTCCTCCGTCTTCTGCGACCACGGCGGCAGCATCACGGTCCCGTGGAATGAAGTTCCCGCGCATGTTCACTGCGACAGCGGCATCCGCCTCGGTGAAGAGGCCGTCGAAGAAGCGCCCGCGCCGCTCCCCCGACGCGGCGTCGGCGCAGGCGGCGCATATGCCGAGGACAAGGAATTGCAGGACATTTTCGAGCGCACATACGGCAAGGTCGAGCGCCGCGCGTTCGAGCCAAAGCGCGCGCCCGCGCGCACCGCGCTCGACGAGACGCGCTATAACATCAAAAATCAGAAGACCGGTCCCGAGTATCTGCTCGTGGACGGCTATAACATCATCTTCGCGTGGGACGCGCTCAAAAAGCTCGCCGCGCAGGACGTCGCCGCCGCGCGCGAGGCGCTCGCGGGCATCCTCGCCAACTACCGCGGCTGGCGCAGATGCGAGATCATTCTGGTCTTCGACGCTTACAAGGTCAAGGGCAATCCCGGCTCGATGGAAAAGAAAAACGGCATCTACATCGTCTACACCAAGGAGGCGCAGACCGCCGACAGCTACATCGAGCGCGCGACCTACGACCTCGGCAAAAACCACCGCGTCCGCGTCGCCACGTCGGACAACATGGAGCAGGTCATCATCCTCGGTCACGGCGCGCTGCGCATCTCCGCCCGCGCGTTCGAGGAGGAGGTCACCGAGGCCGAGGGGCAGATCAGTGACCTCATCGAGCGCTGGAACGTGCGGGACTTCGATCTGCGCCGCGTGCGCGCCACCGCGACCATCATTGACAAAAAGGAAGAGAAAGGGTCCTGAGACCTTTTCTCTTTTTTCTCTTGACAAATACCCCGTAGGGGTATATAGTGCAGATACCCCCAAGGGGTATATCGCTATCAGGGAGGCACGGTATATGGACCGATCGGAATGCTGCCGCTGCTCGCAGCGCAAAAAGGAGCGCTCGCCGGAGGAATACAAGCGCCTGATCCACCGGCTCAACCGCATCGAGGGCCAGATCCGGGGCATCCGGGGCATGGTGGAGGCCGGGGCCTACTGTCCCGACATCCTGGTCCAGGCGGCGGCGGTGAACGCGGCCATCAACGCCTTCAACAAGGAGCTGCTGGCCAGCCACATCCGCACCTGCGTGGCCCAGGACATCCGGGACGGCAAGGATCAGGTCATCGACGAGCTGGTGACCACCCTGCAAAAGCTGATGAAATAGGAGTGGACCCAATGAAGCAATACAATGTCACGGGCATGAGCTGCGCCGCCTGCTCGGCCCGGGTGGAAAAGGCGGTGGGGAAGGTCCCTGGGGTCACGGCGTGCTCTGTGAGCCTGCTGACCAACTCCATGGGCGTAGAGGGCACGGCGGAGCCCTCCGCCGTCATCGCCGCCGTGGAGGAGGCAGGCTACGGCGCGTCGGAAAAGGGCGCGGCCCAGTCGTCTCCCAGTGCCGATGAGCAGCAGCTGGAGGACCACGAGACGCCCCGGATCCGGCGGCGGCTCCTGTGGTCCGTGGGCTTTCTGCTGGTGCTGATGTACTTTTCCATGGGCCACATGATGTGGGGCTGGCCCCTGCCGCCGTTTTACGACGACAACCATGTGGCCATGGGCCTGACCCAGCTGCTGCTGACGGGGATCATCATGGTCATCAACCAGAAGTTCTTCATCAGCGGCTATAAGGCCCTGTGGCACCGGGCCCCCAATATGGACACCCTGGTGGCCCTGGGGGCCACGGCGGCCTTCGGCTACAGCACCTATGCCCTGTTCGCCATGACGGCGGCCCAGGTCCGGGGCGACGAAGCCGCCGTCATGACCTATATGATGGACTTCTATTTTGAGTCCGCCGCCATGATCCTGACCCTGATCACCGTGGGCAAGATGCTGGAGGCCCGGTCCAAGGGCAAAACCACCGACGCCCTGAAAAGCCTCATGAGCCTGGCTCCCAGAACCGCCTCTGTGCTCCGGGACGGCCGGGAGGTGGAGGTGCCGGTGGAGCAGGTGCAGCAGGGGGACGAGTTCGCCGTCCGGCCCGGGGAGAGCATCCCTGTGGACGGCGTGGTGCTGGAGGGCTCCAGCGCCGTCAATGAGTCCGCCCTGACCGGCGAGAGCATCCCCGTGGACAAGGCCCCCGGCGACGGCGTGTCCGCCGCCACGGTGAACCAGTCCGGCTATCTCCGCTGCCGGGCTACCCGGGTGGGCCAGGATACCACCCTGTCCCAGATCATCCGCATGGTCAGCGACGCCGCCGCCACCAAGGCCCCCATCGCCAAGATCGCCGATAAGGTCTCCGGCGTGTTCGTCCCGGCGGTGATCTCCATCGCCGCCGTGACCACGGCGGTGTGGCTGCTGCTGGGCCACCCGGTAGGCTATGCCCTGGCCCGGGGCATCTCCGTGCTGGTGATCAGCTGCCCCTGTGCCCTGGGCCTGGCCACTCCTGTGGCCATTATGGTAGGCAGCGGCCTAGGGGCCAAAAACGGCATCCTGTTCAAAACCGCCGCCTCCCTGGAGGAGACGGGCCGGGTGCAGATCGTGGCCCTGGACAAAACCGGCACCATCACCAGCGGCCAGCCCCGGGTGACGGACATCCTCCCGGCGGAGGGCGTCACGGAGCAGGAGCTGCTGACCCATGCCCTGGCCCTGGAGCAGAAAAGTGAGCACCCCCTGGCCCGGGCTGTGCTGGACCGGGCGGCGGGGCTTACGGCTCCGGAGGTGTCGGACTTTCAGGCCCTGCCCGGCAACGGCCTGACGGCTGTGCTGGAGGGCCGGACCCTGTGGGGCGGCAGCGCCGCCTTTACAGAGAAGCGCGCCGCCGTATCTCCGGACCTGCAGGCTAAGACCGAGGAGCTGTCCCGGCAGGGGAAAACGCCCCTGTTCTTCGGGGCGGAGGACCGGCTTCTGGGCGTCATTGCCGTGGCGGACGTCATCAAGGAGGACAGCCCCCGGGCGGTCCGGGAGCTGCGGAACATGGGCATCCGCGTGGTGATGCTCACCGGCGACAACCAGCGCACCGCTCAGGCCATCGGGGCCCAGGCGGGGGTGGATCAGGTCATCGCCGGGGTGCTGCCGGAGGGTAAGGAGGCCGCCATCCGCCGGCTGATGCAGCGGGGCAAGGTGGCCATGGTAGGCGACGGCATCAACGACGCCCCGGCCCTGACCCGGGCCGACACCGGCATCGCCATCGGCGCGGGAGCCGACGTGGCCATCGACGCGGCGGACGTGGTGCTGATGAACAGCAGTCTGCTGGACGTGCCCGCCGCCATCCGGCTCAGCCGGGCCACCCTGCGGAACATCCACGAAAACCTGTTCTGGGCGTTTTTCTACAACGCCATCGGCATTCCTCTGGCCGCCGGGGTGTTCATCCCTCTGGGCCTGACCCTGAACCCCATGTTCGGCGCCGCCGCCATGAGCCTATCCAGCTTCTGCGTGGTGTCCAACGCCCTGCGGCTGAATCTGTTCAAGCTCCGGGATAACCGGCACGATCATAAACGAACCAATCACTTAAACGACATCAAGGAGGAACAAACTATGGAAAAGACACTGGAGATCAAGGGCATGATGTGCCCCCACTGCGAGGCCACCGTCCGCACCACCCTGGAGGCCATGCCCCAGGTGCAGGCCGCTCAGGTCAGCCACGAAAGCGGCACCGCCGTGGTGACCCTCACTGCCCCGGTGGAGGACGACACCCTTCGCCGCACCGTGGAGGACAAGGGCTACACCGTCACCGCCATCCGCTGACCCTACACAAACAACGAGAAAAGCACGGCGCAAGCCGTGCTTTTCTCGTATAAATCTTCGGCTGAAAGAGGGTCCCAACAGCCGGATTCATCTTCAGGCTCTCTCCATGGCCTCCCGGAAGTCTCTCTGGTCGGTGAAGATCTCCTGCTTGTAGGGGTTCTTCTTCTGTGCCTTGGCCCGCTTGATGATGCTGGCCAGGATCACCACGTTCACCACCAGTGCCACAATGGAGACCACGCCTTGGGCGGTGGGATTGGCGGCGGTGGGCCGGACGGCGGGGTTCATAAAGCCGTCGGCATAGACGGAGGTGATGGTGCTGAACACGCTGTTGTCCTGGAACAGGGGGAACACCTGGGCAAACATGCACCACAGAGCCAGGGTGTTGGCCCGGTTCTGGATCCAGCCGCCCTTGTTCCAGAAGTGGTTGGCAAAGGTGGGGGCCAGCAGCAGGGCCAGGCCGCAGTACCAGGAGTGGGTGGGCAGGCAGTTGTAGGTATACTCGAAGTTCCACAGGTCATAGGCCAGGATATAGCACCAGGTCATGTCGGGCCACAGCATGTCCTTCTGATCCTTGGAGGAGTAAATGCCCCACCAGGCGGTCATACAGAAGATGTTGACGATACCGGCGATGCCGTTGACCCAGTTCCACCAGCCGCCGTACAGCCACACGTTCTCGGAGGACAGCCACCAGCGGTCGCCGAACTCCTTCAGGGCCATGGCGCCCCGGATGCCGGACTCGAAGTCGCTGGCCACGGCGATGAGAATGTTGATGGCCACAATGGCAAAGGGGAACACCTTGAACCACTCCGTCTTGCCGATGCTCCACTTATACTTGAGCATCATGAAGCCGATGCACCCGGCGGTGGCGGCGTACAGCTTGGCATAGTGGAACCAGCTGTTCATGTTGGTATAGGTCTGGTTGTTCAGGGCCCATTCCGCGCCGGCCCGTGCGCCGATGGCAATGGCGATGAAATACACCGTCAGCGCGGCGGGCAGCACCAGAAAGCAGATGATGCCGCCGGTCTTGGTGCGGCGGGCGAACTCGTTGGCCAGCACCAGCCCGGTAAACACCAGCACAAAGCCCAGCAGCTGGTACAGGGCGGTCTCGCCATAGATCTGGAATAACATATCCATTCCTCCTAAAAAATTTTCTGTCTCCTAAGCTCAGCCGCCTGGTCCAGCCAGAGAAGCCTGGACCATCGGCTATGCCGCCAATATAGCACAGGTTTCCTTAAAAAGTCAACTGTCACACGGAAGAAAGTGTTGAAAAAGCCGAAAAAAGCGGGTATAATGGAACCGAAATCGGCTGTGGTATGTGGCCATACCACAGCCAGAGGAGGAAGCGCGTATGGAGTTTGAAAAGCTGGTGTCCCCATCGCTGAAGGACCTGTTCATCACCCACATCGAGGCCATGATCCTTTCCGGGGAGCTGCCGGTGGGGCAGCAGCTGCCGCCGGAGCGCCAGCTGGCCCAGTCCATGGGCGTCAGCCGGGCGGTGGTCAACAGCGGCGTGGCGGAGCTGGAGCGCCGGGGGTTTTTAGAGGTCCGGCCCCGGGTGGGCACCTTCGTCACGGACTATCGCCGGGCCGGGACCCTGGACACCCTGAAATCCATCATGACCTATAACCGGGGCCGCCTGCGCAACGAGGAGATCCGCTCCATTCTGGAGATCCGGGACGCCCTGGACAAGCTGGCGGCGGCGGGGATCATCGCCTGCGCCTCGGAGGAGGACATCGCCGCCCTGTTCCGGGCGGCGGAGGCCATCCGGGAGGCCGGGGACAACCGCCATGCGGCGGAGGCGGCCTTTGCCTTCCAGCATGAGCTGGCCATGCAGTCGGGCAACACCCTGCTGCCCCTGATCTTCCGGTCCTTCTATTCCTCGGTGCTGGTGCTGTGGGAGCGGTTCTGCGCCCTCAACGGCGTTTCCATGCTCTATGAGACCAGCGTCCGCCTGTGCCGCCACATCCGGGACCGGGACCTTTCCGCCGCCGTGGCCTGGATCGACTACTGCACCCGGGAGACCGTCTCCGGCAGCCGCCGGATATACTACTGATCCGGGAGCGGCAAAACCAATGTCACAAAAAGAAATCACCATCCCTCAAGGATGGTGATTTCTTTTTGGAGCAGGGTACGGGAATCGAACCCGCCTCCTCGGCTTGGGAAGCCGATGTACTACCGATGTACTAACCCTGCGAACCGCTACCTGCTGATTATAGCAGACTCCCGGCGGTTTTGCAACCGCTTTTTTTGTCGGAACCGGGAAAACTGCACCGCCCGGCCGGGGATGGGCAGTCCCGGGCCGGGCGGCGCAGGTTCAGATGACGTAGTTGTCCCCCTGGGGCAGGGACATCAGGTCTGCCAGGGTCACGCCGGAGAAGTATTCCCGGGTCACCCGGTAATACCCCTCCCACACCGGCAGCGTCCGGCAGTCGGCCGCCCGGGCACAGGCGCCGGCCCCGTCCTTCAGGCAGCTCACCGGGGCCAGATCGCCCTCGGACCGCAGCAGAATGTCCCACAGGGTGTACGTCTCCGGCTCCCGGGCCAGGCGATACCCGCCCCCGATACCGTGAACGCTCTCAATAAAACCGGCAGCCTTCAGGGCGGGCATCAGCTTCTCAATATATTTCAGCGAGATGTCCTGCCTTGCAGCGACCTCCTTCATGGGGATGTAACCGCCGTTGCGATGCTCCGCCAGGTCCAAAAGGATCCGGATGGAATACCGCCCTTTTGTCGAGATCATGCTATCTGCCTCCTTCGTGTCCCTCCATTATACCCCCAAACCGGTGGGTAAGGCAAACCTTTTTTGGTAAATTTCCACATTTTCTGTCGGAACATTTGCATATTCATGATGAATATGCTATACTGCTGAAAAATCCACAGAAATGAGGCGCTCTTATGGACCAATACAAGATCATCCAGGTAAAGGAAAGCGTTTTCGCCGATAATGACCGGGAGGCGGACCGGGTCCGCCAACAGCTGAAGGGCCAGGGGACCTTTCTGCTGAATCTGATGTCCTCCCCCGGCAGCGGCAAGACCACCACCCTGCTGCGCACCGTGGAGGGACTGAAGGATCAGCTGCGCATCGGCGTTATGGAGGCCGACATCGACTCCGACGTGGACGCCGCCGCCATGGCGGGCGCAGGGGTCCGCTCCATCCAACTGCACACCGGCGGCATGTGCCACCTGGACGCCGGCATGACGGAGCAGGGCCTGCAGGAGCTGGGGACGGAGGATCTGGACCTGGTGGTGCTGGAGAATGTGGGAAATCTGGTGTGCCCGGCGGAGTTCGACACCGGTGCCGTGAAGAACGCCATGATCCTCTCCGTGCCCGAGGGCCACGACAAGCCCCTGAAATACCCCCTGATCTTCACGGTGTGCGACGCTCTGATCATCAACAAGATCGACGTGCTGCCCTATTTCGACTTCGACATGGACAAGGTGGTGGAGTACGCCCACCGCCGCAACCCCAATCTGAAGATTTTCCCCATCTCCGCCAAGTCCGGCCTGGGCGTGGATGCCTGGCGTCAGTGGCTGCTGGAGGAGACCCGGGCCTGGAAGGAGAGCTGACCCCATGGAGCAGATTTTCTCCCAGCTGTTTTACGAGGTGGAAAAGCACCGGGACACGGTGCTGGTGACCCTCATCGCCGACCGGGGCAGCGCCCCCCGGAAGGCCGGGGCACAGATGCTGGTGGGGGCGGAGGGCCGCCTGGTGGGCACCATCGGCGGCGGCGCGGTGGAGGGCCGCAGCATCCAGCTGAGCCAGCAGCTGCTGGCCCAGCGCCGCTCCTGCATCCGGGAGTTCCCCCTGCACCAGGCCCCGGAGCGGGATATCGGCATGGTCTGCGGCGGCGATGTCACCGCCCATTTCCAGTTCATCCCGGCGGAGGACCCCACTTGGAGCGAGACCGCCAGCCGGGCCCTGGCCCTACTGAACCGCCGCACCGCCGGCTGGCTGGTGCTGGCGGAGGACGGCTCCGCCCCGGCGCTGCTGGACCGGGAGAGCGTGGTTTCCGGCAGTCTGCCGGAGGATACCGCCCAGGCCCTGCGGACCCTGGGCTTCTCCATGGCGGCGGGGTATATCTCCCTGCCCCTGCCCATCGGCCAGCGGGCGCTGCTGTTCGGCGCGGGGCATATCTCCCAGGCCCTGTGCCCCCTGCTGACCACCATCGGCTTCCGCCCGGTGGTGTTCGATGACCGGCCGGAGCTGGCCAACACCCGGCTGTTCCCCACGGCGGAGCAGGTGATCTGCGGGGACTTTACCCGCATCAGCGACTATCTGACCATCACCGACGAGGACTTTGTGGTCATCATGACCAGCGGCCATGTCCGGGATTTCCAGGTGGAGGAGCAGACCCTTCGGGGGGACTTTGCCTATGTGGGGGTCATCGGCTCCCGTCGCAAAACTGCGTCGGTGAACCAGCGGCTGCTGGAGGCGGGCATCCCCCAGTCCTCCATCGACCTGGTGCACACCCCCATCGGCACCCCTATCCTGGCGGTGACGCCGGAGGAGATCGCCGTCAGCATCGCCGGTGAGATGATCCAGGTCCGTGCCCAGCGCCGGGGCCCCACCTCCCACGGCTGCCCCATGCACAGCTGATTGCATAACAAAAGCACCGGACAGGGCCTGCCCCTGCCTGGTGCTTTTGTTGTTCAAAGCCGTCACGGCCTTTCATAGCGGTATTCCAGCCCGAAATCCCGGTCATCCGCCTCCCGGTGCAGATAATCGCAGCCCTTTTCCGACACGATACGGAAGCCGCATTTTTCGTGGGCCTTCAGGGATGCGGCGTTCTTTTTCCCCACGCAGTCGCAGAGCCGGAACGGTCCCTCCGCTTTCATTGCGTCCAGGACCTCCGAAAGGAGCCGGACGCCGTATCCCTGCCGTCTCCGGTCCGGGCGCGTCTCCAGGGCCTCCAGGTAATACGGCCCCTCCGGAATCTTACAGGTCCTCAGGGCGCTGACCCACACGCCGTCCTCCTCAAGGACCCAGCAAACGGCCTCCGGCTCCTTGAAGAACTCGTTTTTCAGAAAGTCCAGAAATCCGGACTCCACCATGCGGACGGCTGCCTCCTTGTCCGGCTCCTCCGGGCAGAAAAAGTCCGTGTTTTCCAGGTTGCTTTCGGCGTAGACATCCATCAGCCTTCTCTCGTCCAGCGCCTGACCGTCTGTGATTTTCAGCAGCATCTTTTCTCCTCCTGTTTCCGGCTCTCCCGCCTGGTGCGTCATATCTCCCGCTCCATGACAATGTACCGGGCCTCGCCTATGGTCTGGAAACGATTTTTCGTCCAGAAGGCGTGGCTCTGGGGATTGCCCTTGTCCATCCCCAGGCGTATTTTCCCGCAGCCGCAGGAGGAAAGATACGCCGCAAGCCCGCTGATGATCTGTGAACCCACGCCCCGGTGCTGATACCGCACGTCGGTCATGAACAGGCCAATGAAGGCGGTATTTTTCTCGGGATAGCCCAGGATCAGGTCCATAATGGCCGCCAGGGACCCGCCGTCGAAAAAGCCGACGTAATATTTGTCCTCGCGGCTTTTTCCCGGCGGCAGGGCCTCCATGTCGTCCAATATGCTCTCTTTTGTCACAAAGGGCTCATGATACCGGTAAAAAATCCGGTTTTCGCAGCACAGCTCATAGATGGCGTCCACGTCATCCCGGCCCAGCCTCCGCACCTGATAAATTTTTGAAATTTCGGTTATCTCCACGCCAAGCACCTCCGTCAAATCCCATTTTCCGCCCTTATTCAAACGCCCTGTTGAAGATAACCGGCAAACTGGAAGTTGTCAGTCCAAAATCAGGACTCCCGCGCAATCGGACATTTGTGTAAATGAAAGGTCTGGAAAATCTTTTCTCAGTTCCTCAACGACAAAGTAGATTTCATCATTATCCCATGTGTCTCCTGCCTTCAATTTACACTGTTCTAAGTCCTTTCGTGTTTCGAAGGCAACATCGCCGATAATAATTTTACCGGATTCTTTTAAGTAGTTACGCAAGTCTAACAGAAAGTCGTTCTTTTGCGCATCCGTCAAATGATGCAGAGAGTATGTCGCAACAATATAGTCATAACGAAAGTTCCGCAATGGTTCGACAAGCCCTTTTGAAAAGTCCCCCTGATATAAATGCGCATTTGGCATTTTCTCAGACGCCAACGCAATCATTCTTGATGAAAAGTCCTGCCCATAAATGGAACAGCCTCGCTCGTATAGTTTTGTCGTTAATGTGCCTGTTCCGAATCCAATATCCAGCACAGCGGCATTTTCAGCTCTCATTATGGCCTGAAAAATGAACCCAAGAACCTTTTTATAACCGGCAAAAGGGTATATGTTTTCCTCATCAGAAATGCCAACAGTTTTGTCATAGCCATCAGCCCAAAGGTCGAACTCTATGTTGTTTAGCATACTTACTTCCTCCATCAAATTCCGCTTTTCCGCCCTTATTCAAACGCCCCGCTGACGTAACGGTACTTATCCAGGCTGGACGCAGCATTCCAGGTCATGTAGCCGCCGGTGTTGCCGGTTTCGGTCAGGGCCCGGATCTGGGCGGCGATCTCATCGGGGCCATAGGTGTTGTACGGCTCCCGGATGGCGTTGTAGCACTGGATCCAGGTGCGCACGGCGGCAGGGGAGGGGGTCTCCTGCTGGCGGGCGGCGGCCTTTTCGCCGAAGGTTTTCATGGTCTCATAGGGATGCTCCCAGGGCAGCCAGCTGCCGGAGGCGGCGTAATGGTCCGGGTACGGCATGGCGCTGATGGCGTCCACCACGCCGCTGATGGCGGCCCAGTACTGGCCATAGGCGGTGACGTATTTCTCGGCGCACTCGCCGAACACGTCTGCCGAGACATACACCCCCGCCTCATGGAGCCGGTCGGCGGCATACTGCAAAAACCGCTGCACCGCCTGGGCCTTGCTCTCGTCATTGATGTTGCGGTAGTCAATGGTGCCCGCCTCGTCATAGTCCCAGGTGCCGTCCGGGAAGCGGACATAGTCGAACTGAATTTCGTTGAAGCCCATGGTCCGGGCGGCCTCCAGGGCCAGGTCCACCTTATACTGCCACACATCGCGGCTGTATACGCTGGGCCAGTACATGCCGCCGATCTTCAGCGGATTGCCGTCCAGGTCCGCCACCACGCACTCCGGGTGGTCCGTGGCCAGGTTGGGGTCGTTGAAGGCGGTGATCCGGCCGATGACATAGTACCCGGCGTCCTTCAGCTTCCGCACCGCCGCCTGATAGTCCTCTAAGGTGTTGTAGGCGTCCTCGTAGGCGCTGGGGGAATACTGCTGCATCACCGGGGAGGCGTAGCCAATGGCCCCGCCGTCCATCACGTCCACCACAAAGGCGTTGATGCCGCAGTCGTCGGCCACGGCGATGTAGGCCTCCGGATTCCGGATGGCCTCGCTGTTCAGATACAGGGCCTTCACGGTGCCGGGCATGACGTTATTCTCGAACTTGGGCTTTTCATAGGCGTCATAGTCCAGCCCCGCCGCGTTGCCGCCGCCATAGCTGTCGCCCCGGTCGGCGTGGAGCTGGGCCATATCCGCGTCATAGGCCGCGGCGGCCTCCTCCTCCGTCAGCCGGACATACCGGGCGGGGATGCACCCCCCCTCCGCCTGATAATAGGCCACGCTGCCGTCCTCCGCCAGCCCTCGGTAGCCGGTAACGGTCAGGGCCTGGCCCCGGAGCACCAGGGGGCCGGTGGGGTTCCCGTCCTGGTCCGTCAGGTTCTGGGCCCGGCGGACATACACCGTCTCCAGCGTCACCACGGCGCTGACGTCACTGGTGAGGTTGGCCCGGTCCAGCCAGCCGAAGCTGCCGTCCTCCCGGGGCACCCGAACCTGGTCCGGGTGGTCATCACTGGCCTCCTCCACCACATAAGTCACCTGACTGCCCCGGATCAGCTGCTCCAGAACGGCGCCCTCCTCATCGTACAGGGGGGCCGTTTCCGACGCCGAGGCGATATAGCCCGCCGCCGTCTCCAGGGGCTTTGCCTGCTGCCGGGTGAAGTGCCACACCAGGGCGGCAATGGTGGCCAGGCACACCAGGGCCAGGACCACGCCGGGCCACTTGGGGCGGTGCTGCTTCCGGCTGCGCCGGGGCCGGGGGGTGTATTCCGGCTCTGCTTCCGGAGCCCAATCGGGGGCCCATTCGCCGGTCTGCTGCTGATTCACGGACATAGGGGAAATACCTCACTTTTTGGGTTTTCCCCCATTATACCGTATTTTTCGCCGGATGGCTACCCTTTTGTTTCTGTCCCGGCCTGTCCCGCCGAAAAATCGGGACAAAACCCGGCAAAAGCGGGACAAACCGCCGGTGATGCGGACGGAAATGTGAATTTTTTCCCCTCCCCTTGCAATTTTGAAAAAATAGGCTATGATATAGGAGAAAGAATATGTCCCGCCCGGCGGGAGAAGAAAAGAAGGTACTGTTATGACAAAAATTGACATCGTGTCCGGTTTCCTGGGCGCAGGTAAGACCACCCTCATCAAGAAGATGGTGAAGGAGGCATATCAGGGCGAGAAGCTGGTGCTCATCGAAAACGAGTTCGGCGAGATCAGCATCGACGGCGGCTTTTTGAAGGACGCCGGCATCCAGATCTCCGAAATGTCCTCGGGCTGCATCTGCTGCTCCCTGGTGGGCGACTTCGGCAAGGCCCTGCGGGAGGTGAAGGAGCAGTTCCAGCCGGACCGCATCCTCATCGAGCCCTCCGGCGTGGGGAAGCTCTCCGACGTGATCGTGGCGGTGGAAAACACCGTGGCGGATATCCCGGATATGAAGCTGAACTCCTTTGTCACCGTGGCCGACGCCGGCAAGGTGAAGGTGTATATGAAGAACTTCGGCGAGTTCTATAACAACCAGATCGAGGCCGCCGGCACCATCATCCTGTCCCGGACCCAGAAGCTGACCCAGGAGAAG
>OLWK01001086.1_pt1 | contig 13027 bp, 4 predicted proteins | sample 1674141 | NCBI WGS metagenome assembly OLWK01 (sample SAMEA103958148, study PRJEB25191) | human gut metagenome | reverse complement strand
AGGACAAGGTGCCCCTCATCGACTGCTTCACCGCACCCTGCAAGGGCGGCTGCCCCATCCATCAGGACATTCCGGAGTACATGGAGCTTGTCCGCCGCGGACTGTACGGCCCGGCGCTGAAGCTGATCACGGAAAAGAACCCGCTGCCGTTCCTGACCGGCACGATCTGCGCGCACCGCTGCCAGAACAAGTGCTCGCGCAACTTCTATGACGAATCCGTCCACATCCGCGACACCAAGCTCGTCGCAGCGGAGCACGGCTACGGCGCGCTCATGGCCTCGCTGAAGCCGACCGCGAAGCTGCCCGGCAAGAAGGCCGCGATCATCGGCGGCGGCCCGACCGGCATTGCAGCTGCCTACTTCCTCGCCCGCGGCGGCGTGGAAACCACGATCTTCGAGCGCGAAGCGAAGCTCGGCGGCGTGCCGCGCTATGTCATTCCCGCGTTCCGCATCTCCGACGAAGCGCTCGACAAGGACGTTGCGCTCATGGAGCGCCTTGGCGTCGAAGTCAAGTGCGGCGCACCGGCTCCCAGTGTGGAAGCGCTCAAGAAGCTGGGCTACACCCACATCCTGATGGCCACCGGCGCATGGCAGGCGGGCGAACTCGGCATCCCCGGCAATGTCAAGGGCGTCATCGGCTGGATGAAGGAAATGAAGCAGCAGGTCAAGCCGTGCCTTGAGGGCCATGTGGTCGTCGTCGGCGCAGGCAACACCGCCATGGACGCAGCCCGCGTCGCCAAGCGCATGGGCGCGGCCTCCTCCACCATCGTTTACCGCCGCACGAAGAAGGAAATGCCCGCCGATGAGCATGAGCTGAAGCTTGCCATCGACGAGGGCGTGAAGCTGGTCGAGCTGGCGGCTCCCGTCGAGCAGAAGGACGGCAAGCTGGTCTGCAATCAGATGAAGCTCGGCGAGCCCGATGCATCCGGCCGCCGCAGCCCCGTCGCCACCGGCGAAGCGTTTGAACTTCCGTGTGACCTTGTTATTTCTGCGATCGGCGAGAAGGTTGACGCGAAGCTTATGGCCGAAAACGGCATTGAAATGGGCCGCAAGGGCCCGGCCTTCAAGACCAACATCGAAAACGTCTGGTCGGCTGGCGATGCGCACAGAGGCCCCGCTACCGTTGTCGAGGGCATTGCGGACGCCGCTGCGTTTGCAGAGGCCGTCATCGGCAAGGCACATGCTTATGAAATTCCGGAGCAGGCCTATCCCACCAAGGCCGACGCGATTGCGAAGAAGGGTATCCTGAAGATGGCCTCCTGCGCCTGCTGCGAGGGCGGCCGCTGCCTCGACTGCAACACCGTCTGCGAAAACTGCGTCGATTCCTGCCCGAACCGCGCAAATGTCGTGGTGAAGCTGACCGACGGCCGTCACGAGATCGTTCACATCGACAAGATGTGCAACGAGTGCGGCAACTGCACGCAGTTCTGCCCGTATGCGTCCGAGCCGTGCCATGACAAGTTCACACTCTTCCAGACCGAAAGGGACATGAACGAGAGCGAAAACAAGGGCGTCCTGTTCCTCGGCGGCGACAAGATTCGTGTCCGTCTGGAAAAAGACGAGGTGCTCGATCTGTCCCAGCCGAACGAACTGCCGCAGGATATCGAGACTCTGATCCTCACGCTCCGCAGCAAATACAGCTATCTCTACACCGAATAAGCCAAACCATCAAGCGCCCTTCTCCAATCCCGGAGAAGGGCGCATTGGCATATGAAATGCCCGCTGCACGAGGCTGTGCAGCGGGCGAACATTTATCCAATACCGAGCATGGCGGTCGCAAATGCGAAATAGACGAGCAGGGAAAGGAAGTCCACGATCGTCGTGATGATCGGGGAGGCCATCACGGCCGGGTCGAAGCCAAGCTTTTTTGCCAGCAGCGGCAATGTGGAGCCGACGATCTTGGCAAGGCAGACCGTCACGGCCATCGTCGCGCAGACGACAAACGCGACGAGATACGTCACGCTCTCGCTCTTTAACAGCAGCATATCGATCACGATGATCTTTGCGAAGCAGGCAACGGCCAGGCACACGCCGCAAAGGACGGACACGCGGATTTCCTTCCAGACCACGCGGCCCAGATCGCGGAACTCGATCTCGTTCAGGCTGATGCCGCGGATAATCGACACGCAGGCCTGCGAACCGGAATTACCGCCGGTGTCCATCAGCATCGGGATGAACGCTGTGAGGCACGGGAGGGCAGCCAGCGAATTTTCAAATTTCGTAATGACGATGCCTGTCAGCGTCGCCGAAACCATCAGCAGCAGCAGCCACGGGATACGGTTTTTCCAGATCTCGACAGGGGTCGAACGCATATACGGGTGTTCGGACGGCAGCATAGCGGCCATCTTTTCCATGTCCTCCGTGGCCTCGTCTTCCATGACGTCCATGGCGTCGTCGAAGGTCACGATGCCGACCAGCCGGTTCTCCGTGTCCACGACCGGCAGAGCGAGGAAGTTGTACTTGCTGAACATCTGGGCGACCTGCTCTTTATCGTCGAGCGTGCCGACGGTAATGACGTGCTCCTGCATGATGGATTCAATGGTCGCGTCGTCGTCTTCACACAGAAGCAGATCCTTGACGCTTGTGAGGCCAATCAGCTTATGGCCGCGCGTCACATAGCAGGTGTAGATCGTCTCCTTGTCGATGCCCGTGCGGCGGATGCGCAAAATCGCTTCCTCGACCGTCATATTCGGGCGCAGGGAGACATATTCGGTGGTCATGATCGAGCCGGCGGAATCCTCCGGGTAGCGCAGGATCTCGTTGATCTGCTTGCGCATATCCGGCTCGGCCTGGGTCAGGATGCGCTGCACGACGTTCGCGGGCATTTCCTCCACGATATCGACGGCGTCGTCGACGTAAAGCTCGTCGATGACCTCCTTCAGCTCGGAATCCGAGAAGCCCTGAATCAGAAGCTCCTGCGCCTCCGGCTCCATTTCGACGAACGTTTCGGCGGCCAGTTCCTTGGGCAGAAGCCGGAACAGGAGCGGCAGACGTGCCTGATCAAGATCGTCAAAAATAGCGGCGATATCGGCGGGATTCATCGTACTGAGGATGTCTCGCAGAGAATGATACTTCTTCTCATCGAGCAGCATGGTCAAGGTTTTTTGCAGGGAAAAATTGTTTTCTGCCATGTCTTGTTCCTCCTAAAATAAGTGAATAGGAAGGTAAAGACACAACGCAGGCACATCGCTCGAAGAATTACGAGGGCTGTAAGCACCGGACGCCCAAGGGCGGCTGGGACTCAAGCCGACTTCGGCCTGCGGATGTGCCGCTACTACTTCCTGCGTCCATTTGTGCTTCCCCCTTTTTGTTTCAGATCATGGGCGGTTTGGAAACGGCCCAACTTATATAATAGGTTGGTTTTCCTGGTTTGTCAACCGAAATCCGAACGAATCACAGTAGAATTTTGACGAATATTGTGTTATGATAATCAAAAAGCTGACAAGAGGTGTCAAAATGGCAACAGAAAAGCTCTATTATCAGGACGCGCATCAGGCAGCGTTTGAAGCGCGCGTTGTATCCTGTCAGCCGGGAAAGCACGGCTATGACGTTGTGTTGGACAGAACCTGCTTTTATCCCGAGGGCGGCGGCCAGCCGGGCGACACCGGCGTTCTGTCCGGTGTCCGCGTGACCGACACGCATGAGCGCAGCGGTGAGATCGTCCACTTCTGTGAACAGCCGCTTGCCGTGGGGCAGACCGTCGATGGGCAGATCGATTATGAGCGCCGGTTCGAATTCATGCAGCTGCATTCCGGCGAGCACATTCTCTCCGGCGTGATACACCGCCGCTTCGGCTATGAAAATGTCGGCTTCCACATGGGCGCGGATTTTGTGACCATTGATTTTTCCGGTATGCTGACGCAGGAGGACCTGTCCGCCGTCGAGGCCGAGGCCAACGAGTGGGTCTGGAAAAACGTCCCGATCGAAATTACATATCCGGATGCCGAGGCGCTCAAAACCATCCCCTACCGCAGCAAAAAGGAGCTGACCGGGCAGGTGCGCATCGTGACCATCCCCGGCGTGGACATCTGCGCCTGTTGTGGGACGCACGTAAGCAGCACCGGGGAAATTGGGCTGATCAAAATTTTCTCCTGCGTGAAATTCCATGACGGCGTGCGGCTGGAAATTCTGTGCGGCAGACGTGCGCTTGCCTATTTGAGCGAAATTGCCGAGCAGAACCGGCGCGTGTCAGGCCTGCTGTCGGCGAAGCCGCTGGAGACGGCTGCCGCCGTGCGTCGGCTTCTGGACGCGGAGGCTGCGCAGAAGCAGCGCGCAGCCAGCCTGGAGGAAACTGTGTTTGCGCAGAAGGCGCAGGCACTTGCCGGGGCAGGAAACGTCCTGCTGTTTGAGCCTGCGATGAACCCGGACAGCCTGCGGCGGCTGACCGATCTGGTCATGTCGGCCTGCGGGGGTCGTGCGGCTGTTTTTGCCGGCAGCGACGCCGATGGCTATAAATACGCCGTCGGCGAACAGGACGGCGATCTGCGGCAGCTGGTAAAGGAGCTGAACGCGCAGCTGCACGGACGCGGCGGCGGAAAGCCGTTTTTCGCGCAGGGCAGCGTACAGGCAGGCCGGGCGGAGATCGAAGTGTTCTTCGCCGGGCGCTGAGGAGGGAAAGCTATGCTTCAGGATCTGTATCCGCATATGTATCACAATGAAATGTCGTGGAAAGCACCGTCGCCGGATGATATTGCGCTGATTTTTGAGCCGGATCATACAGTTTACTGTAATTTGAGCGGCGAAACGCTCACACTGCCCCGGATGTGCGAGATCCCGGACGGCGGCGAGGCGCAGTACGCCTTTTCCATTGACGAAACGGCATATTATCTCGTCTCCGCCCACCCCGGCGAGACAGACACGTTCCGCTATGCTCCCTCTTCGTCGCTCCGCGCCATGACGGACGGGACGAGTCCGGCGCTGTTCGCCGCCGCTGCGGGCGAAAGCCTGTACCGCTGGTATGATTCCCAGAAATTCTGCGGCAGATGCGGCGCGCGCATGGAGAAAAGCACGGTCGAGCGCGCCATGGTCTGCCCGCATTGCAAAAACACGGTCTACCCGAAGATCTGCCCGGCTGTGATCGTCGCGGTGCACGACGGCGACCGGCTGCTGCTCACGCGCTATCGCGGTCGGCCGTTCAAAAAATATGCCCTCATCGCGGGCTTTAATGAGATCGGTGAGTCGATTGAGGACACGGTGCACCGCGAGGTCATGGAGGAGGCTGGCCTCCGGGTCAAAAACCTCCGCTTTTACAAATCCCAGCCGTGGGTGTTCACGGACACGCTCCTGATGGGCTTCGTCTGTGAGCTGGACGGCAGCGACAGGATCACCGTGCAGGAATCCGAGCTGGCCGAGGCGAACTGGCACCTGCGCAGCGAGCTGCCGGAGGATTACTCCCACATCAGCCTGACCGGTGAAATGATCGAGCAGTTCCGTCTGGGCCGGTTATAACGCGCAGCGTCCAAAAATAAACAGCTTCCCCCAGCGGCAGTCCGTCGTGGACTGCGCCGCCGGGGGAATTTTTCAGCCCCTGCCGCCGAATTGGCGGCAGGGGCTGATTTGGATTATACCGGGGAATTGCGTCCGAAGAGGCTTACTCGTACAGCGACCAGTTGGGGTCGGAGGTCAGAGCCGTCCAGGTTTCGGAACCCTTGACCGTGTAGGAATGGCTGTTGGTAGCTTCCTGCACGTCGAGGTAGTACCACTTATCGGAGGTGTTGTCGATCCAGGTCTTCATGCCGGGCAGGAATGCGTCGGCGGACTTGGGTGCACGGCCGGTGGCACGGTTGATCATAGCCATGAGTTCAGCACGGGTCACGTTTCTGTCCGGACGGAAGGTGCCGTCGGGATAGCCGGTGATCCAGCCGAGCTTGGCGCAGATGGCGATGGCGTTGGCCGCCCAGTACTTGGCGGACACGTCATTGAAGTAGTTCGCAGCGCTGGTCGTCTCGGAGAACTTGGCAAGCATGGCGGCAAGCTCTGCACGGGTGATGGCTTCATTCGGGCGGAAGTAGCCGTTGGAGCTGTCGGTGATGACACCGGCGTTGTTCAGAGTCGCAACGTAGGTGTTGTACCAGCTGCCGGAGGCGACATCGCGGAAGCCGCTCTTGGTGGAGTAATAGGTCTTGCGGGACGCATCATCCATGAGACGGAAGAGGATCGCGGCCGTCTCAGCGCGGGTGATGTTGCCTGCGGGCTTCACGGTGCCATCGGGATAACCCTGGACATACGCGAAGTGATCAGCGGTGTTGAGCTTCGGGGTGTTCTTCTTGACGGTGACGCCGGGCAGGACGATCAGGAACCACTTGGCATAGATCGTGATGTCCTCGGTCAGCGGGGTCGAGAAGTCGTAGCAATGTCTGAAGGTCTTGTCGGTGTACCAGCCGTCGAAGATGTAGCCGCCGTTGACGGGATCCTTGGGCTTCGCAACCGTCAGGCCATGGCGAACCGTTTCCGGCGCGATCTTGGAGCCGCCCATGGTGTCGAACGTCAGGGTATGGAAGTCCAGATCGTAGTAGACCGACAGGATGGTGTAGACAGGCTTGCCGTCCACGCCCTTGTAGGGCTGGATAGCCGTGCCGGTCAGCTTGCTCAGCGTGCGGTTGACATTGACGTGATGCGTTGCTCTGTAATCCTTGATGACCGCGGTGACGGTGCTGTCCTTCAGGGCTCTCAGGTGCTCGACCTCAGCGTTGGCAAGATCATAGGAGCCGTCGGGCAGCTGCTTGATGTGCAGGACGTCGTAGCGGACATAAATGTCGCCGATCGGGGTGGACGTCAGTTCAAACTTGGCGTAGATGGTCTTGTCTGCTTCCAGAACCGTTGCGAAGTCATACTCCTCGGTGAATTCGGGGTCGGCATACCAGCCAATGAACGTGTACTTGTCCTTGGTCGGGTCAGCGGGTCTTGCAACTGCATTGCCGTGGCGGACCGTGACCGGGTTGATGGCGGAGCCGCCGTTGGTTTCGAAGGTCAGGGTATGCTCGTCGAGATCATACTTGACATCGATCGTCAGACCCTCTTCGATCTTGATGTTCTGCTTCGTGTCAGCGTCGTTGGTCGGATAGTGCTCACCGTAGTCCTTCGCGGTCACAGCTGCGAGCGCTTCAAACTTGCCGCTCAGCGTTTCGACCTCAGCGTTTGCCTCGTCATAGGAGCCGTCGGGCAGCTGCTTGATGTGGCGGACAGTGTAGTCGTAGGTGTTGGCCGAATAGGAGAACGTGAGAACCTTGTTGTATTCATCAAGGATCATCGTCTTGCTGGGTGCGTCCGGCGTGTAGCCGACCACGTCTGCGGCCTGCTCGGTCACTTCGGTGTCGAACGTCTGATCGGTCACGACCTTTTCAGGCGCGAGAACCTTATTGTCGCCTTCACGCAGGTATTTGACCGTGTAGCTCACGTCGGTCTTTGCCGTGTAGCGCCCGTAGAGTTCCCACTTCTTGGCTATGGACAGAGCGTTCAGCTTGTGACTGGCGGTGCCGATATCCTTTTGGGCTTCATACCAGCCGTCGAAGTCATAACCGGTCTTTTCGCCGGTCGGCAGGACGCATGCGCCGGGTTCAAGCTCGCTGACATAGAGCGTAGCGCTTTCGATCTCGTTGTTGTCCTTATCGAGGTAGTGGAGATGGACAGGCCAGTTCCAGTATGCCGTGATAACGCGGTCGCCAGTCGAGCCAGTGGGGATCTCGGTGATCTTCTGGCCGTTCTCGTCGTGCCACTCAAGGAACGTCTTGCCCCAGTCAGCGCCGGTCGCATCGGCCAGCGTGATGGTATCGCTCTCAACCGTGTACGTCGTGGGGTTGGTGCTGGTGGCCTTGCCGTCGTTGTATACATACTGAATGGTGTACTCAATGGGCGTAAATTTGCCGTAGAGCTTCCATTCCTTGGCCATGTACAGCTTTTCGACCTTATCTTTTACGCCAATATCAGCTGGTTTCTGATACCAGCCGCTGAATTCGTAACCATCTTCTGCATTCGGAGTCCACAGGCTGTAGGTGGCATAGTCAACAGAGTCAACCGTGTCCATCTTCTTTTCTACCCACGCACCGGTCTCATCCGGGAGGTAGTACTTGACTGTGAACGTCTTCTTCTCCCACTGTGCAGTGAAGATCACGCCGCCCGCGGTGATAGTGTAGGTGTCGCCAGCCTTGAGGAGCGTTTCATCGGCCGCATCGTCTGCGCCGTCAGCGTCAAGGTGGTCGGCATCATTTTCAGCCGGAATGACTTCAACGCTCCAGCCCTTGAAGCTATAACCTTCGCGGGTCGGCTCAGTGGTGGGCAGGGTGATGGTGTCGCCAGCGAAGTAGAAGTCGTAGAAGTCGATCGCGCCGTCGTCATAGGTGTAGTTGACAGCGGGCATATTCTCGACGTTCTCAGCACCGGCTCTGAACGTAACGGATGCGAGGTTCAGATTGCCGGAGAGCTGGTAGCCGGCTTCTGCCGGATAGCCGGGCTCCATGTCCTCTTCGTTTACGGTCTTGTACAGGGCCGTCCAGGCGATCTTCTCGGCAATCTTGTCAGAAACGCCGGTTTCGAGGGCGATGTCGGTCGCCAGCTTCTCAGCAACTGCGCTCAGCTCTGCGTCATCGCCGAAGTACAGATCGCTCGTCAGCGGCATTGCATCGAAGGTAAAGCTGCCGATAGAAATGTAGCCGAGGCTGTTGTAGCTGCCGAGGCCGAGACGGGACAGGGTCGCAGCGTTCAGCGTGACAGGCTTATCGAACTCGCTCGTGGTCAGCGGTGCAAAATAGCTGTTCAGTCTTGCATACGCGTAGATGTTGTGCGGGGTGATATGCCACTTCGCCGTCAGGGTGATGTTCTGCTCAACAGCAGCGGAGAAGTCATACTTTTCATCGCCCAGATACCAGCCGTCGAAGGTATAGCCGGTCTTCTCGGGAGCAGGCTCGGTCGCCTTGCCTTCGTATTCCACGTTCTGCGTGAAGGCGGGCTCGCCATTGTCCGGGTTAAAGGTCACGACCCAGTTGTGCGCGATCGTGCAGACATCGTCCTTGCCCGCTTCGACAGGTTCTGCCTCCCAGACATGGTTCAGAACGTTGTTGCCGATCTTCTCATCGGCCTCGGGCGTCGCGTACAGTCTCCACTGAACCGTTTCCTGCGTCAGCAGCTTGTGTGTGCGCGGTGCGTCCGGGAAGTTCTTGTCGTTGCAGGCCTTTGCACAGGTGTCAATGTATCTATCGACTTTGAACGTTGCAATGTAGCTGCCGGGAACGCCGTCTTCCGGCTCCACAGATACAACATCCGTGTTGAAATAGACGAACGGTACGGTGATGCCGTAGTCGCAGACACCTGTTTCTCCATTCACGCAGGAGGTATGGATGCAGTCAGACTTGCCGCCGGTTGCGATCTTGGCAACCTCGCGCCAGTCGGTCGGCGCATGGGTGAGCTTGACCAGATCGTCAACGCCGGACTCTACAGGCTCGGATGTCCACGCATTGTCTTCCCAGCGGATGTACCAGCTCAGCGTGTCCTTGGTGTACAGGTTGTGCGCCGGATCCTGCTTGAACGACTTCACAAAGTTTGTGACCGGGAAGGTCACGACCCATGTGCCAGCATTCTCGCCTTTTACAAGCGTATAGTCCTGCCCGGCAATACCCGCCTTTGCGGCATACTGCCCCTGACCGCAGTCCATGTTCTTGTTGCCGTCTTTCCAGAAGCGGTTGATGCAGGTGACGGTAACAAGGCCGTTGAGTGCCTTGAAGATATCGTCGTGGGTCGGCTCGACAGGCGTCCACTTCGCAGCATAGGTCACAGTCTCCGTGACCGTTTCTGCAACTTCGGGCTCCCAGCCTGCGAAGGTGTAGCCGGTGCGGGTCGGGGTGCCGTTGAACGCGGGGGTCGTGGAATCCTTCCTAAGGTCAGAATAGACCTGATCGGCGAAAACCTCTTCACCATCTACGCCGTCGGTGTAGGTAACGGTATATACCTCCGTCACATGTACGCGGCCCTGCTCCTTGATCTGCCAGCTGCCCCCGGCCCAGATCAGCGTGACCGGAACGATCTTCTCATCGTTTTGGACATGTTTCAGGTTCTGGAACGTCGTGTTGAACGCGGCCACATAGCGTTCGGGGTAATAGTTGATGTCGCAAAGCCAGTCGTCCCCTTCCTGCCTCGGCTCGAAGACGAAGTAGTCTTCATCGTACTCGCCGAGCAGACCGTAGGCTTCCGTATGCTGCTGCGAATCATCTACGACGCACTTGACCTGAACAGCCATTTCAAGCTTTTTCAGATCGTCAGCCGTCGGGGCTTTGGGCTTGCAGATGACTTCAACGACCGGTACTTCACCCTGCTGCTTCCATTTCCTGTTCCCGTCAACAGTTACTTCGGTGTCATAGCGGAAGGTGATGGTCAGCGTTGCGTCCTGCTCGTTAACGAGCCGGTGCTCGGCGCCGGTGAGGTTGTTATATGCCGCCAGATTCGGCGCTACCGTGACCGTCGCGGTGACGTAGTAGCCCTGCTCGTCCTTCTGCACATCGCTGATCGTATACTGAGACGGGGTGGCAATATAATCCGCCTTGTGAGCATGTGTTGCTTCGTTGTTCTTGCAGACGATAGCAAAACTGCCGTCCAGCGCCGTGGGCTTCTCGGGCTCCACAGGCGTCTCGGCGCACTTGACTTTAATGTCAGCCGTGACGCCGTCGGGGCCATCAATCAGGTGCCACGCGTCATTCTCCCACCGCCAGTTGATGCGGGTTTCCTCGTTTGGCTCCGTATCGGTGTGGGGTCTGCCGATCTCCTGATCGAACTGCGCAATGTATTTCGCTCTGTTCAGTCTGATGGAATAGATGTATCCATATTCCGTCCGATCCCAACCGAGGTCATCGTATGAACCGGGCAGGATGCGATAGTTCTGCTTGTACGGATTATGCTTGGACGGATACTCGATGCACTGCACACGAATCTTAGCGTTCGCTTCCTCGATGTTCGGCTTCTGGTCGCCGGGGATTTCGGGGGGCGGGGTCTGCTCACATTGGACAGGGAACGTCACGCCGCCTTCCTTGGCAACCCACTTGCCGCTCGCCCAAGTCAGGGTGAATTTTTTCGTGTTGTCGCCAGTGAGCGTGTGTGCGCCGTGCGTGGCAACGTAGCTGCTAACATACGAGTCCGCAGTAACGGTGATCTCGCAGGTATAGCCATCGGTCGCGTTGCCTTCTACCTCGCCGATCGTGAAGGTGTCTTTCTTAAGATCATAGGTTTCCTTCGCGTGATCGGCAGGTTTTGTGCTGCACTCGACAGAAACCAGACCGGCTTTCTCGAAGTCGCCTTCACCGGGCTTGACCGGCTTATCGGTGGGTGGGGTCTTCGACTCCCGGACCGCGTAGAGGTTGGTGACCTTGGCGGTTGTTGTAATCGTATTGCCGCCTTTGACCGTGACAGTCGTATCGTTCGGATTCCCATTCCAGCCGAGGAATTTGTAGCCGTCTCTAGTTGGCTCCTTGCTGGAAACGGTGAACGTCACCTTGCCGGTGTTGGACTTTTCAGTCTGCGAAGCCGGTACACTATTTTCATCGCCGCCGTTGGCGTGGTAGTTCAGGGTGTAGGTGACCTGCGGGTTGGGATCCTTCGCAACCAGATAGATCGTCGTGCCCTTGTTGCAGGCAGTCGTCCCGGTCTTGTTGAGGGGCCAAACTGTCGGGTTCGCATTCGATTCTTTGCTCCAGCCAACGATCTGATAGCCGCTGTTCACAGACGCTCTGTCCGCAGCTGCCTTGATATCGCTGATGGCGATCGTGTGGTTGTTGTAGGCCGTGTCGCTGTGATTCGTCGAGTACTGGCATACAAACTGCGTGTTTTCAGATGCACCGTAATTGTAGCCGATACGGAACTCATCGCCGACATAAAGAACGGTGAATCTTACATCGATCTTATGGCCGGTATTCAGTGCCTGCGGACTGATACCGTCGTCAGCTGCTAAGGCCGACACAGGCAACATGCCGAGCACCATAATCAGAACTAACAAAAAAGCAATCAATCTCTTCTTCATTACTTCAGATTTCCTCCTTTTTTATTGTTTGTTTCGTGTGTAGAAACTGCATCTATGTTAAAAATGGCACAGCCATTGTATTTTTACAGACGCTTCGCGCCGGGCAGAGGCATTCTTCGTCCGGCGGGTGGTCACACTTTTTCAGTTTTCCTTATCATACCACACCATAGGCCTCTGTGCAAGAAAAAATAGGGGTTATTTTCCACAAATTTGAGGGTCGTTTTTTGATGGATTGGTGGAGGGTTTGCTCCGGGTGAGCCTCCCCTTGCCGCGCCCCGCGCGGTAAGGCGGAGGTGGCATTTGCGTCAGCAAATGCCGGAGGGGATATGCCTCAAAATTCAGAGTGCTCCGAAATTTGTGACGTTCGCATCCCCTCAGTCAGCTTTGCTGACAGCTCCCTACCCCTTTTGGCCCTCCGGGCCATTTCCCCCTGATAGGGGGAATCGGCCCCTTGTGCCCAAGGGGAGCCTTTAGGCGTTGTTTTACAACGGAATCTATGTACTCACATACGCCGCGGAAGTTCTGAGCAATTTCATTGTTGGGAATCCGGATTACTTTCAAATCATATCCTTCCAGAAAGGCAGTCCTAGCAGCATCTGCCTCCATGTTCTTCTCTTCATAGTGCTGTGACCCGTCCAATTCTATCACCAGTCCGACCTTTGCACTGTAAAAGTCCGCTATATATTTCCCCAGTACCTTCTGTCTGGAAAAACGAATTGGATAGGTGCTCAGGAAATCATACCATAGGTGCCGTTCCTCTTTTGTCATTTCACTGCGAAGCTGTCTTGCAAAAGGAACCAGCTGCGAATTGTACTTTTTCTGCATATTCTGCCCTCCAAAATTGGGCATATCAATTTGTAGGCGAAAATCCATCCCGTAAGCCTCCTCTTGCCGCGTCCCGCGCGGTAAGGGGAGCCTTTTGCTTGTTAAAAAGGGGGGTGGGCTTCCCCGCGGGGGACGGGGAAGCCCAAACTGTGGAAATGTCAAGAAATGTGCAGTCGGGAAACACCCAAAATCTGAAAAGCTCGGC
>OLWK01001058.1_pt1 | contig 13321 bp, 10 predicted proteins | sample 1674141 | NCBI WGS metagenome assembly OLWK01 (sample SAMEA103958148, study PRJEB25191) | human gut metagenome | reverse complement strand
GGGTGCCGTGCTTGGCAAAATGCTGCCACTGCACCCGGGTCACGGTAAATCCCTCCTCCCGCAGGGCAAAGCCGCGCTTTGCGGCGCGCTCCAACAGCCACTGCTTCTGGTACTGTGTTGTGCAATGTGCGGCCACGGTTCCCCGCGCTGCGGGGTTTTGGGGGTCTTTGCAGCTTTTGGTGGGGTTTGCGGTCAGCCGGAACTGCCAGCAGCTGCCCGGCTCCACCCGCTGCAAAAGCGGGTCGTAGCTGCGGGTCTCCGCAGCCGCTCCGGTGCCAAACTGCTCCACCACGCTGGTCAACTCCGGTGCGTCCTCGCTGAGCAGCAGCAGATACAGCCGCTCTCCCAGACGATCCAGCCGCCACAGCCTGCGGCGGCGCTCCCCTGCAAAAGCGCTTTCCACTGCGCCATGCAGTTTTTGCGGTGCCGCCAGCGCAGCCATGGTGTTGCGGCGGGTGGGATCCAGTTCTACCCGTGATAAATACATTTTCTCGCCCCCTTTTTACAATTCCCGGAACGGATCGTGCTCCGTAGTCTCCGGGCTGTCCGGCACTTTTTGCCAAAGCTCTCGTACCGAGCGGTAGCCGTACTGCCGGTGATGCGGGTCAAAGCTCACCGGCACATCCCGCTGCGGAGCCGTGCCCGGCTCCAGCGGATCGGCGTCCAATAGGATCCGGCTCTGCCGTCCAGGGCACAGGGGCGGTTCCGCTTGCAACACCTCCTGCAAGCTGCCCGGGCATACGCCCAGACAGAGCGGCAGGGTAGGCGGGCAGCAGCGGCGACCGAGATACAGCGGAAACGCCGGGTGCAGCAGTGCCTGCTGCAGCTGCTGCAAAAGGGCGGTATCCTCGCTTTCAATGCCGGCCAGAAACACGGCATCCTGCAAATAATGGCGGTAGGTCACATAAGAGGTCTTTTCGTCCTGCGTCTTTGCCGTGTGGTAGTCCACCAGCAGCTGCCCTTCCCGCTCCACGCGGACGCCGAACCGCAGCCCGGTCAGCCGGGTCAGCGCTTCGCTCTCGTCCCGCCGCAGCCCCAGAGCTGCCGCCAGCAGACCGATCACGCCGCTCTTGGTGGGTTCCCGGCCCGTCTTGCGGGTCTCAAATTTAGAGTCCGCGCCCCACGCCTGCAAAGGCGCTGCCAGCCGAAGCAACAGCGTTGCCATTACCCCACCTCATTTCCGGCAAGCGCATCCCGGACAGCCTTTTCCAGTGCGTCCAGCATCGCCTTTGCCGTCTGCGCCGGAGCCAGCACCTCCAGCCCGCTGCCCACGGTAAAGCTTTGCGCCGGAGCCTCGGCAAAGCTGCTGTACATCTGCTGCGCATACTGCGCCAGTGCCGCCTTGGAAGGTGCGGCGTAACCCTGCGCACTGCGGGGCACGGCACGCTCGAATGCGCCGCACAGGTTCACCGGCTGATCCTCCCGCAGGGTCACATATACCGCGTCCGGCAGCGTGCGGTTTGCAAAGGTGTTCTGCTTGCCGGTGGGCATGGAGAAGAGGAACGCCTCGCCAAAGGCCCGCACCGTTTCCGCTGCCTGCGCTGCACCCAGCTGCCCGGCCAGCTCCATCACGTTCACTGTGGCATAGCGGTACAGGGTGGAGGAGTTGTACTCCACCGTGCCCAGATGGCCTGCACCGGCGTTGTCCTCTGCCTGACAGTCATCCACGGCAGTAAAGTAATCGTACTCGTTCTGCACAGCATGAGTGGAGATGCTGTGCGCCACCTGTGCAGCGGCGTCATAGTTCAGAGAAGGGTCATCTGCCACCATGCGGCCAAACAGCGCCATGTCCATCGAGGGCACTGCTTTCAGGGCATCCCGATACTGCTTTTTATCCGCAGAGCCCTCCACAGCCAGCTCTGCCAACGCCTTTGCCTGTGCAGTGCTCATGAAGAACAGTGCCTTGGTGCCCTTATCGTCGCTCTTGATGCCCGCATTCTCCAGCGCTTTTTTTGCCAGCTTGTCCGCATCCAGCTCCGGAGCCAGTGCAAGGATCTGCGCCTTCACCAGTTCTGCGGCCTTTTTGGTGCGCTTGCCCACGTCCAGCTGAGCATTCTCCGCAAAGGCTGCGCGCATGGCATGCTTCCATGCCTGTGAGGAAACTCTGGCGCGGCGCACACCGCCGTACACGGCTGTTTTGGGGCTGCCAGTATCGTCCCGATTGATGCAGCTGGGCGGGACGGTCTGCAAAATGTGGAAATCAACATACAGGCGCTTCTTCATGGTCAAGTCTCCTTTTCTTTCTCTTCCGGTGCAGGCTTCGGGTCGCGGTACAGATCCTGCCCCCACCGCAGACGGACATTGGCGGGAATCTGTGCATACCGCGGGTCGGTGCATTGCAATTCATACAGGTCTGCCGCAAGCTGCGGATAGTCCAGCGGGATGCCGCCCTCCTTTGCCGCACTCAACAACTGGATCATGCCCCGCAGATGGTGGCTGATCTCGGTAATTTCTTCTGCGGTGGCCAGCGCATTGAACCGCCGGAGCACACTGGCCTCGGTCCAGTCCTGTCCGGCACTGTTCCGCTCTGCCAGCTGCCGCACCGCACGCCCCAGCGTGTTGCCGGGGCAGTTCATGGGGCGGTCATTCCCCTGCTGATGCACAGCATACAGGGTCAGGGCAAGGTAGACCGCCCACTCTGCCGCCGAGGGAGCACTGCGGCCCTGAAAGCTTTCCGGCATTTCCAGCAAAAAGCTTCCCCACAGTTCCGGCAGCTCGCCGGGTGCGTGGCCGATACCCCGCCGCAGCTTTGCCAGTTCTGCCCGCCGCTGGTTGTCCGGCAGAGCCTGAAGCCTGTGCAGCTGCTGCGCCGCATACAGTTTGACGTCCTGTGTTTTCATACAATTCCCCCTTTATGGTTCTGTTTTGGGATAGATCTCCCAAAGCCTTGCGCGGAAATGATTATAGGCCTTTGGCGCGGTGTACAGGATGGTGCGCTCGGTCTTTTTATCCTTATCCACCACAATGCGGCGTCCCTTCAGGGCGGCATTTCCGGCCTCCATCACCATCTGCTTTCCCAGCTTTTCCGCGATGCTGCGCGCCCGTGTCTGCCAGCGCAGTGCTGCCTCATCCGGGTCGTCCTGCTCCGGGTCGATTGCCTGCAGCCACTGCCGGAAGGGCTGGTCCACCGCAAAGTAGAACTGTGCACGAACCGCGCCGCCTGCATTTTCATTCCGGTCACCGGCGGCAATTGCCAGTTCCTGCGCAAAACGCCCGATCAGCGCCGCTGTCTGTTCACAGCGCTCGATTTCTCTGACGATCCGGCTCTGCCATGGGCGCCCTATCTCATCCAGAATCCCTGCCTGAAAGGTCAGGCTGTCGCTGAAAGAATCATTTACAAAGAAGTCCTTATCGCCATATTGGACACCGGAGATGCGGAAATGTACCTTTCTGCGGGGATCCAGAAGTTTCAATCTCTTTTCCTGCAACTTTTCGATCCAGCATACAACGCCCGGGCGATGCCCGCTGTCCTGACAAAAAACCGCCGGGAACTCCCGCCAGAATTGTTTGGCCGGGTCATGACGGCAGGGCACAAACACCACCGGTTCATTTTTCTTGATTGGCATCGTGCGCCAGATGGTCATCTGTTCGGCAAAGACGTTTTCTCTGGGGAAGAAATCTCCTCCCAGCAGACAGAACCCATCTACATTCTCCCCTGTCCTGTGCAGCAACAGCCTTCTGGATTGCAGGGTGAGCAGCTGTGCCGGGTTATCCGGGCAGCAAATTTCTGTCCGTTCCGCGCTCTTTGGTGCTTCCAATTCCCAACAGGGCTTGCTTTCGCCCCAGCATTCCCGGCCGTCGCGCAGCAGCGTCAGGTTCAGCATCAGGGTCTCGTACAGATTGTCGCCCTGTGCCTGAATAAAACCGATCTTACCCAGCCACCCGGCTCCTACGGACGGAAGCCCCTTTCCTTTTGGCTTTGCAGAGGTGTCATCATAGCCGTTCACGCATAGCAGCCACCGCGCCGCCTGCGGATAGCTCAGCTGCTCCTTGCTCTGCCCCGCATACAGCGGAAAGAGCCGGAGTTTATTGCTGCTTTCCGACATTTCACCGTTGAGTTTGGCCGCGCCGTATTCCGTGCCGATCTTTGCCTGCGGCACCTGCCAGAAGGGGTGTGTCGGGTGGAACAGCCAGAAGCGGTCCTTCCACTGCTCCAGATAATCCCGGACAGGCTCTGCCGGGAAATGCCCAAGCTGCCACAGCGCGCTCCAGCGCTCCAGTGCATCATCGCTCTGCATCAGTGGGCGGGGCTCTCCCTTTGCATCCACCCGGGAGAACACGGTGAACAGCACCGCCAGCAGCAGCCGCAGCACGGCGGCGTTCTGGGTGGGCATCTCGCCCGCAAGGTCCGCATAATCCTGCGCCGACACCAGCGCCTCGGTCAGGGACACCTCCCGCACCGTGTTGTCCCGCAGCCGCACCCGTATCCACGGTTCGGTCAGCAGGTTGAATTCAATTTCCTTCATCCGTCTCCTCCTTTTGGTAATACAGGCCGTTTTCACGGTCATAACAAAGTTCCATGCCCGCAAGCCGGGCAGTCAGGTTTTCGTCCAGCAGCAGGATCAGTTCTCCGTGCAGCAGCGGCGACAGCTGCCACGCCGCAAGGCGGCTGCGGTTGTCCGCTTCCAACTCCCGGATGACCCCGTCCACCTTCCACGCCTTGCCGAACACCGCCGGGAGCCGCAGCTTCTGCCGGGCGATCTTCAGTGCCGTTTCCGGCGGGGGCGGGCTGTCGGCAGCTACGGCACTGCCACCCTCCTGCCACGGCAGAAAGTGGATGCTGCCGTCTGCCCGACGCTGCATTACCAGCACCTCTACCGAGGGGTCGCCGTCCCGCACTGCCGCCCGGGCTGCCGGGTCGGAGCGGGCGCCCTCGTTCTGCATCCAGTCGTCCAGCGTGTTCAGCTGCGCCAGCCGGTGCGTTTCCGGCTGCGGCACAAGGTATGCTTCGGCGCGTGCTTTCATTTTCTCCTGTGTCCGCTCATATATGGAGCGCATTTCCTCGCCCTGCGCCCCGCCGGGAGCTTCCCGCTCCCAGCCGTAGACCTGCTGCACCAGCGGAGAGATCTCCTCCGGCAGCCGGATGCTCCGGGGCAGAAACTTCCGGGTGCGCCAGAGCAGCCACTGTCCATATACCGCCTCGCTGCCTGCGTCAAAGGCATCTTCCCTGGTGTCCAGCACCGCGCAGCAGGCCTGCTGCAACGGAGCGGGGCGGCTGCGGTGGTGGCGGTGCAGCCGTCCAATGCGCTGCAGCAGCAGATCCATGGGGCAAAGCTCTGTGACAAGAACGTCCAGATCAATGTCCAGCGACTGCTCCATCACCTGCGTGCCCACCACGATCAGGTCATTCCGTTCCTTCGGCGTGGATTCCTTGCCGATGCGTGCCATCAGCTGGTTTTCTCGCGCCGCGCGGTCCGGCATCAGGAACTGCGCATGGAACAGCTGCACCTCTTTGTCCGGCAGGCTTTCCCGCAGCAGCTGTGCGATCTTCTGCGCTTTTTTGACCGTGTTTACGATTACCCCCGCGCAGCCGCGGCGCAGCAGCGCGGGCAGCTCCGGCTCTGTGAGCGTAGTCAGCTGCACCGTTTGACCGGGTGCATCCGATGAGATGGCCGTCTGCTTTACCTCTGCGCCATCCGTCCATGTCAGCAGCGGATAGCCGCAGCTGGTTTCCCACGGAGCGTCCGGGGCGGCCTTTTTCTGCTGGTAGGCCTCGACCAGCTCTGTGCGCCGCCGGGCGGGCAGGGTGGCCGAAAGCAGAATGACCGGCACCTTGTACCAGCCCAGCCATTCCAGTGTCCGGTCCAGATAGCAGTTCATGTAGGTATCGTAGGCGTGGCACTCATCAATAATGACCACCTTGCCCGCAAGTCCCAGATGCCGCAGCATAACGTGCTTCTGGGCAAGTGCCGCCAGCAGCAGCTGATCCACTGTGCCAATCACGAAGTTTGCCAGCAGTACCTGTTTGTTTCCTCGAAACCACTGGTGTACCTATACCTGATGCTCTTCCTGCGCATCTTCCTCCAGCTGCACCCCGCGCCCCTGTAACCGCAAATAGTTCTCGTTCAGTTCTGCCATGCCGTGCGCCAGCTTTATAGCCTGCGGCAGCGTCTCCTCAGACTGCGTGTCTGCCCAGCCAAGCAGCCGGGGAAAGATGCCGTTTGCCGTGGCCTGTGTGGGCAGCCCGAAAAAGACACCGCCCAGCCCGAACCGGCTGGCCATGATCTCCGCAGCGGCCAGCGCCGCCTCGGTTTTGCCCACGCCCATCTGTGCTTCCAAAATCAGAATGCCCGGTTCCGCTGCGGTATCCACAGCCTCCAGAACAGCCCTCTGCACCGCATTGGGCGCAAAGCCGAACCGCACCGCAAACTCCTGCGGGTCTGCGATGCCCGGCTGTGCCTCCCACGGGAAGGGCAGGGCCAGCTTTTCCCAAGCCCTGTCCACCCGCGCCGGGTAATCCTCCATGCTGCCCAGCTCCTCTACCGGGATCAGGGGGAAGTATTCCGTATTGCTGGCGATCCAGTCTGCCATGATCAGAAGTCCGGTCAGAAGCACTTCCTCCTGCGGGTCCAGGTCGTACAGTTCCGCCGTATCATCAAAGCCGCAGTCCTGCAAAACAGTCATGAGCAGTTCTGTCCAGAAGCCCTGCCAGACCTTTTCCTGTCCCTTGGGGTAGTAGTTGCTCTCCCAGCACTCCAACTGGTCATCGACCGCCGCGCAGCTCTGTGGCCTGCCGTGATGCGCCCCCACAATGGAGGCTAGCCCGCCGGGACAATCATTCCACAGCAGAATTGCCTCGCCCGCCCGGGCATGCGGCGACTCCCGGCGGTTCTGTTCAGGACAGTCCAGCGGCGTCAACATTTCCAGCCGCTGCCGCGCCTCCGGCAGAGTGCGCAGGATATTTGCCTGAAAGGCTATCGTAGCCTTGCCTATATCATGGATCCCGCCCAGAAACCGGGCATGCGCGAGCAACGCTTCCTCGCGCTCAAAGCCCATGGCCCGTTTTGCACTTTCCGGGAGCCACTGCCGGACCAGCCGTTCCATGATGCCCGCCGTATCCCACAGGTGCATCCAGAGCGGCAGCCACAGGCTGGTATTCTCCGGGTCCGTTTTACCGGCCAAAAGCCTTGTTTTATTCAACGTCCAGCGCATTTTTGCTCCTTTTCCGGTGTGTGTGCCTTCCGTGTACCGAGCATAGCAGATAATGTGTACTATAATCCGTACTTTTTGCATTTTATCTCCGCAAATGAAAAAAGCGGCACACCGGGTCGTGCCTCATCAAAACGAAAGTGTCCTTGCAAGGTAAAGAAAACTGCTATTTATGGCCCTGTTCTGCCTTCTGTTCCAAAGATACGCTTCTGCCCTTCTGCTGTCAATGACTCTGCGCCAATTCATCAAAGCTACAAAAAAACGATTTCTTTTTTGTATAAAAAACCGCCCCGGCTTCCATTGCGGAAACCGGGGCGGTTCATTCTGTTTATTGGTGTTCTTTCAGACACTCAATGCCTACCAACTGACATTCAGTTTTTGAAGTTTTAGTCATATCTGTATTTAGAGGACTTTCCGTACACTTTTCGGAGCGATTTTTTCAGGCTGACCACCGTTTCTTTGATGATCTTTGCCTCATCGGCAGAGCAATCTGCAAGCTGTTCGGTCATCCAGCTGTCGAACACCGGCTTTGCTTTTTTGATCTCGATGCACAGCAGCTCGTCCGCCGAACAGTCCAGTGCGTTAATGATGTCGATCAGCGTTTTCAGGCTAGGCACTGAGTTGCCCGTCTCGATATGGCTGATGTGCGTGACCACCACGCCGACCTCATTGGCCAGCTGTTCCTGCGTCATGCCCTTTGCAAGGCGGCAGGCACGGATGCGTTTTCCGATGTCGGCGTAGTCCACCATAGTACAAGTACCCTCCGTTTTGTGAAGTGATACTTGTATTGTATGTGCAATCGACCGGGATTGTAATAACCTGAAAGTGCAGTGGACTTATAAATACTAATCGTTCAGAAATACTTTAACTTCCTGCTTTCCGTCAATCGTTGTCACAGCAGTAATGGCATCCGGGCGGAAGGAGTCTCCCGGATAATGCATTTCCAATTTCAGATTGACTTTTTTCCCAGCTTCCACTTCCTGTGCCAGTTTATTCTCAAAATTTTTGAATTCGTTCCGATTTAGTCCAGAATCCTGCGGAATGAGATTTTCCAAATCGTTTGCCCCATCAAAGCGATCTGCAATTGCATGACCTCGATCATCGGTACTTTTTTCATATCCTTTTCCAATGTCATGGATGCTGTCTTTAATTTGCAGACGACCATCATGCTCTTTCAGATGCAGGTCTCCTTCGGCTGTAAACAGCCTTCCAAGGTGATCGGTAGTGTACTCATATCCGTTTCTTTTATACTCTGCATCCGACAAAAGATCCTGCTCCATACGGTACGGCATTCCATCATCGTTATTTTTGTATTCCAGCTCTTTTTCTAGCTCTGCAAATGACTTTTCCGTAGCAGCATCCAGTTTTTCTTCTGCCTTTTCTATCACGCCTTTCTGTAGACGCTCAAATGACCGTTTGACGACATCATCCAACCCAATGTGCGTTTTTGCTTCCATCGGTTTCGCTTCTGAGATTTCTCGCCTCACAGCACACGACCTCCCTGCTGTTCAAAATTCGTCCTTAGATTATCTACAGCCTTTGCATCCGGGTTCAGGCTCATGCCCATGCTTATCACGCTATTTAGCACCCAGTCTGCAGCAGCAGCTTTCAGGCCGTACTGTCCCTGCAGCTGTTCCAGAAATTCTTTACGGGGTGTGAGCGACTTTTTAGCTGCGGCACAGTAATCAACGACTGTACCGATCCCACCAAAGAAATCGAACACAGCTTTCCGAGTCTTAGCCACATCCAGTTCGCCGCCTGCAAAGACCCGTTCCAGATAGCGGCTGTCCTCCGGCTTCAGCACAGTCTCATGGCGTTTCAGCCAGAGCTTCAGCTGCTCCATCTCCGAACTGCTCAGCGGTTTCAACTCTTTGCCCACTGCCAGTTGTCCGAATACAAACTCTGCGTTGATTTCATGCGGCATTTTTGAAGGCTTGTGGTAAACAGCATTTTCCGGCATGGGATACGCCTCAATCTTGCAAAGCACTGCCTCCGGCCACTCGTTCTGGTAAACGGCAGCCACACCCAGCGGCAGCTTGGACAATTCGTCGATCTGTGCCTCCTTCAGGGCGGCAGACTTACCTACCAGCTTGCGATCCTCTTCGTCCGGCAGGCGCAGAATAATTTTGGTGTTCGTGTTGCGGATGACCGACATATCCAGCAGTCCGGGTGCCTGATCCGCAATAATGAAGCCCTCACCATAAGTACGCATTTCCGCAATGGCATTTGCCAGCATTTCCACCGACTTGCCCTGCAGGTTTGCACCTTCCTGTGATTGCTCTGCCGAGGTCTTGCGCAACAGGTTGTGTGCTTCTTCCAGCACTGTGACATGGCGCAGCCTGCTGTTCATCCCGCTGCTGCACATCCGGTATTCCTGTAACTTCATCACCAAGATGCCCATCAGCAGCGATTTTGTTTCCATAGAACCCACACGGCTCAAATCCACAATAACATTGCGGTCAAACAGCGCTTCGTCCGTCAGCGCATCTTCTGCGCAAAGCACACTTCCATAAATACCGTTTGTCAGAGACTTTACGCGGGTGCACAATGCGCCCACATAATCGCTTTGGGTATCCTTGGAATAATGCGACTCTTCAATGACGCCCGGCAGAATATCCAGCAGGTCAAAGAAGGTTGGGAAAACTCCCTTCTCGCTCTCCGAATTGCGCAGATCCCAGCCTACTTTCTGATAGCTGCGCTCAATAGCATCCTTCAGCACCGCTGGCATGGCTGCATACATCGGCCAGCAGGCGTTGAATATCTCCACCAGACGGTCAATATGTTCCAGAATATGGATATTCTCAGGGAACGCAAAGGGGTTCATGCGCAGCAGCGGCGTTTCTCTGGGGTTTGTACCAAACACCTGCACATCTGTACAATTGCCGAACACGTTCTTGTATTCGCCCTTGGCCGGTTCCACCACAAGAAACGTCGTTTGTCCGTTCTTTGTGATCTCATCCAGCAGATGGTAGACCGCATTGGATTTGCCTGTGCCAGTCGAGCCAGTGATGAATGTGTGGGAAGCCATTGCCTGCCGATTCAAGAGCAGTTCTGCCGCTTCCTCTTTGCCCATGTGGTAAATCTTGCCCAGATTCATCTTGTCCTCATCCGGCATCGCCTCATCCGGCACATTGCGGCCAAACTCCGCGTGCTCAATAATCGGCAAACCATGCACTGAGCGGGTGGGCAAGCCAAGGTGCATTGGCAGTTCCCGCCCGCTGACCAGCGTACCTGCCGTGTAAAACAGACTGTCAGCTTCATTCTCCCAGAGCTGGCGTGCAAAGACAGGGTGTGTAAACCGTTTGAGATATTCTCGCATAGCAGTTACACTTGCACGGTCCTGCCAGAGATTGACCGCACCGCTTTCCACAGAAGAGCCTTCTCCAATCATCAACGAACGATATGTATTAGCTGCAAGAAGAGCCTTGCTGGGGCGAGAGGACAAAAAATAAGCCGCACAACTGTAACAGCCGTAATCTTCACTTTCTTTGGTGCGCTTGATCTGCTCGTCAATTCGTGTCAGCAGTTCTTCCACCGCCTTATTGCAGACTTCTATCTGCTGCGTCCGGGCAGTGCCGTGTGTCTCTGTTGTTCCATGGGAATGCTGTTCATTGGTGCTGTGCGCCTTGCTGTGTTCCACCGTAGAGCTGTCCGTGTGTGCCGTGTTGTATCCCCGGCTCACCCCAAATCCCAGTGCCTTTCCGATGCTCCGCGCCGTACTCCACGCAATCCCATTTGTTTCATGTCCAGCCACCATAGGCACCGCAGAGCCAAACAGTGGGCCAGCCTTTACCGCAGCCGCACCGACTGTACTTACCGCTGACACAATGGCTGCTCCAGCAGGTGGAAAAACCGCCGATGCCGCCACTGCTCCAAGCGCAAGGATACTCGCACCAGCCGCAACGCCGACCATCGTTCTTTTGCTCGGCAGCCGAAGCCGTGTGACCGCGTGCGACTGTCCTATCGTATTCGTCGTTCCTTGGTTCATTCCAGCGTTAAAGTTAAATCCCGTGTTTCGGCCTTGTTCATCGCTGAAACCACTGCTCGTTCCGTCCGTTACCGTATCCGATGTGCCAGAGCAGAACGTCTCCATGACCGCATGGCTTTCGTTTTCTGTATAAGACCACGTTGTTTTGCGGAACGGAGACAACGCGCTATACAGTTCCTCATATCCATTTCGGATGCCAGCCTGTGTTTCTTCTGTAACTGGCTCTGCCAGAAATAACGCTGTATAAGCATCGCCATCCATTGCATCGATAAAACGCTCAATGCCCTGAATAAATGCTTTGTCCTCCGTCTTGGATTTATCTCGCAATGCCGCAACGCAGGAGACAGAAGCGATTGCCGATTGTGCCGAACCGAAAGAACCGTTATCGTCTTCCAGCAGCGCGTCAATTTCTTCCTGATGGAGTTCCTGCACTTCAGAGCCGGGAAAGTTACTCTTCATCCCTTTTTCAATCGCATCACCGGAAATTGCAAGGTCGCGGTTATCGATGCTCTGCCTGCCCGGATTCTGCCGCACACCCAAATAGACATCTGCCGGAGCACCATCTGCCGGAACATCGATCATCACAGCCAGACTGCAACCAAGGGCCATACTGGAATGATAAACGGTGGAGAGTTTTTGGAGCATATCCTCGCCTTTTTTTAGGGTCAGTTCCTTCATCTGGAACAGCTTGATGCAGGTCTTGACATCCAGCATTCTCTTCATTTCTTCCGATGGTTCCACCAGCGGATAATTTTGCAATTCCGGCAGATATTTTTTGTACACCAGATGGTCTGCCAACGTCAGCTGATTTGCAAGTTCTTCCATCGACTGCCTCTGGGAGAGATCCTGATTCGTCATTTGTAAATCGCTCATGTTGATTTCCTCTTATACTAAAAAGAAAACTTTATTCAATTTCCATATTCTCAAGCATCTTCTCCTCCTCACAACCTATACTTTCATATACCGAAGAAACAAGCTCTGCTACAAGTTGTACGGTGCCTGTCATCATTTTCGTGTTTGCCGCAGATTTTCGAATTTCCCGCTGCGCTTTTCGGCTGCACCAGATATTGGCACATGCTTCTTCTGCCTTTTTATCTACTGCTTGCCTAGATTCTTTTGCATTTTGAGCAACTTCATTCCAGAATGCAGCTTTTTCCAGTGAAGTTTTATTCTTATACTTTTTATCCCTGCCTGTTTCAGCTGCTTTCTGTAAGGAAATATAATCTGGCTTAAACGGCGTCTCTACTGTTTCTGAACTCGGAACATTCACCGGTATTATCAATTCCTTTTTCTTTGCCCTTGCTTCCTCCTCTGCTCGTCTCCGGCGTTCCGCCTCCTCTTTTGCTATTCTCTGACGTTCCGCCTCTTCTGCCTGCTTCCGGCGTTCGGCTTCTATCTGTGCCTGCCTGCGTAGCTCTAGTTCCTGAGCCGCATCTTTCTGGCCCTGTGCGGCGGCTTTCTGATACCAGCTCACTGCTGTATCCGTTTTGCTTTCTGGGACAGCCGTTCCATTTTCCAGACATTTTCCATAGCGATACTCTGCATCTGTATAGCCTTGCTTTGCCGCTTTTCGGAACCACTGCACAGCATTTTCGTTATCACCCAGAACTCTCTCGCAGTAATCTCCCAGCACAAATTCCGCCTCAGCCATGTGATACCATTTCGCCGCGATTTCGTATGCCCGCAATGTGCCCTCATCATCGCCATGCTGCCAGCAGTGTTGTGCAATTTCAAGATACTCCAATGCAGCTTCCTCTATCTCCAACTCGTCAGCCATTCTACCCAGTTTGTTTTCTTGAATGCACTTCTGAAAAATTGCTTTTTCCTCTTCCGGGCCATTGAAAATAAAGCAGAGCTCCCCCTCTTTCCTGCTTTGGCTTTCAAGTTCCTCTTTCAGGCCTTTCCAGCTGGCACGACCTGAAGCGGGCATAAACCACTCTGGGATAGTTTTATTTTCTATTGCTACAAGGCCTTCCATCTCGTAGTGGTCGATACGGATAGATTGCAAAGCATTATTCTGATAGAAAACTTCGACCCGAACCTTGTTCATACAGCAGAACTCCTTTTATTTTTTCATTTCCGATATAATTTTGATGTAATCTCCTTGACTTCTCACCCACATCTGGATGCCCGTGCCAAACACCTCGGCTTCCACGATCCAGCCCTTTTCCGTCACCTGCAAAA
>OLWK01001044.1_pt1 | contig 13458 bp, 10 predicted proteins | sample 1674141 | NCBI WGS metagenome assembly OLWK01 (sample SAMEA103958148, study PRJEB25191) | human gut metagenome | reverse complement strand
GATTCCAACCGCTATGAATACAGTACTCACAAGCATAAGCACAATTCTCATCGCTATATTATCAGTGCTCGGCAGAAATGTAGCCAGGTAATTGCAGAATGTTGTAAAATATCCGAACACGATTCCCACGACCACCTGAAGCAGATTGATCGGCTTGAACCGCTTCCTGAGTATCAGGATCTGTATAAGCACCAATGCCGCATGGAATATGATCGTCGCTTTTCCCATCTCTATTCCCCATACACAGGTCATGGTATATGGTATGGAACTCACCGGTGACACACCGAGATTGGATTTTACCGACAATGCAATTCCTATAGTCATAATAAACAGTCCAACGAAATACATTGGAATTCTTACCTTCATGTTCTTCATCTCTTACGGTCCTCTTTTCTGTTATCTTTTTCGCTGCCCTTCATATTGTCGTACACCCTTACAAGAAGTGACTGCAATTCTTCCGTCTCTTCCGCTGTAAATCCCCTCAGTGCCAAAGATTCAACTAAATCAAACTTCTTATTGAGCATCTCCACATACTCTCTGCCCTTATCTGTCAAATACACGTACAGGGATCTTCTGTCCCCTGACTTTGTACTTCTCTGTATATAACCTTTATTCTCCATGCCACTCAACACAGCGGTTATCGATGCCGGCTCTATATGACATCCCGCCGCGATATCCTTCTGGCACGCCCCATCATGATCCTTCAGATAGTCCAGCACCTTGGGCTGTCCCATGGTGAGCTCTGTATCCTTTATCTGACTCAGCAATGCCTTCTGCACCATGAAATGATCCGCCATCAGCAGATAATGTATGGATTTTGTATGTTCGTCCATATGGATTCTCCTCTCCAGATAGTTATAATTCTAATTATTAGAATGCTAACGATATTATACACATATTTTTACCCATGTCAAATCGAACTTCGGTCACCTCCATACGCACAAAAAAGATCCGGGATCATATGAACCACCCCGGATCTCCAATTATTCTTTATTTTATTGAGCCTTTATTTCTTTATGACTGCTTTCTTTGACACTCCTCTTTTCAGAAGGATTGTCTTATAACTCTTAAGCTTCTTCGACGGAACCTTGACGGTCATCTTGGCGTATGTCCCTGTAAATGCACCAGATCCAACTGTTTTTCCTGTCATCTGTGTATTCTTTATCACTACTGTCCTGAGCTTCTTACATCCATAGAACGCCTTGGCACCTATAGTCTTGACGTTTTTGCCCAAGGTCACCTTTGTAACCTTTACATTCTTCTTGAACGCCGCTTTTCCTATCGCTGTGACCTTAAATGTCTTGCCACCAAGCTTTATAGTGTCAGGAACCACAACTGTCTTGGTCTTCTTGACAACAGATACGAGAGTTACCGTTCCCTTGCCATTCAGGGATGCATTTGTGATCTTGTACTTGTAATTTCCATTTGCATAGATCTTACCCACAGCCGCAGTTATGTCAAAATACTTTGTCTGTGTTCCACTGTAATTACCGATTCCCATTATCACAACTTTTGCCTTGCCAAAGTCTTTATTTGACGAATATGCAACTCTGTAATCCTTGCCCGCTGTGAGTGTCCACTTACCGCTAGTCACCTTCACCGCTGGTGTTATAGCCTTGCCTGTATATACAGCCGACTTTGTGATTGTCACAGAGGCTTTACTTATCGCCTGCTTGTTTATTGCAAATGTAAAAGTCTTTGAGCCCTTATATCTGCCCTGACCTTTGACAACTACCTTTGCTGTACCGGCATTGGTATTGCTGCTATATGAAACTATATAGTCAGTTCCCGCATCAAGTGTTCTTCCACGTGATACAACCTTTACGGCCGGTCTTATCGCTGCGCCTGTATATGTAGTCTTGTACGAAGCATTTCCAGTTGCCGCAAATGTAATATTTGCATCAACGCTTATATCCACAACTATCCATGTCCATACAGCCTTAAATGTTATATCCTCTGATACAGCGCCGTATGCAGAATCAGCATTATAGCTTGTTCCGGCTTCATCCTGCCATGCCAGCGCATATCCAGCCCTCGATGTCTTGTAATCAGTACCATCAGACATGGTGATATTTATTTTCGACAGATCAAGAGTTGATCCCTTGTTTACAGATGACGCATACAACTGGTTGCCATTCTCATCTGTGAACACAACCTTTACCATGGTTACACTGTCGCCCTTGCTGTCTACCGGATCCTTGGAATAAATTGGATCTCCACCTATTGACACATCGCCATCAACAATGATCGTTCCATCATCTGACTTTACGCCAAATGAATTTCCACCGGTTGATCCGGATGCATCCGCCGTAACACTTCCACCAACCAGTTTGATAGAATTGTCTGCTGAGATTACCGACTCCCCATCGCCAAGTCCTGATGACTTTGCATCAACAGAGCCTCCTGTGATCTCCACATCCGATGCCGATATTGCCGAAGATACAGAATCTATGCTGTTGCTTCCACCTGCTATCTTCACAGTTCCCGCAGATTCGATTCCCTTACCATCGGACTTTATCTGTATGTTGTCTATCTCAAGATTTCCATCTGTCTTGATCGCAGACGCACCCGGGGTTGTCGCTGATATCTTGGAAGATGTATCCTTTCCAGATACCTTTACATCCGCTGCGTTACTGTTATCGCTGACGCATGTTATACCATCAGCAATCTTATTTTCTCCGCTTACCTTTATGACAAATGTTTCAGAATTGCCCGGACGAACCGTGATCTTCTTTACAGTAGCATTGTCCACGGTTATTCCACTTGCATTTCCGGTATCTACAATTACATCCTCACCATTTCCTGTGATCGTGTAATCCTTATTCTCGGTAAATGAAACTGATATGATCCCACCAGACTGTGATACCTTTACAGTTGGATTTTCCTCACTGTCTGTGAATGCTCCAACATATCTGCTGTCATTCAGTCTTCCGATGTCAATTACGAAAGGATCTGATAAAGGTGTAGTCACCTCAAGTGCCTGGCTGATCTGACCAGCCTTGACATTTGCAGTTTCTTTTACCCTGCCATATACATAATATGTAGTAAATTCCTTGAATCCGGTAAACTGAGCACCATTCTGCCATACAAGCTTTGATGCATCAGCATCCTTTTCACTGGATATTGCATACTCGATCTCACCCACTATACCTGACACCTTGCCGCTGACAGTCACCGCATCAGATGTTACTGATGTCTTTGTCACAGTGACAACTGCGGTATTTTCTCCCTTTGCCACTGTCGCCTTGAGTGTTATGTTCGCTGAGCCATTTGCTGATGATATAACCAGTGTATCGCTGTAACTTCCGGCACCAAGTCCATTTACCGGTTTTACAACTACTGTTGTTTTATTTCCTGCAGAAATCTGCCCTGCCGGTGATGAAACGATCTGGAATGCCGTTCCATCCTTAAGCTTGGCCTTTACATCTGTAAGGGTTGTCTCCCCGGAGTTTGACAGTTCAATAGCTGCATGATTCGCATTTGAATAGCCATATACGAGGTCTGTCCATGACTTGTCAGCACTGCTACATGACAGCTTTCCAGGAGTGAGCACTTTGACAACACACGCCGCCTTTATTCCCGAGCCATCCTTAGCCGTAGCTGTGATAGTCGCCGTTCCGGCTGCGAGGGCTGTTATCTTGCCATTCTGTACGGATACCTTAGCCTTGTCTGAACTTGACCACACAAGGGATGTATCTTTTGCATCAGCAGGTGTTATCGTTGCCTTGATCTCATCACTGTCGCCCACATTAAGTGTTATGTATGTCTTGTCAAATGAGATTCCTGTAACCTTTACGGCTGGGGGCTCTGACGGAGTCTCTGTGTCTTTCTCAGACGTTGAACCCGTTGTTGATCCAGTTGAGCCAGTCGATCCGGTTGAGCCGGTTGAGCCAGTTGAAGGATCCTTCGTGTCGTCCTCTGTTGTCATGCCTCCACCTGACTCCCCGCTTATCGTCCTGAGCTCTGACGACACCTCGCTCTTTGGAACTACCTTCTGTGCTGCCTTCTCCTCATCTGTTCCGCTGTTCTTCACATACAGATAAAGTCCGGCTGCTGCACCCACAAGGCCTGCATTATAGTCCAGTGCAACCTCATTCTGGTTATAGTCCTCTGAGCTATCTACATAGGTTGTACTCGAACCCGCCGGTCCGCCAACCAAAGCACCGACTAGTACATGTGCCTGCTTTGTATATGCATTTCCAGTTACAGAACCCTGATATCCGCTTGAGGCTCTGTGATGAGGGTACTTTGATGAATACTTGTTGTAACCTACAACGAAACACTTTGAACCAGCATTGTTGCCAAGTATGTACTTCATCTGACCATTTGCCCATGATGAATAATCAGTCTTTCCATATATCGTGTCATACATGAGACCTGTCATCTGATGAGCGGTGTTATATCTCGCCGATCCCCAGCTATCTATCAGACAGAAGTTGTTATCTCCTGACTGTGTCTTGCTCGCTATAAGTCCTGATTGGTTCTCTACAAACACACTCTTCTTTGATGAGTTAGGACTGTAAAGCAGAGCCGCCTGAGCCACATTGTTCCAGCAAAGAGCCCAGTTAGGATTTGTTCTGCCACCATATACATTATTGTATTTTGTTGCATATGCCGATTTACCTGTAGCCTTGTACAGAAGAGCCGCCGCAAGGGCATAGTCATCTTCCCATGAATCTGAGCTATAGAAACTTGATGCCGGACCCGAGCTGTTCTTCTTAGCCTTAGTATCCGCATATGTGAAAAGCTTCTCCGCATAGGAAAGCGCTTTCTTATCCTTGTAATTTATATAATATGCCGCAAGTGCCGCCGCTGTCTCTGAAACGATATCTGTACACGTATCCGAATCAGATGTGAATGTTGCCTGTCCACTTCTTGATGACTGCTTTTCCGGAGCTCCCCAGTATCCATGATCGACATTTCCATCACCGACCTGATAACAGAAAGCCTGAACCGAGCCATCACTTCCAAGGACTGTGCATCTCTCGAAATAAGCAACGAATCTGTCCATGATCCTCTTATAGTGTGCCTCTGTAGCAGTATCCGCAAATGCCTCGGCAAACTCCATGTGCGCAAGTCCTAGAACTGTAGCCGAATATGCCTGTGGCAAACCAAACTTGGCATGATCTCCCGCATCATGGTATCCACCGCTGACATCCACAGTCTTTCCATTATATGTTGTTTTTGCATCCTCAGTATGGCAGTTTGATCTCCAAGAAAACTCACTCTTTGCAGATACATCACTTCCGCACATATTCGCATCATAAAGATACAGTGACTCCTGAAGAAGCTTCGCATAGTTGTACTCAACATCCGTATTGATCTCACCTGTGTTGTCCCCGGCTCCGCCAGATGATGATGAAAGTGAACCGATAAATGAGTCAAATGCACCTGACTGTGAGCTGTAGTACACCTTGACACCTATTATAGACACACCGTTTGCCGTACCTGTGTAGCCAAGCTTTGAATAGCTCACGCTCGAACCTGCATTTACTGCACCTGACTTCTTGGATGTGTTTGGATATATGTACAGCTTTCCATCACTGAATACACCCTTGAGGGCTGACCAGCTGCTGTAATCCTTAACTGCAGTTACCGAGCCACTCACATCAGCCACCGCTATCCAGTCTGCTATGTATGAATTGCTCTTGTTATTTATCGTTATCTCTGTCTCGTAGTAGCCGTCTCCCTTGGCTGTTCCATCTCCATCAGCAAGACTTGCGGTTACGCTTGAACTTGTGTTTCCAATTGAATCAAGGTCCGCACTGCCTGATCCGCTGTCGCCTGAACCGCCTGACTCCCCTGATGAACCACCAGAGGTGCTCTTTGTTCCTGAGAGAACCGCTGACACGATCCTGAATTTGATCGTGCTGTTTTCCTGAAGATTGGCAACCTGTATTCCAAATGCCACCTTCTCCGTGCTTGTTGTGCTGATAGATGACAGATCAAGTACGGTCTCAAACTGACCGGTCTTGGACAGATCGATCCACTTGTCATTATTTGACCATGAAGATCCATATGACGCAAATGGCATAACTCCCGCATTCTGTCCACTTGCAGCGGTAAATGTATCAACCGCATATGTGATCTTGAGCGTCTTGTATCCCGCATCCGCAATAGCCTTCATGGATGCCAGATCTGATGAAGGCGAAAATCTGATCTCCGCCTTTCCATAATCACTCCACTCATCTGTTGCCGCAGTCACCGTCTTCCAGCCGGTGTCCGGTTTCAGATCCTTTGTGATGCTCTCCGCCTTAGCTGTGATCTCCGGCCAGGTTATACTGCCGATGATCATGCATAAGGTGAGAACATATGCCAGGATCCTGCTCGCTGCTTTCTTTCTCATTTTACTTTTCCTCCTTGTACTTCCTTTTTCCTCCTAAAAAATACCCTATTAGTAAAAATATAGCACAGAAAACATCTTCATGCGACCCAATAATCCGTCATTATTTATGCGCATAATTGCCAATGTTTTCTGTGCTATTTTACCAATACTTTATTAGCAAGTATTCTTTTTGAAGTTTCTATGTCATTTGCCATCTGGGCCTTGAGCTCATCCAGGCTTCCAAATTTCTTCTCACCTCGGATCTGCTCGATAAGCTCCACCTTGATGACCTGTCCATATATGTTCCTGTCAAAGTCGAAGATATTCGTCTCTATGGTGATATTTCCCTTGTCGTTGACTGTAGGATTGTCTCCTATGTTGGTGATTCCCATATAGACTCTGAAAGGATCCTCATGTCCCGTATGCTTCCCCCGGATTATCCTGATCCTTGAAGCATACACACCAGCCGGCGGGTACAGCTTGCGCTCCTCCGGCAGCATATTCGCAGTCGGTATTCCTATTGTCCTTCCAAGCTGTTTACCGGACACCACTTCACCTGTCATACTGTACGGTCTACCGAGCATCGGAATGACCGACCTCACATCTCCCTCAGAAATATTCTTCCTGATGACAGTTGAGCTGACCACCTCGTCATCCTGTTCCAGCTTGTCTATGACTATGACCTTATATCCATACTCGTCCGCATAGCTTCTGAGGGTATCCACATCGCCCTTTCTGTCTCTGCCGAATCTGTAATCGCTTCCAACCACGACATATCCGGCCCGCATCATGTCCACCAGAACATCTCTGATGAACGCCTTCGGCTCTGTAGCCGCAAATGCATCGTCAAACGGATATTCAACCAGGACGTCAACTCCGGTATCCGATACCACCTGTGCCTTCTCGTCAGATGTGTATATGGTCTTCATATTGCTCACATCAAACACATGATTCTCCCTCATGTCAAATGTGAACACAACGCCCATATATCCCTGTCTCTGAAGCTTCAACACCTGCTCTATCAACAGCATGTGTCCCTGATGGATACCATCAAACTTGCCCAGGGCAACCGCCGTGCGCTCTGTGCTATTCAGTTTTACCTTCTTCGTGTCCTTTATATGAATCATAACTGTCTGTCCTTAATTGCTCACCGGAAACATCTTGAACGGCACATACTGCCTCTTCTCATCGCTGTATTCATACAGTGCCGCAAATCTTCCATTCTCATTGAACACCTTGACATAGGTATCCCTGTGTATCTTATTCTCGGCAAATGCATCCGCACTGAGCTTATTTCCATTTGCCAGAAGCTTAACACCCTTCTCAGCTATATGAAGCTCCGGTATATCCGGCATGAGCTTATCCGTTGTTAATATATGCTGCATGAGTGTCCCGTCATCCCTTGCCTTCTCCACCTCATCAAGCGTCAGACTTTCTTCTATAGTAAAGCCCTTCACCTCGGTTCTGACAAGCTTCTCCATCACCGCACCGCAGCCAAGCTTTTCTCCTATATCCCTGCACAGGCTTCTGATGTATGTTCCCTTGGAACAGCTCACATCAAATGTCACTCTCGGGAGTTCTACTGACTGTAAAGTAATCCCATGTATCGTGACCGGTCTCGGATCCCTCTCAATGACCTGTCCGGCTCTTGCCAGTTCATAGAGCTTCTTACCATTCACCTTGATGGCTGAATACATAGGCGGGATCTGCATGTAATCGCCTACAAAACTCATCACCGCAGCCCTGACTGTCTTCTCATCAGGATATACATCTGTCACGTCTGTCATGACTCCTGTCACATCTTCGGTGTCGCTGGTCTTTCCGAGAAGCATGGTACATGTGTATGTCTTGTTCTTCTCAGTGAGCAGATCGCACATCTTCGTAGCACTTCCCAGACACACAAGAAGAACTCCCTCCGCCATGGGATCGAGAGTTCCGGTATGACCTATCTTTTTCTGTTTTAATATACCACGGAGCTTTGCCACCACATCAAATGACGTGAACCCCTGCTCCTTATATATATTGATAAATCCATCTATCATAACTATTTCAAATCCAATCCAAAGTCTTTTACATCAGTCCGCTGTATCAGTACCTGTTCCAGATCACATCTTTTCTGCAATTTATCAGCCAAGCTGTTTCTCTATATCCGCAACTATCTCCGCAACTATCTTTTCCGGATCACCTGACATATTGCATCCCGCAGCCTTCACATGGCCGCCACCGCCGTGGCTGCACGCGATCTCACTCACGTTCACGATATCATTTGCCCTGAGGGATATCTTGTAATTATCCTCACCAGCCTGATACATGAAGAAAGCAACCTCAGTACCTGATGTCAGTCTGAGCTGATCCACGATTCCATCCGTATCCATCTTGCTGGCACCAAATCTGTCAAAGTCCTCCTTTGTCAGAAGTGTATGGGTTATCTTTCCATCTGCAAACTGCTTCATGTTGAGAAGCGCATAGCCCAGAAGCTTATTCTGTGTGAGCGTCTTCTTGTAAAATGTCTCATCTATGACAAAGCTTGGTCTCGCTCCCTTCTCTATCAGGATTCCCGCTATGGTCATGGACTCTCTGGTGGTATTGCTGTGCTTAAACACTCCTGTGTCGTGGACTATACCGGTATACAGACACTCTGCGCACTGCTGGTTGATCTTTTTCTCATCCAGGAGCTTGAATATAGCCTCCGCAGCGGAGCATGCATCACTTTCCACATAGCACACATCACCAAAGCCTTTGTTAGACACATGGTGGTCTATGCAAAGAGTTCTCTTCGCAGTCTCATAATATCTGACAAATGGTGTGAATCTATCCATATCTCCGCAGTCAAGCGACATAAACAGATCATAGGTCTCGTCATCTGCCTCATGTTTTACAGTAGATGCACCATTCAGGAACATGAATACATCTGGGAATTCCTGAAGATATACCTGAACCCTCTTGTCAGGGTAATTGCTTGTAATATAGTTATACATTCCAAGTGTTGAACCTATACAGTCACCATCAGGATTGATATGTCCTGTTATGGCTATGCTGTCTGCATTCTCTATCTCCCTTATAAGATCGTTCATGATATACCTCCTTTTAAATTCTCATATTATATCCTACTCTTCAAACTCATCTTCACTCTCTGAGTTTTCATCTGTACTCTCGTCAGCATCGCCATGCTTTCCGAGAGCCTCATCTATCTTGTGGGACATACTGACACCATACTCTATGGACTGGTCCATGATAAATGTTATCTCCGGTGTATTGCGCAGATTTACAGAATGAGCAAGCTCTCTTCTGATATATCCCATTGCGCTGTTCAGCCCTGCAAATGTGGAATCAACAGCATCCTGGTCACCCAGGACACTGATATATGCCTTACAGAACTTGAGATCAGGTGTGACAACCACATCAACGACCGAAGTCATAGGTGATATTCTCGGATCCTTGATCTCGCGGCTGATGATCCTGCTGAGTTCTCTCTGGACCTCACCGTTGATCCTATTATTCTTTACACTGTTTTTTCTCATATCTATTACTACTTTCTAGGCACCTCTACCATCTCGTATGCCTCTATCTGATCTTCCTCTGCAACGTCCTGGAAGTTCTCGAATACCATACCACACTCAAAGCCGGACTTAACTTCCTTGACATCATCCTTGAATCTCTTGAGTGAAGCAAGCTTTCCTTCAAATATAAGATTGCCCTCTCTGGTGATTCTTACGCTGCAGTTTCTGTTGATTGTTCCGTCGAGAACATATGAACCGGCAATGACACCGATACCAGAAGCCTTGTACGTCTGTCTGATCTCTGCGTGTCCGATGACCTTCTCCTCATATATAGGATCAAGCATACCCTTCATTGCTGAATCAATATCCTCTATTGCATTGTAGATGACTCTGTACAGACGAACATCTACGCCCTCGCTGTCAGCCATATCCTTTGCTCTCGCATCCGGTCTGATGTTGAAACCGATTACGATGGCATTTGATGCTGATGCAAGGATTATATCTGACTCGTTGATAGCACCTACACCTGCATGTATGCACTTGATAACGACCTCGTCATTTGAGAGCTTTAAAAGGCTCTGCTTAACGGCCTCAACCGAACCCTGTACATCTGCCTTGATGATGATCTTGAGCTCCTTGAGGTTGCCGGCCTGGATCTGGCTGTACAGATCGTCAAGCGACATTCTCTGCTTTGTATCTGCAAGAAGCTTCTCCTTACCCTGTGAGATGTATGTCTCTGATATGGTTCTGGCTTCCTTCTCATTGTCAACTGCCATGAATATCTCACCTGCGTCAGGAACTGTATTAAGACCCTGAATCTGTACAGGTGTTGATGGAAGAGCCTCTGTAACTCTCTCACCTCTTGAGTTGGTCATGGCACGTACCTTACCATGTGATGCTCCTACAGCGATGTAATCTCCAACGTGGAGAGTTCCCTTCTGTACAAGCATTGTTGCAACAGGTCCACGTCCCTTGTCAAGCTCAGCCTCGATGACGATACCTCTTGCCTTTCTGTTAGGATTTGCCTTGAGTTCAAGCACATCTGCTGTGAGGAGGATCATCTCAAGGAGATTGTCGATACCTTCCTTAGTATGTGCAGATACAGGACAGAATATTGTTGAACCGCCCCAATCCTCTGGGATCAGCTCGTACTCTGTGAGCTCCTGCTTAACTCTCTCTATATTCGCACTTTCCTTATCGATCTTGTTGATCGCTACTATGATCTCGATTCCGGCAGCCTTTGCATGGTTGATAGCCTCGATTGTCTGTGGCATAACACCATCATCGGCAGCTACAACAAGGATAGCGATATCTGTACTCTGTGCACCACGCATACGCATCGCTGTGAACGCCTCATGTCCAGGAGTATCAAGGAATGTGATAGTCTGGCCATTTACATCGACAACAGATGCACCGATCGCCTGTGTGATTCCACCAGCCTCGCCCGATGTAACCTTTGTCTGTCTGATCGCATCAAGGAGTGATGTCTTACCGTGATCAACGTGTCCCATAACGCAGACTACTGGAGGTCTTGGAACCATGTCCTTCTCGTCCTCTTCGTTCTCCTTCAGGAGTTCCTCGATCACATCTCCTCTTCCTCAGCTATACAGTTGTACTCAAGTGCGATCTCTGAAGCCTCGTCAAATGGAAGCTCTGAGTTCACATTGACCATCTTACCTGCGAGGAACAACTTCTTGATAAGTGCTGTTACAGGAGTCTTTACCGCATCAGCCAGCTCCTTGAGTGTTACAACCTCAGGAAGTGTGATGGTTCTGATTGCATCCGGATCCTCCTGTGGTGCCTGCTGCTTCTTCTGTGGCTTGTTCTTCACATTCTTCGCAAGTCTGCTGATATCAGCCTCGACCTCCTCAGGTGATCTTCTGTTGCCCTTACGTGGCTTGTTCTTATCTCTGTTGTAGTTATCTCTGTTCTGGCTCTTTAAATCCTTACCCGGCATCTCCTTCGCATCGAAGTCCTTGCGGTCTCTCTTGAATGGTGCTCTCTTCTGAGCTGGGCTGTCATCCTCGTCATCCTTGCCAAATGGCATATTGATACGGTTGCTGAAACGGTTGCCACCATCTCTGTTAAAGCCTCTTCCGCCCTGGTTTCTATCTCCATTGCCGAAGCGTCCGCCACCCTGGTTTCTGTCTCCGTCTCTGTTAAACCTTGGTCTGTCACCCTGGCCGTCCCTGTTAAATCTTGGTCTGTCACCCTGGTTTCTATCACCATCTCTGTTAAACCTTGGTCTGTCATTCTGGCCGTCTCTGTTAAATCTTGGTCTGTCACCCTGGTTTCTGTCGCCATCTCTGTTAAACCTTGGTCTGTCGCCCTGACCGTCTCTGCCTACTCTTGGTCTGTCACTCTGATTTCTGTCGCCCTGGCCATCTCTGCCGAATCTTGGTCTGTCACCCTGATTTCTGTCGCCCTGGTTCCTGTCGTTGCTGAATCTGGCTCTGTCTGAACCGCCCTGTCTGTCGTTGTTAAATCTGACTCTGTTACCGTTGTTATTCATCTTGCCGCCGTTTCTGTCCTCCCTGGCAAATCTTACATGATTGCCAGAACCCTGTCTGGCTGCTGAATTGTCATCCCTTGAAGGATTCTGCTTCTGCGCGTCCGCCTTTGGCGCTGCAGCAGGCTTTGCTGTCTCAGGCTTTGGCTGCTCTGTCTTAGGCGCTGCCTTTGGAGCCTCCTGCTTTGGTGCTGCAGGCTTTGGGGTCTCAGCCTTTGGAGCCTCGGCCTTTGGCGCAGTCTTTGCTCCAAACTTAGCTTTAATTATTCCAACCATCGAATCGTCCAGATTGGACATATGACTCTTGATCTCTATTCCCTTTGCGCCAAGTGTATCTATGATATCTTTATTTGAAATGTTTAACTGTTTTGATAATTCGTGTACTCTGATTTTAGCCAAATGTTACACCTCCATGTTTTCATTTACATTCATGTACTTTATGATCTGATTCCCGAATCCCTCGTCAAGTATCGCAATGGATGTTCTCATCTCATTGCCACTGTACTTGCCAAGCTCATCCTTTGTCCCGTACTCATAATAAGGAATCCCATAATAATTACATTTCTGGTCGAAAAGTTTCTTCGTATTGTCAGAAGCGTCCTTCGCCACAATGACCACGTACGCGCTCTGATTCTTAACTGCTTTCTCTACTGAGAAATTGCCACTGCACAGCCTTCTGGCTCTGGCACACAGAGAAATTAACGAGTAGATCTTGTTATTCTTCAATGTCACGCAGCTCCTTGTCTAATTGTTCATACACCTCAGCAGGTATGCTGACCTTGAAAGCCTTCTCAAGTGCTTTGCTTCCAACCGCCTTCTTAAGGCACTCGGATTTCTTGCATATATAAGCGCCTCTTCCGTTGAGCTTGCCGGTTGCATCAACTGCGAACTGCCCGTCATTGCTTCGGACTATCCTTATCAGCTCACTCTTCGGCATCATCTCACGGCATCCAAGGCATTGCCTCAGAGGTACCTTCTTTGCCATCTCATCACTCCCTATTCTCTATCATGTGCCACTACATCAATGCAAATGATTACTCTTCGTCGTTTGTGTCTACTGTTTCATCTATGTCAAATGAAGCAGCATCGGCATCTTTATCTTCGCTTACTTCATCATAATATTC
>OLWK01001035.1_pt1 | contig 13594 bp, 10 predicted proteins | sample 1674141 | NCBI WGS metagenome assembly OLWK01 (sample SAMEA103958148, study PRJEB25191) | human gut metagenome | reverse complement strand
ACTGTGCAAAAGCTACAATCTATTTTAGTATAAGCACTTTTAGTTTTTGCGTCAAGGGTTAACTTTCTAAGTGCGTGTTTGCCAGCATCAGCTCCAGCTTGAAGCTTTGGTTGTCAAAGCTTACATTATTGCTGCCTGCGTATTTTTCGCAAATCATCCTGATGTTTTCCAGTCCGGTGCCAGGTTCCTTGTAGTCGCGCTTGGCGGAATAAAACTGGTCATTATAACGCACGATGTTACCGCTGAAGGAATTAACAACTTCTATAAGTAATAGAGAGGCTCTTTCTCTGATTTTCACATTAATATAGCAGTTGCTGCGCTGGGCTACGTCGTCTTTGGTAACTGCGGTAAAAGCGTTTTCCAAAGCATTGCCTAAAATAATGGCCAGATCAATATCGTTGATTTTGATTTTGCTGAAGCTGATATCCACGGCAAAGGGGATGCCTTTTTCCTGTGCCTGCATCTGCCAGTAGCCGATAAGGCCGTCTATGGTTTCATTGCCATAAAGCTTTACTGTTTGCAGCTTTTCGGTATATTTAAGGATAGCACGCAGATGCTGACCAAGCTTATCAAACTGTTTTTCTTCATAAAGCTGGTTGAGCATAACCGCGAGATGCTTTTGGTCATGGCGCAGGCGGCGTGATTTCTGCCAGATTTCGATAACAAAATCGTAGTAAGGCTTTTCGTTACGATGCAGTTCTTCCAGTGAGCTGAGCTTGACGGACATCACCTTGTTATCATTTTTTTCCTTCAGCAGATCCATCATCATGCAAACAAAGAAGAAGAGCGGCATGATGCACAGAAAGCGGGCAAAGAAAAGATTCCAGGTGCGTGGTTCGGAAAAATTGCGGATGAGTACCAGGGCAACGAAGTTAAAAGCTAAAATATAGTTGGAATAGTTGATAATCTTATTGTATTTAGTGCTGCGAAAGAGTTGCTTAAAATTTTTTACAGTAAAGTAGAACCAGGAAAAATAAGCTGATTGTGCCAACAGGAGTACGAAGGTGGCGGTAGCATAGTAGTAGCCGGGAGTGGGCGAGAAGCGTTCGGCGAGCATAGCCAGTGTCTGCAGCACAATTTCAAAATTGCCAGAGAGCAGGATGCAAAAAAGCTGTTTGCTTTTATTACCTTTTACGATGGCAAAGTAGTAGAATATGTAGAGCAGGTAAACTCCATATAATGACGGCAGCTTATCGAAATTGCGTCCGGTAAAGATGAAAATGCCCCATTCTATGAGAATAATAGCAAAAAAGCCGCATATTGCTGTTTTTTTGGATAAGCGCAGGTCTTCCAAAAAGGGATAATAGCATAGATAAGAGCTGGGAGCAACGCGCAGGATAATATAGATAAGGATAATCAAATCTTGAATCTGCATATAACATCATTCCTTAAAAATAATATAGAAAAAGCTTCTTTAAGATAATTATAGCAAATGTAAACTAAAATTAAAGTAAATTTTTTCTAACTGCAGAGATAAAATGGCGTGTTGAAATGCGAGGCTTTTCTGTTGTATAATAAAATGAATATAAATTTTCAAAGGAGTGCATACAATGCAGTGGATAGAAGTTAATGTAGCGGTAACGCATGAAGCAGTTGAGGCCGTAGCAGATATGCTGACGAGCATCGGGTCTAAAGGAGTTGCGATTGAGGATCCGCAGCTGATTAATGATTTGAGAAACAGCGGTACCTGGGAGCTGTGCGATATCCCGGAGCAGGAGAATACCGAGGTTGTTACAGTCAGCGCTTATTATGCTGATGATGAGAAGCTGGAAAAACGCTTGGCGGAGATTGACGAGCAGCTGGCGCTGATTGAGGAGCGCATCGGCAAGTACCGTTTCGGCAATACCCGCTTCCACAAGGTGAGCGAGCAGGATTGGGCTAACGAATGGAAGCAGTATTTCCATGTTACTCATGTGGGCAAGAGCCTTGTTATTAAGCCGAGCTGGGAGGAGTATGCTCCTAAGGAAGGCGAGCATGTTATTGAAATTGATCCGGGTATGGCCTTCGGCACTGGTACGCACCACACTACCAATATGATGATGGAGCGTCTGGAGAAGGTTATTACGCCTGATTCTACCGTGTTTGACGTTGGTACCGGCAGCGGTATTCTGGCGATTGCTGCAGCGATGCTGGGCGCTAAGTCTGTTAAGGCTGTGGATATTGACGCTGTGGCAGTGCGCGTGGCGAAGGAGAATGTGGCGGATAATGGCTTGAGCGACCAGATTGAGGTGCGCGAGGGCGATTTGCTGCATGGCACCGAGGGCAAGGCTGATGTTATTATCGCTAATATTATTGCTGATATTGTTATTATGCTGCTGCAGGATATTCCGCAGAAGCTGAATGATGACGGTGTGTTGCTGGCGAGCGGTATTATTGAGGAGCGTATGCCGGATGTGGAGGCTGCGGCGCAGGCGCAAGGCCTTTATGTTGACGCGGTTGACCATCGCGGTGGCTGGGTTGTTATGCAGATGAAGAAGAAGTAAGAAGTTTTATGTCGTGTGCGATAGAAGAGAGCCTCTCCTAGGGGAGAGGTGCCGAGCTTGTCGAGGCGGAGAGGGGGAAGCGAGGGCGTCGCAATTGATATATCGCGTTGCAACGAAAAATTTTCCCGCGAATCGCTTGCTGAGTTATATATTTGATGCTGAATATGAAGAAGAGATTTGCGGACGGTAATTTCGTGTGGAACCAGGACGAAGTGCCGCAAAACTCGCGCTATGCTAAGAGATTTTGCTACAGTAGTCAGCTTATCGCTCAAACAGTTGCGACACTTCTATGGTTCCAGACACTCATTCCCTAAAATTTTTATGTTTTCACTGCAATATATTAATTGCTTGTGTAAGCTTTAGCTTAACCTTCTTGCCTGCCCCTTGGGGAAGGTGCCGAGCGAAGCGAGGCGGAAGGAGGATAATCAAGCCATGTCTTTAATTTGTTATGAGGGAGAACTATTATGCCGAATGATAAAGCTTTAGAGATTCAGGCGGAAGCCAAGTTTGCTGTGCTGCAGCAGGAGCTGCGGCGCTTGGGCAGTGTGCTGGTTGCGTTCAGCGGTGGCGTTGATTCGACGTTTTTGCTGCAGGCGGCTCATTTGACTTTGGGCGATAAGGCGCTTGCGGTGACGGCGCGTTCTGGCGTTGTGCCTCAGCGTGATATAGCAGAGGCAGAGGAGTTCTGTCGGAAGCAGGGAATCCGTCATCTTTACTTTGATTTTGATGAGCTGCAGGTGCCGGGGTTTGCCGAAAATCCGCCGGACCGCTGCTATCTCTGCAAAAAAACGCTGTTCAGTAATTTCTTGCGCATTGCACAGGAAAACGGTGCTGTGCTTTGCGAAGGCTCGAATATTGATGATTTGGGCGATTACCGCCCCGGTCTGAGGGCTTTGGCGGAGCTTAATGTACAGAGCCCACTGCGCACTGCAGAGCTGACGAAGGAGGAAATCCGCCTGCTGTCTCATAAGCTGCAGCTGCCGACTTGGGATAAGCCGTCATTTGCTTGTCTTGCTTCGCGCTTTGTTTACGGTGAGCGTATTACAGCGGAGAAGCTGGCGGCGGTGGATAAGGCGGAGCAGCTTTTGTGGGAGCTGGGCTTTAAGCAGTTCCGTGTGCGTGTGCATGGCAGCTTGGCGCGCGTTGAGCTGTTGCCCGAGCAGCTGGAGCTGGCAGTGGCGGAGCCGATGCGCAGCACGATTTACAAAGGATTGAAGGCTGCAGGCTTTGCTTATGTGGCACTTGATTTGCAGGGCTATCGTACAGGCAGCATGAATGAAACTTTAAAGCAGGATTAATTTGTGCTTATAGCGAATTTTAGCATTAGCCTGCTACAAGTATGCAGGCTTCAAATTAGGAGGAAGATTTATGAAAAGCTTATATTTGGAATGTAATGCCGGTATCAGCGGCGATATGCTGGTAGCAGCACTTTTGGATTTAGGCGCGGACAAAGAGGCACTTGATAAGGCTTTGCAGAGTATTCCTGCAAAGGGCTTTGAGTATAAAATCAGCAGAGTGTCTAAAGCAGGCGTTGACTGCTGCGATTTTGATGTTATTTTGGACGAGGAGCATGCTAACCATGACCATGATATGGCCTTTTTGCATGGCAACGGCGATGCTGTAGTGCATAGCCATGAGCATGAGCATCATCATGACCATGAGCACGAGCACGAACATCATCATGACCATGACCATGAGCACAGCCATGTGCCGCATGAGCATCATCATCAGCATGAACACCGCGGTCTGCAGGAGGTTATTGCGATTATTGATGCTACGGATATGAGTGCTGCAGCCAAGGCATTGGCGTTGAAAATTTTTGATATTATTGCGGATGCTGAGGCAAAGGCGCATGCTGTAGAGAAGAATGCAGTGCATTTCCACGAGGTGGGCGCGATTGATTCTATCGTAGATATCGTGGCGATTGCTGTGTGTGCCGACAGTCTTGGTGTTGAAAACGTAATTGTGCCGGAGCTGTGCGAGGGCCGCGGTACTGTCCGCTGCCAGCATGGCGTGCTGCCGGTGCCTGTTCCGGCAACGGCAAATATTATGCAGCGCTTTGGCTTTAATGTACGCTTGCTGCCGGTGCAGGGCGAGTTCGTTACACCGACCGGTGCTGCTGCCGCTGCTGCGCTGATGACTACAGACGAGCTGCCGCAGAGCTTTAAAATTCTGGGCATCGGTCTGGGTGCAGGCAAGCGTCAGTATGAGCGCCCCAGCATTTTGCGTGCGCTGCTGATTGAGGATAACGCGCAAAAAAAAAACTCTTTAAATAACTGCCTGCAGACTGACTGTGTTTGCAAACTGGAGACTGATATTGATGACTGCAGCGGCGAGCTTTTGGGTTACATGCTGGAGCGCCTGCTGGCGGCAGGAGCGCTGGATGCTCATTATCAGCCGGTGTTTATGAAGAAGAGCCGTCCGGCGTGGGAGCTTACTGTTATCTGTCGCGAGGAGGACAGAGCGGAGCTGGAAGCGCTGATTTTTGCGGAAACGACAACAATCGGCATTCGTCGTGCGCGCATGGAGCGCACTGTGCTGCCGCGTCGCAGGGATGTGGTGCACACTGTTTACGGAGATGTAGCGGTGAAGCGCTGCCTGCTGGAGAACGGCGAACGCTGTTATGTGGAATATGACAGCGCTGCCAAACTGGCGCAGGAGCAGGGGGTGCCGCTGCAGGATATCTATCTGGCGGCACAGCTGACGCAAAAAAACATAAATTAGCCACAAAAGTGTGGTATAATATCTCCATAATACGTCAGAGAATGGAGAAAAAATGACTAATGTTTTCGATTTGATAGAAGAATTTTATACACAGGATGAAGAATGGAATTCGGTACTGCAGCAAGCCTGTGCTGAGGATTTCCTGCGTTATAAAACCTGGCAGGGAGCCAAGGACGGCGAGCTTGTCAAGATTTGGGATTATATTACGATTCTTTGTATTTACCTTGGCAATTCCGAGAACTTTCTCGGTGATATGTCGCGTGAGGATTTTATTGACTGCGTAGGCTGGTGCTGCCGCAATGTTTCCGGCTTCCCGGCAACGGAGAGCAACATCGCACATTTCCTGGATGTTATGCAGGAGTTTTATGCATATATGAAAAAGAAACGCATTATTACCCGTGATAACGCGCCTGCCGAAGCCAAAGCAAAGTTGCTGGTTGACGGAAAACTGCAGATTGTCGGCAAGGATGGCAGCTTTTTGCCTGGGCATGACCGTTACAATCTGTATTCTACACCGGATTTGCCGACGAAGGTGTATCTGAACATCGGCGAGAGAATGCAGAATTTGCTGGATGATGTGCAAAGCTACTATACGCAGAAGCAGTTCCGCCGTGATTTGGAGCGGGCCGATTTTCTCTTCGGCGGTATTTTTCAGAACGGTACTGTTCAGGAAAAGCCGGGCACGGAGGAATATTCACAGACCTTTTGGGATTATTTTCTTTTTGACTATCGCTTGCGTGAAGATGACAAAACGCCGCTGCAGCATTACCGTGATGCAATCTGCCGTAATGCTTCCGAGATGGATACCTCCGTTGATATTTTGAATGAGCTGATTAAGGCAAAGCTGGTTCTCTTTGATGTGCAAAGACGCACGGAGGAGGGAATGTATGTCTGCAGAAATATTTTCACCAATGAAAAATATACGCTGATGCTGCCGGTAGATGATAATATTGACACAGAAGGCTATATTTTCATGGGCCATATTTTTTATGAAAATACTATGGTGATGAACTTCCTGCGCGGACTGGTGATGTCGCAGACCTCGCGTAAGCGCTTTTTCGAGGTTGTCAGTGCGGCGAAAAACTGGTTTGCCGTGCGCCAAAGCGGCGAGATGAGCTGGGAGGAGTTCATCAACCGTAATCCGATGTTCGTACGCCATGTTTCTGTTTTGTATGCAATCTATGTGCGTATGGAGGGCTTTAATTTCAGTACGCAGATAAGTGATTATCAGCCTGCGGCGCTGCTTGAAGGCAAGACCTCGGCAATGCTGGAATCTCTTAGAGGAACAGGCCTTTTTTCTGCCTATGATATACAGCTGATGCGTACCATGTGGAGCGATTTTATGCTTCGTGGCAATGCTTTGCCTGATAATACAGACGCTGATTTTGAGCATTGGACGGCAGCGGTTATGTACTGCTTTGTTAAGCTGAATGATGTTTATACCTTTACGGAAAAGCAGGTTTTTGCTATGTGCCGTGCTACCGACCATGCAAAGCTGAAGCAGATGATAGATATGATAAATGAAACCTTGCAGCTGGAGGCACACGACCCGCGTTACGTTAACGAAGAGGGTTTGCTGCTGATGCTGCTGCAGTGAGAGGAGGCACCAGAATATGAAGTGTGATTTTTGCGGCCACGAGGTTGCTCCTGGCACAGTGGAATGTCCGTACTGCCATTATCAGTTCAAGATTGATGCGCAGGTGCTCAGTCCGGAGGAGCGTGATACCTTTGAGGGCGTGACGATAGACGAGAGCGCAGGCACAGAGGAAAACAAAAGTGCCAGGGAAGGCGCTGTATATGACAGCGGTGCTGATGCTTATAATGAAAGACAGCAGCAGGTGCCGCCGAATATCAAGGTACATACCTTTGGCTGCGGCAGCGGCATTCTGATTACTTTTCTGATTTTGTGCGGCATTGTGGCAGTTATCTTCTTTTTGCTGCCGACGTTTATTGTCTTTGCCGCTGTCGGCGCAATAGTTTTGTTTATTATGCGTCTTTTTATGGGCTTTTAATGGCCTAAAAATGTATTTCTGACGGCCGGCAGTGTTGCCTTGGGCAGAGCTGCCGGCTGTTTTCGTCTGTTGTAGAATTTTTTTCAAAAAAATTTTAAAAAGCCGTAAAAATATAGAGGATTTTTCTGATTGACGGCGAATAATATGCAGGTACACAATGTGTGAAAAGAATAGGAGGCATAAGATATGCATAGTTACAGCATGGATCTTGGCGGCAGAACTCTTACTATTGAAGCCGGCAAGATTGCAAAACAAGCTAATGGCGCTGTATTAGTTCGTTATGGCGATACCGCCGTAGTAGTTGCCGTTACCGGCATCAAGACCCCGCGTGAGGGTGTAGACTTCTTCCCTTTGACTGTTGATTTTGAAGAAAAAATGTACGCCGTAGGTAAAATCCCCGGTGGCTTTATTAAACGCGAAGGCCGTCCGTCTGAGCAGGCTATCCTGACCAGCCGTCTGATTGACCGTCCGATTCGCCCGATGTTCCCGGAAGGCTACCACAACGATGTACAAATTGTTGCTACCGCTGTTTCCGTTGATCCCGACAATGCTCCGGATATGCCCGCTATGATCGGTGCATCCTGCGCTTTGTCTATTTCCGATATTCCGTTCGAAGGTCCTATCGCCGGTGTGCGCGTAGGCCTGATTGATGGTGAATTCATCATCAACCCGACTGTTGAACAGGCTAAAATCAGCCAACTGAACCTGGCTGTTGCCGGCACCAAAGACGCTATCCTGATGGTAGAAGCAGGTGCTAACGAAGTTTCCGAAGAAACCATGCTGGATGCTATCTGGTTCGGTCATGGCGTAATCAAACAACTCGTTGAGTTCCAGGAGAAAATCGTTGCTGAAATCGGCAAAGAGAAAATGGAAGTTCCGTTCTACGCTCCGCCTGAAGAAATGGCTGCGGAAATCGAAGAATACGGTGCTCAAAAACTCAAAGATGCTCTGATGGATGCTAACAAGCTGGAGCGTGAAGAAAACGTTGCTAAGGTTAAAGCTGAAATCGCTGAAGTATTCCTGGAGAAATATCCTGATAATGCTAAAGACGTTGCTTACATCACCCAAAAGCTGGTTAAGAAAATCGTTCGCCGCACTATCTCTGTAGATAAGATTCGTCCTGACGGCCGTCAATTAGACGAAGTACGTCCGGTAAGCTGCGAGGTTGGCCTGCTGGCTCGTCCGCATGGCAGCTCTCTGTTCACCCGTGGTCAGACTCAGATTTTGAACGTTCTGGCTCTGGCTCCGCTGCGTGAAGCACAGATTCTTGATGGTCTTGGCGCTGAGGAAACCAAGCGTTATATCCATCACTACAACTTCCCGCCGTACAGCGTAGGCGAAACCAAACCGTTGCGTAGCCCCGGCCGTCGTGAAATCGGTCATGGTGCTCTGGCTGAGCGTGCTTTGCGTCCGGTTATTCCTTCCGAAGAGGAGTTCCCGTATGCAATCCGTCTGGTATCCGAGGTTCTGGAATCCAACGGTTCCTCCTCCATGGGCTCTGTTTGCGCAAGCACTCTGTCCCTGATGGATGCAGGCGTTCCTATTAAGGCTCCTGTTGCCGGCGTTGCTATGGGCCTTGTTAAGGATGGCGAATACTTCACTATTCTGACTGATATCCAAGGTCTGGAGGATGCTCTGGGCGATATGGACTTTAAGGTTGCAGGTACCGAAAAAGGTATTACTGCTATCCAGATGGATATTAAGATTGACGGTATCAACAAGGATATCTTCACCCAGGCTCTGGCACAGGCTAAACGCGGCCGTGAATTCATCATGGGCAAAATGATGGAATGCATCAGCGAACCGCGCAAAGAGCTGTCCAAATATGCTCCGAAGATTACTACTATCCATGTAGATCCTGATAAGATTGCTAAGGTTATCGGACCTGGCGGCAAGATGATCAAGAAGATTGTTGACGAAACCGGCGCTAAGATTGATATCGATGATACCGGTCGCGTATTTATTGCTGCTGTTAACACCGAGGCTGCTAATAAAGCTATCGAGATGATCGAAGGCATTACTGCCGAAGCTGAGGTTGGCAAGGTTTATACCGGTAAAGTTACCCGTCTGATGAACTTTGGTGCTTTCGTTGAGATTCTGCCGGGCAAGGAAGGTTTGGTACATATTTCCCAACTGTCTACCGAGCATGTAGATAAGGTTGAGGATGTTGTAAGTGTTGGCGATGAAATTGTTGTTAAGGTTACCGAAATCGACAACAAGGGCCGCATTAACCTGTCCCGCAAGGCTGTTCTGATGAAGAGCGTACAAAAATAATTTGTGAATTTAAAAGAGCTGTCGCATTTGTGACAGCTCTTTTTTGTAGATTGTAATGTGCGTGGTGCTAGTGGTATCGTAAGTAATATATTAATTACTTATGTCGGTGTCAATACACAGACCAATATATGTGCTCCCTGAAAGGGAGCTGTCGAAATCACTTTAGTGATTTTGACTGAGGGTTGTATTTATTGATCACCAAATTTTCACAACCCTTCCGTCTGCTCGTTAAAACTCGCAGCCACCTCCCCTTTCAGGGGAGATATAATTAGGTTGCACAAAAATATTATATTACTTTTGACAGATGGTTTGTTATAGAATAGGAGGTTTACTAATGAAAACACGTGGTTTTGAAAAGGTTGCCAGGTATATGGATGTTGAGTTCCCGATGCCGGAGCGCAAGACACAGTTCAGCGCCGGTTATGACATCAGCGCTGCCGAAGAGGTTGTACTGGAGCCGGGTAAGCTGGTGCTGGTGCCTACAGGTGTGAAGGCTTATATGCAGACAGGCGAGTTCTTGGGCCTGCATATCCGCAGCAGCATGGCGGTAAAGAAGCATCTGATGCTGGTGAATAATGTCGGTATTATTGATGCCGATTATTATAATAATGCTGATAACGAAGGTCACATTATGGTGGCTTTGATGAATATGGGTACCGAGGCTGTTACGATTCCGCAGGGCGAGCGCATTGCCCAAGGTATTTTTTACAATTACCTGACGGTGGATGATGATGATAAGGTAGCAAAAGCAGTCCGTGGCGGCGGCTTCGGCAGCACAGGCAAATAATAATATCATACGATTACCTTCACTTGGAGATTCTGTTAAAAGTGTAAATAGTTTACAATTTTAACGAAAAAGTGTAGACAATATAGGGAAATATGATATAATTAGTTTAGATAATTTTGGAAAAATGGAGGTTTTCTCGATGCAGAAAATTGATCAGGCATGTGTAAACACCCTTCGCTTTTTGGCAGCAGACCAGGTAGAAAAGGCTAAATCCGGCCATCCTGGCTTCCCTCTGGGTACAGCTCCTTTGATGTACACCATTTGGGACCGCTTTATGAATTATAATCCGGCTGACCCGCAATGGTTCAACCGCGACCGTTTCATCCTTTCTCCGGGTCACGGCAGCGCTTTGCTGTATGCTATGCTGCACCTGGCAGGCTATGACCTGTCCCTGGATGAGCTGAAAAACTTCCGTCAATGGGGCAGCAAGACTCCGGGCCATCCGGAATTCGGCCTGACTCCTGGCGTTGACGTTTCTACCGGTCCTCTGGGCCACGGCTTTGCTATGGGCGTTGGCTTTGCTATTGCCGAAGCTATGCTGGGCGCAAAGTACAACAAACCTGATTTCCCGGTTGTTGATCACTATACCTTTGGTCTGACCTCTGACGGCGACCTGATGGAGGGCGTTTCCTGCGAGGCTGCTTCTCTGGCAGGTACCCTTGGCTTGGGCAAACTGATTTACTTATATGATGATAACAAGATTACTATCGAAGGCAGCACCGATATTGCCTTCACTGAGGATGTTGAAGCCCGCTTCAAGGCTTATGGCTGGCAGGTTCTGCGCGTAGAAAGCAGCGAGGATGTTGACGCTATGCAGGCAGCTATCGAAGAAGCTAAGGATGATACTATGCATCCTTCTCTGATTATTGTACGTACTCACATCGGCTTCGGCAGCCCGAAACAGGACAGCCCGTCCTGCCATGGCGAGCCGCTGGGTGGTGAAGCATTGGCAGCTACCAAAGAAAAAGCCGGCTGGCCACAGGAAATGTTCTATGTACCTGCTGAGGTTAAAGAACATTTTGCTGCTAAGCTGGATGGCTGCGCTGCAAATGAAGCTGCCTGGAATGCTTTGATGGATGACTATAAGATGGTATATCCTGAGCTGGCTAAAGAACTGGAAGACCGCATTGCCGGCAACTCCATGGTTAACCTGACTGCTTTGGAAGCAATCTTCAAGGATACCGTTAAGAATGCTACCCGCGAAGCAAGCGGCGATATTATCCAAGTTCTGGCTGCACAGCTGCCTGAGCTGGTTGGCGGCAGTGCTGACCTTGGTCCTTCCAACAAAACTATCATGAAAACCGGCGGTTACTTCTCCAAGCTGGACAGAACCGGCCGTAACATTCACTTTGGCGTTCGCGAACACGCTATGGGTACCGTTCTGAACGGCATTTCCCTGCATGGCGGTTTCATTCCCTTCGGCGGCACCTTCTTGGTATTCGCTGACTTCCTGCGTCCTACCATCCGTATGGCTGCACTCATGGGAATTCAGTCTGTATTCGTACTGACTCACGATAGCATTGCACTGGGCGAAGACGGTCCTACTCATCAGCCGATTGAAACCACTATGGCTCTGCGTCTGATTCCGAACGTAAGCGTTATCCGTCCGGCTGACGCTCTGGAAACTGCTACCGCATGGCAACAGGCTTGCCTGAACAAACATAAACCTACCTGCCTGCTGCTGAGCCGTCAAAAACTGACTGTACTGCATGACTATGCAGCAACCATCCATGAAAACGCTCATAAGGGCGCTTATGTACTGAGTCCGGCTAAGAACGAGGCTAAGGCTGTTCTGATCGGTACCGGCAGTGAAGTACATCTGGCACTGGCTGCACAAGCTAAGTTGGCAGGAGAGGGCATTGACGTTAGCGTTGTATCTATGCCTTGCTGGGATGCTTTTGATGCTCAAAGCGATGAGTACAAGGAAAGTGTTCTGCCTGCAGGCGTAACCAAATTTGCTGTTGAAGCAGGCGTGCCGTACGGCTGGAGCCGTTACACCGGCACTGAAAAGAATGTTCTGGGCATTACCACCTTCGGCGCTTCCGCACCCGGCGATGTAATGATGGAAAAATACGGCTTTACTGTTGAAAACCTGGTTGCAAAGGTTAAAGCAGCGCTGTAAGCTTAATTTGAAATTGTTCTTAAAGACCACTCTGCGGAGTGGTCTTTTTGCGTTGCATATGATATGTGAAGTATTGCGTTCCTTTGTATTGCTCATGTACTGTAAGCGAAAAGCGGAATCAATCATATGTAGGCTAAGCACTTATTTTTTATACATTTTATGCATACGGATTGTATAAAATGTGTTATAATAAGAAGATAATAATGTATAACTGTCTTCATTACGCTGTCGCGCTTCTGCCGGCACGTAAGCGAGCAGGAGGTGCCGGATATGGAAGAAAAAAATATAAAGGACACTATCAGGGCCAAGGCTGCAGAAGCCGCTGAAGCTGCTGCCGAAGCAGCGGAAACACAGGACAAGGAAGAATATGGTGATATACGTATTGCCGACGAGGTTATCTGTATCGTTGCCAGCTTGGCGGCGCAGGAGGTGCCGGGAGTTGTCGGCATGAGCGGTGGTCTGACAGATGGCATTAACCGCTTCTTGGGCAAGGAGAACGCTTCTAAGGGCGTACATTTGCATTTTGAAGGCAAGACGGTAAATGCCAGTGTGTATATTGTTATTGAATACGGCTGCTGCATTCCGGAGATTGCTTTGGAGGTACAGGAAAAGGTTAAAGATGCCATTGAGGCTATGACCGGTTACGAGGTGCAGTTTGTCGATGTCAATGTTGAAGGTGTAGCCAAGAGGCGTGAAAGCGAGCTGGAAAAGGAAAGCTCATCTGATGTAGATATGGCGGAAATTTTGCAGGCGCAGGCTAAGCGTGCGGAAGCAACGGAGGCCAATTCCTTTGAGCAGCAGCTGGTTAATCTCCATGATAACCATGATTTTGAGCTGCCGCCGGAGGAAGACATGGATGAAAAGCATAGGAAGTTTTTAGAGGAGGATTAACTGTTATGGGTATTGCGGATAGAATTATCCTGACGCTGTATACGATATTAATGACGGTAGCTTCAGTGCTGACGCTGCTGTGCAGTCTTGGCGTTTTCTCTGATACCGGTATGGTAGCGTTTATCAGCCATATCCCGGGCAACTGGGTTTATGCTGTAGGCGGCGTGATTATGCTGCTGGTGAGCGTACGCCTGCTGATTACTGGCCTGGGACTGACGGGCGTAAGCTCGCTGAAGCTGAGTGATAGCGATAAGGGCAAGGTGCTTGTAGGCAAGGGCGCACTGGAGGATTATATTGCTGT
>OLWK01001017.1_pt1 | contig 13744 bp, 10 predicted proteins | sample 1674141 | NCBI WGS metagenome assembly OLWK01 (sample SAMEA103958148, study PRJEB25191) | human gut metagenome | reverse complement strand
ACCGTAAAAAGCTGACGATCTTTTGACCGTCAGCTTTTTGTATCTGCTTTTATTTCGCCTCAATCTCCGCGTCTTCCTGCGGCTGGAGCTTGCTGCCAAAATACGCGAGCACCGCGCCGAGAATGGCGCACGCGATGCCCCAGACCATCTCCGCTGTCGAGGCAAAGCCCGTCGGAATGATAATGATCGTGGAGGCAAGCACGATGCCGATGACGGCGTGACAGGCGATCGAGTAGTGCGTGTCGAAAAGCCTGCTCACAATGCGGGCAAACAGCGCCATCACGCCGACCATGCCAAGCCCCCAGGGGATGAGCACGGCAAGATCAAGCTGCGCGATGCCGTCGATCAGCGGCGTGAGAAGGCCGACCGCCATCAGGATGGACGACGACGTCATCCCCGGGATGATGAAGCTGAAGCCCCACAGCACGCCGCAGAAGAGAAAGCCCCAGAAGTTTGCGGGCATCTCGGCAAATGAACTGAACTTGACAGCCATCAGCGCGCCGAACAGGGCGAGGAAGCTGACGATCAGCGAGATGTACGAGCCGTTGCTGCGCCCCTGCGTACCCGCCTCGTGCCAGAGGTCGGGCAGCGTGCCGAGGATGAGCCCGATGAAGAGGCACGTGGCGACGGTTTCCGACTGGTGAAACAGCGCAAGGATCACGCTGCCGCCGCCCAAAAAGCCGATCGCCCAGCCGATGCCGACGGCGAGCAGCATCCGCCAGTAGCGTTGAAGCGCGCGCCTGGGGTGCGTGAGCAGCTCCATCGCGGGGCGGTAGATGCCGAATACGACTGCGAGCACGCCGCCGGAGATGCCCGGCAAAATCGCGCCCGCGCCGATGATGATACCCTGCACAATGCGCATGATACCGTTTTTGATGCGGGAATTTTTCATATTGCTGCCTTTTTATGTGCTGCGCCCGCCGCAAAGCGGCGGAACGCGACGCGATTCAATAGCCCTTTCTGCGGTCGACGAGGTGATGCATCGGGCGGCCCGCGGCGTAATTTTCCAGATTTTCGCAGAAGAGCTGCACGTTGCGCTCGCAGGTGTAGCCGAGCGTCATGTTGCCCGCGACGTGCGGCGTGAGCAGGAGGTTCTTGGCCTTGCGCAGCGGATGATCCGCAGGCAGCGGTTCGGGCACGACGACATCGAGCGCCGCACCGGCGAGGTGCCCGGAATCCAGCGCTTTGATCAGCGCGTCCTGGTCGATGGCCGTGCCGCGGCCAACGTTGATGACGTAAGCGCCTTTCGGGAGCAACGCCATGCGGTCTGCGTTCAGGATGTTCACCGTGTCGCTCACCGAGGGGAGAGACATGAAGAGAAGGTCAGTCTCGGGCAGGAGCTGATCGAGCTCCGTGACGGGATGAACGGCGTCAAAGTCCGCGTTCGCGCGGCCGCTGCGGCTGACGCCGGTCAGGCTCGCGGGATGGAACGCGCGCACGCGGCGGGCAAATTCCGTGCCGATGTCGCCCGTGCCGAGGCACGTGACGCGCGCGCCGTGGAGCGAGTGGATGCCGCCCGGGAGCACGCGCCAGCCGCCCTCGCGGATGATCTCGGTGTATTCCATCTGGCGGCGCAGCAGCATCAGCGAGACCATGACGGAATGCTCGGCGATCGTCGTGCCGTAAGCGCCCGAGGCGTTCGTCAGCAGGCAGTCGGGATTCTGATACAGGTCGTCGCGGCAGAAGTGGTCCACGCCCGCCCAGCAGCTCGCGTACCACTTGAGATTGCGTGCGCCCGCGATAACGCGCTGGGACGGATGGCCGTAGAGGATCGTGCAGTCGTCCACATTGCCCTCCGCCGCCTTGGACGAGGGGAAGAAGACGATGTCGTAGCCGCAGCGTGCGGCGGTGTCGCGCAGCGTCTTTTCGTATGCCGGAGTCAGGAAGTCGATGATGACGCCGATTTTTTCATTCATGGTTCAATTCCTCCAAAATCATTTCTGCGACGCGCAGACCGTCGGCCGCGGCACTCATGATGCCGCCGGCGTAGCCCGCGCCCTCGCCGCAGGGATATAGACCGCGCAGGGCGGATTGAAAACTCAAGTTGTCGCGCACGATGCGCACAGGCGACGAAGAGCGCGTCTCCACCGCCGTCAAAACGGCGTCGGGCGCATCGAAGCCCCTTAATTTCCGCCCCAGCATCGGAAGGCCCTCCTCGAGCGCCTCGCACACAAAGGGCGGGAGACAGCCGTGCAGGTCGCACCAGCGGACGGAGGGAAGATAGGTCGGCACGACCTTTCCCGCTCCCGTTGACGGGCGATGCTTGAGAAAATCTTCGACCCGCTGGGCGGGGGCGGCGTAATTTCCGCCGCCAAGGCGATAGGCCGCGTCCTCCAGCTCGCGCTGGAACTGGACGCCCGCGAGGGTATCGCCGGACGGGAAATCCTCCGGCATAACGGAGACCAAAAGTCCGCCGTTGATGTTCTCGCCGTCGCGCGCAAATTCGCTCATGCCGTTTGTCACGACGCGCTTTTCCTCCGACGCGGCGGCGACGACCTCGCCGCCGGGGCAGACGCAGAACGAGAACACGCCGCGCCCCTTTTCCGTGTGGCAGGAGAGCTTGTACGACGTGGGTGGGAGGCCGTAGCGGCCCGCCGCCTCCTTATATTGCGCTAAGTCCATGTCGCGCTGGCGGTGCTCGATGCGCACGCCGACGGCAAAGGGCTTTGGCTCCATCGGCACGCCGCGCTTTTGCAGCATTTCGAACGTATCGCGCGCGCTGTGGCCGGGCGCGAGCACGACGTGCTTTGTGGGCAGCGTGTACTCCCCCTCGGGGGCGCTCACGCGCAGCGCCGTGACGCTGCCGCTGTTCTGCTCGATATCCACAACCTTGTGGGAAAACCGAACTTCGCCGCCGCGGTCGATGATCTCGCGGTGGAGATTTTGCAGCACCACATATAATTTGTCGGTGCCGACATGAGGCTTGGCGTCGACTAAAATATCCTCGCTCGCGCCGAAGCGGACGAACTCCTCTAAAATATAGCCGTGGCGCAGGTCCTTTGTGCCGGTGTTGAGCTTGCCGTCGGAAAATGCGCCCGCGCCGCCTTCTCCAAATTGCACGTTCGAGGTCAGATCAAGCTCGCCCGTGCACCAGAAGTGCTCGACATCGCGCTTTCGCTGCTCGACCGCGCGCCCGCGCTCTAATAAAATGGGTCTTGCGCCGCAGCGGGCCAGCAGCAGCGCGCAGAAAAGGCCCGCGGGCCCCGCGCCGATAACGACAGGGGAGACCTCCGGCGCGGAAACAGGCGCGGGCGGCGTATATTTCTTCGGCGCGTAGGGCTGCACATTCTTATTCTTGCAGCGCCGTAAAACGCCGGATTCGTTTTTGACCTCGACCGCGCAGGAGCAGACGAGCTTCACGCCCTCGCGCGCGTCGATGGAGCGGCGCAGGAGCTTGACAGAGACGAGCGCCTCCTCGCTCACGCGCAGCACGTGCGCGCAGGCCGCGCGCAGCTTGTCTTCCTTTACCCCCACGGGGAGCTTCAGATTGTCGATGCGAAGCATGTGCGCCGCCTCCTTTTTCTCAAGTCGCGTTTCATTTTATTATGACGGAAAGGAAATCGCAAGGGGAATCGCGCGATTATCACAGAAACTTAAAAAAGTCATCGGGAATTTAAGAAATCGTCAAATAGCGTTCAAGAAATATACATAAATATGCCCTATGATAGCATCATCGAAAGCAAAGAGGCTGCCAGCAAGGGTCTCAGTCCATAGGAGGTCATCATCATGTACGAAGACGAAAACAACCTGTATCACTACAGCTATCGCAAGGGCGACGAGCAGAACCCCAACGCCCCGATCGACACGAAGAACTACGCCGAGGACCCGTGGGATAAGAATCCCGGCGGCAGCCCGAAGAAAAAGGGCGGCAGCGGTCTTTCCGGCAAGATCGTGGCGCTGGCGCTGGTGTGCGCGCTCGTCGGCGGCTTCATCGGCGCAGGCGTGAGCGGCGCGACGACCAAGGTCAACAAGACGAGCGTTCAGGTCAGCGACCGCGAGGTCGCGCAGGTGCAGACCGTCAAGGTCGACGGCAAGACGCAGATGTCGATGTCGGAGGTCTATGCCTCGAACGTCAACAGCGTGGTGTCCATCAACGTTTCCGCCACGACCAACTACTTCGGCCAGACCGTGCAGACCGCCGCGAGCGGCACGGGCTTTTTCATCACGGAGGACGGCTACATTCTCACGAACCACCACGTCATCTCTGATGCGAGCAGCGTGAAGGTAACGCTCTACAACGGTGAGACCTACGACGCCAAGGTCATCGGCAGCGATGAGGACTACGACATCGCCGTTCTCAAGATCGACGTGACGGGCGCGACGCCCGTGGTGCTGGGCGATTCGAGCAAGGTCGCCATCGGCGAATCCGTCGCCGCCGTGGGCAATCCCCTCGGCGAGCTGACGTTCTCGATGAGCGAGGGCATCGTTTCCTGCGTCAACCGCGCCATCAATGTTGACGGCACGCCCTTTAACATGATCCAGGTCGACTGCTCCATCAACCCCGGCAACTCCGGCGGCCCGCTCTTCAACAGCTACGGCGAGGTCATCGGCATCGTGTCGGCCAAGTATTCGAGCTACTCGAACACCACCGTGGAGGGCATCGGCTTTGCCATTCCCATCAACGACGTGGTCTCTCTCGTCAAGGACATCATGACCAACGGCTATGTGACCAACAAGGCCTACATGGGCATCACGCCGCAGACGATGACCGCGCAGATGGCGCAGCAGTACCGCTACGACGTGACCGAGGGCGTGTTCGTCTGCTCCGTTGACCCGGACAGCGCCGCCGCCAAGGCGGGGCTCAAGCTGGGCGATGTCATCACGAAGATGGACGACAAAACGATCTCCTCCTATGAAGACCTCGTCGCTGCTAAAAAGAGCTACAGCGCGGGCGACACCGTGACGCTGACCGTCTACCGCGAGGGTAAGACGATCGAGGTAGAGCTCACCTTCGACGCTGTTCCCGAATCGGCGGAAACGAACAATTCCGACCAGAGCACCGACAACAGCTACAACGGCAACGGCGGTTACGGCAACGGCGGTTACGGCAACGGCGGCAACGGCAACGGCGGCAACGGCTACTACTCCAATCCCTGGGATTTCTTCAATAACTTCTTCGGCTACGGCGGCTAAATGCCGCAAAGCAGCAAAAAGGCGGAACCTCTTTTTGAGAGGTTCCGCCTTTTTTATTTTTTTGTTCGCGGTTTTACTTGCTGCGCTTGAGCACCTCGCACACGAGCGCATAGACGCGCGCGGTGGAGGCGACGTTGAGCCGTTCTTCCACCGAATGCACATCGTGCAGCTCCGGTCCCATGGACAGCGCGTCGAGGCCGGGGATCTTTTCGATGAAGAGTCCGCACTCAAGGCCGCCGTGGGTGGCTTCGATCTTCCCGTCGTGGCCGGTGAGGTCGCGGTAGACCGCTTCGATCTCCTTGCGGAGGGCAGAATCGCGGTCGTATTGCCAGCCGGGATAGTTGCTGCGCTCGCCCACGATGCCGCCGCCGAATTCGACAATGGCCTTCACGCGCTGAATGAGCATATCCTTCTGCGAGGCGATGCAGGAGCGGACGGAGAAGGAGCACTTCACGCCGTGCTCGTCCGTGCGCATCACGCCGAGGTTGAGAGAAGTCTGCACAAGACCGGGGAAGTCGGCGCTCATCTCCTGCACGCCCTGCGGCAGGGCAAGGAGCACATGCAGCAGTCTCGACGTGTCCGCTGCGGAGAATGCGGCCGGAACGTCAGCCTTTTCGCACACGAGGGAAATGCCGCCGTCGGTAACGGCGTACTCATTTTTGAGCGTTGCGTCGAATTCCTTGATGAACGCCTCGAACGCGGGCGCATCAGCCGCGGAGACTGCGGCAAGCGCGTCGGCGCGCAGGCAGATGACATTGTCGAACTCGCCGCCCGTCAGCTCATGCACGCGCAGCGAGGGGCAGCGCTCCATCGCGCTATACAGCGTGCGCGCCATCAGGCAGTTGGCGTTGCCGCGGCCCTGATTGATGTTCATGCCGGAGTGGCCGCCCTTGAGACCCGAGATCGTCACGCGGTAGCCGGTCATATCCGCCGCGCGCTCCTGCTTGAGTTCGAGCGTGCAGTCAAGGCGCACGCCGCCCGCGCAGGACACGGTGAAAACGCCCTCTTCCTCAGAGTCGAGGTTCAAAAGCTTTTTGCCCTTCAAGTCCGAGCAGTCCAGCGCGAACGCACCGTCCATACCGACCTCCTCGTCGACGGTGAAGACCGCCTCGATGGGGGGATGGGGGAGCGTTTCGTCGGATAAAATCGCGAGGATCATCGCAACGGCGATGCCGTTGTCGCCGCCAAGCGACGTCTTGTCTGCCCAGACCCATTCGCCGTCGGTACGGACGTCGAGCCCGTCGCGCGTCATGTCCTTGGTGCAGTCCTCGGTCTTGGCGCAGACCATGTCGATATGGCCCTGCAAGATAATGGGCGCAGCGTTTTCATAGCCGCAAGAGCCGTTCTTCCAGATAATGACGTTGTTGCACGCCTCCTGACGGTATTTAAGGCCCAATTCCTTCGCAAAGCCGACGCACAGGTCGCTGATTTGCTTCGTATTTCCGCTGCCGTGGGGAACGGAGCAGAGCTTTTCAAAATAGTAGAATACCTTTTCCGGCTGGAGATTTGATAAGACCGCCATGATATCCTCCCGAATTTTCTTAGTTGATCTGCTTGCGGCGGCTCAGGTTCATCGTGCCGTCCTGCATGTCCTGAATGCTGTCGAGGCTCTTGCCCGTGCCCTCGGCCACGCACTGGATGGCGTTCTCGGCCACCATGGCGTGGATGCCGGTGCGGGCGGTGACGAGCTTATCAAAGCCGCGGACTAAGCTGCCGCCGCCGGTCATGACGATGCCGTTGTTCGAGATATCGGCCACGAGCTCGGGCGGGGTCTTTTCAAGCACGAGGTGGACCTCCTCCATGATGCGCTCGACGGGCTCTTCAAAGGCCTCGAGCATTTCCGCAGACGAGACGGAGATGAGCTCGGGAAGGCCCGTGATAAGGCTTCTGCCCTTGACCTCCATGGTCATTTCCTCTTCCGGCGGGAAGACGCAGCCGATCTGCATCTTCATCTGCTCGGCCGTGCGCTCGCCGACGAGCAGGTTGTGCTTGCGGCGCATATACTTGACGACGGCCTCGTTGAACTGGTCGCCGGCCACCTTGATGGAGGCGCTTTCCACCACGCCCTTCAGGGAGATCACGGCAATGTCGCTGGTGCCGCCGCCGATGTCCACCACCATGTGGCCCTCGGGCTTGGTGATGTCGATGCCGGCGCCGATGGCCGCGGCCACAGGCTCCTCGATCAGATACACATGGCTGGCGCCGGACTGCAGGCCCGCGTCCACCACGGCGCGCTCCTCCACCTCGGTGATGCCGGAGGGGACGCAGATGATGACACGGGGCTTGAAGATGTGGTGGAAGCTGCCGCTGACCTTGCGGATAAACTCCTTGAGCATCCGCTCGGTCATGTCGTAGTCGGAGATGACGCCCTCACGCAGGGGACGGATGGCCACGATGTTGCCGGGGGTACGGCCCAGCATGGCCTGGGCGTCTGCGCCCACGCTGAGCAGGCGGCCGTCGTCCTTGTTGATGGCCACCACGGAGGGCTCATTGAGCACAACGCCCTTACCCTTGACATATACCAACACCGATGCGGTACCCAGGTCGATACCGATATCCTTTGCTAAAGAACACATAATGCTGCACCTCATTTTTCTGATATGGACCACGGCCCCGGGGAGGGCCATTTAATTCCTGGTATCCTATTATAATGGCGCTTTTCCCATTTTGCAAGAGAATTTGTGGGTTTTTCCAAATCGTAATCTTTTGTTCATAATTTGTAACCTTTGGGCCGGTGCTTCATTATGGACAGGCGGCGGGGATTTTATTCCTCCCGGGTGACGGCCAGGGTCAGGCCCAGCACGTCGGCGGCTCCCGCCTGGCGCAGGACCCGGGCGGCCTCCCCCAGGGTGGACCCGGTGGTGCAGATATCGTCCACCAGCAGGAAGCGCTTTCCGGCGATGCGCTCCGGATGGACGGCCTCATAGGCCCCCAGGACGTTGGCCCGGCGGGCGTCGGCGTCCTCCAGGCCGGACTGGGGCGGGTTGTCCAGAATTTTGCGCAGGGTCTCCTGGGGCTCCACGTGCCACTCCACGCACAGGCTCCCGGCCAGATACCGGGCCTGGTCAAAGCCCCGCTTGCGCAGGCGCTTCCGGCTCACCGGCACCCAGGTGATGGAGTCGAACTCGCCGCCGAACTCCTCCGCCGCGCAGCGGGCCGTCAGGCTGCCGAAGCAGGGCAGGCCGCCCATGCGGCCCTTGAATTTGAAGTCCAGAATGGCCCGGCGGACGGCGTCCTCGTAATACAGAGGCGCAGCCACCCGGCCCCAGGAGGTCTGGCGGACGGCCCGGTCCCCGGTGTAGGGCAGCTTCTTTTCGCAGTCGGCGCAGATCAGCTCCTTGCTGCCGATGTGCTGATTGCAGAAGGGGCAGCGCCGGGGGAACAGAAAGTTCAATGCCCCCTGCTCCAGCTGGTTCAGCCGTTCGTTGAGATCACTCATGCCCATGGCTTGATCCTCCTTGCTTGAGTCTGCGGCGCAGGCCGCTGTATCGCCGGGTGCGGCGGTCGTTTTCCGCCATGCGGCCGGGGATGGCGTCGTCGCCTACCATCACCAGCAGCTCCCTGGCCCGGGTGATGGCGGTGTACAGCACGCCCCGGACCAGCAGATTGGGGGCCGCCGGGGCGGACACCAGCACCACCGCCCGGTATTCGCTGCCCTGGGCCTTGTGGACGGTCATGGCATAGGCCATGTCCAGCTGGCTCAACAGGTCGGCGGTGTATACGCTGGTGCGGTCGTCGAACCGGATGGTCACCAGCTCGCCGGAGGGGTCGATGTCCTCCACCGTGCCCACGTCGCCGTTGAAGATGCCGCTGCCGGCCTCGCCGTCGTCCTTTTCCCAGAGAACGTCATAGTTGTTCCGGGTCTGCATCACCCGGTCCCCCACCCGGAAGATCATGTCGCCCCAGGCCTTCTGGCGCTTGCCCGGGGCCGGGGGGTTCAGAGCCGCCTGCAGGGCCCGGTTCAGGCTGACGGTGCCGGTCTCCCCCTTGCGGGTGGGGGTCAGCACCTGGATCTGCCCGGCGGGGATGCCCATCTTGTCCGGCAGACGGGTGCGGCACAGGTCCACCACCGTCTGCACCAGCCGGTCAGGCGACCGGCGGCACAGGAAGAAAAAGTCGCTTTGCTTGTTGCTCAGGTCCGGGGCCTGGCCCCGGTTCACGGCGTGGGCGCTGCGGATGATGGCGGACTGCTCCGCCTGGCGGAACACCTCCGTCAGGGTCACGGAGTCCACCGCGCCGCTGCGCAGGATGTCTCCCAGCACGTTGCCGGGGCCCACGGAGGGCAGCTGGTCCGGGTCCCCCACCATCACCAGGCGGCACCCGGGCTTCAGGGCCGCCAGCAGGGCGTCCATCAGCGGCAGGTCCACCATGCTCATCTCGTCCACGATGACGGCGTCGGCCTCCAGCAGGTCCTTTTCGTTTTTCTTGAAGGTCACCTCGCCGGTGAGCTCGTTGAAGGTCATGCCCAGGCAGCGGTGGATGGTCTGGGCCTCCCGGGAGCACAGCTCGCTCATGCGCTTGGCCGCCCGGCCCGTGGGGGCCAGCAGCAGCACCGTCAGGCCCATGCGCTCCAGCAGGGTGACGATGCCCCGGGTGGAGGTGGTTTTGCCGGTGCCGGGGCCGCCGGTCAGCAGCAGCACCCCGCTCCGGGCCGCCAGCTCCACCGCCCGGCGCTGCTGGGGCGCATAGGCGATGCCCTGGCGGGCCTCCATCTCGGCGATGATTTTGTCCACGTTTTTCCCGGTCTGCCGGGGCGCGTCCCGCAGGGACAGCAGCCGCCGGGCCACCTGGGTCTCCGCCTGATACAGGCGCTGGAGATAGCAGGCCTGCACCCCCGCCACCGGCTCCTGGACGATGACGCCCCGGGCCAGCAGCCCGTCCAGGGCGGTCTCCAGGGTGTCCGGGTTGCCGCCAATCAGCTGGGCGGAGGCAAAAAGCAGCTTGTCCCGGGGCAGGAACACATGGCCGTTGTTCAGATTGTGGGACAGCTCGTATGTAAGGGCGGCCTCCACCCGGCAGGGGCTGTCGCCGTCGAAGCCCATGCTCAGGGCGATCTCGTCCATGGTGGAAAAGGCCACGCCGTAGGCCTGCCCCGTGAGAAGATAGGGGTCCTCCTTCAGCCGGGGCAGGGCCTGGGCCCCATAGGCCCGGTACAGCTGCATGGCCAGAGGCACCGGCAGCTCATACCGGGCCAGAAATTCCATCACCCGCTTCAGCCCCGTCAGCTCCCGGAAGGCGGCGGACAGCTCCATGGCCTTTTTGGCGGTGATGCCCTTGACGGTTTGCAGCCGCTCCGGCTCCTCCTCGATAACGGCCAGGGTGTCCGCCCCGAAGCGGTCCACCAGCCGCTGGGCGGTGGCGGGACCGATGCCCTTGAGAATGCCGGAGGCCAGATAGGCCGCGATGTCCTCCTCCGTCTCCGGCATGCGGCGCTCCACGGACTCCGCCGCGAACTGGGGGCCGTAGCTGGGGTGGTTGGTCCACACGCCGGTAACGGTCATCCTCTCGCCGGGGGCGGCGCAGGGGATGCACCCCACCACCGTCACCAGCTCGCCGTCGTCCGTCAGCAGGGAGAGCACGGTGTAGCCGTTGTCCTCATTCTGAAAAATCAGGCTTTGTACGGCGCCCTCCACCGTGCTTCGTTCGGCCATAGCGGCCCTCCTTATGGTAAATGGTCGGGGATCTCCGCTGCCGTCAGCAGCAGAAGATCGTCGTATCGCTCCGTCAGCTCCCGGGCCCGGCGCAGGTCCGCCCCCTCCAGGCCGCAGTCGCACAGCACGATGGGGACCGCCCCCCGCAGCTGCCGCCGCAGGTCCAGCATCTGGGCCGCCGGGGCGGCAAAGTCGCAGCCGGGCCGGGCGGGGATCAGCAGCATCACCCGGGCGGGCTCCCGCCGCCGCAGCCACCCCGTCAGCAGCCAGAACAGGGCCGCCAGCCCCGTGGCCGCCAGAAAGGCCAGCACGCCGTCTTGCAGCACCTCCATACACTCACCTCGGTACCAGTGTATGCGGCGGCGGGGACGGGGGTGCAGGCGGCAGAAACGTGTTGCATTCCGCCGCGCCATTTGATACAATAGCCATGGCGCTGCACGAACGGCAGGCGGTTGGCTGATGATCCCCGAAAGGGGGTGACGCCATGCGGATTACATTACATATCGGGCCCTATACGGTTACGATCATTGTAAAGAAACGCGAAAACCGCCACTCGGCCAAGTGACGGTTTTCATTATGAATTCCTGATTGAACCGAGCCAACCGCTTGTCGCAGCGCCCTTTTCTGTGTTCATTATAGGCGGCGCAGGCCGTCTTGTCAAGCCCCGGGACCGTCTCCCGGGGCCTGATTTTCTTTTGTGCGGGTCAGGTACGGGGGGTTGTGCGGTTTAATACTGATAGCCCCGCTTTTCGTCCCGGAACTCCTCCACCCGGGCCCGGTAGGCCTTCATGGCGGTGTCCTCAAAGGCCAGGTGCACGTCCTTGGCTCCCATCTGCTCCAGCAGATACCGGGTGAAGGGCGGGTTCAGCGGCAGCAGGGGGCCGATGAGATAGGTGGCCATCAGGCCGCCCCGGAGAAAGCCCTCGGCAAAGGCCCCGGGATGGCGGCCCACTCCCCGCTCCACCCGGAACAGGGGGTTCGCCAGCTCATCATCGGGATAGGTGTGGCCGAACAGGCTCTTGAAGCCAACGATCTCCATATCCTGGAAGCTCCCCAGCAGGAAGCTGTTGTGGCGCTTCATCATATGATACTCGGCGTGGGTGGGGAGGATGCCCAGGCCGTCGAAGGCGCGCTTGCCGTCGATCATCACGTATTCGCCCAGGGCGTCCAGGGCGTTGCCGGTGGCCAGCATCAGGCCGCCGCCGTCCACATAGCGCTCCAGTTCCGCCTTATAGGGGGTCAGGGCCTGGACCATCAGCTGCAACCCCCGCTCGGTGGCAGAGCCCACGTACACCAGGTCCACGCCGCCGTCCAGAAAGGCGGGGCGGTCCTTCAGACCGGTTTCCACTACCTCCATATCCGGGCAGGACTGGCGCAGATAGGTGACGTTCATCAGGTCGCCGCAGAGGTTGGCCACCTCGGGGAACAAAATCTCGGTTTTCATGCCTGCACCTCCTGCTCCGCCGCCCGGGAACGGGCGATATCCTTCATCTGGTCATATACCTGATAGGCAAGCTCCAGGGTGTCCGTGCCGTAGAGCACATACAGCTCGTCGCCGGGCTCGTAGGCCATCATGGCCGCCGCGTCGTGCTCGTCCTTGGCGCAGGCCAGGCGGTCCTCCGGCACCCCCGCCATCAGGCAGCGGAGCTTGTAGTCCTCGCACCGCAGACCGGTGCACACCACCCGGACGATGCTCTCGTCCGCCAGATACTCAAAGTCCGTGTCGTAGAACCAGCAGACGTTTTCCGACCAGTGGGGCACGTCCGTCAGGGAGTTCATCAGCAGCATGACTTCTTTCTTGCCGGGGCGGGAGGCGATATACTGGAACACTCGGGAGCAGGCCAGGGCGTTCTTGTCCTTGGCCATTTCCCGGACCAGGGTGACGTTTCCGGCCTGTTCCACGTTGTGGCGGCTTTCGGTGATGGCGGACTGGGACAGCACCCGGGCGATCTCGTCATGGGCGTAGCCCAGCTGACGCAGCACGGCGATCACCGTGACCATGTTGTAGACATTGAATACGCTGTCGCAGATCAGGGTATAGGGGTATTCTTTTCCGTCCTCCCGGATGGTCATGGTACCGCCGGGGATATCCACGTTGGTGGCCAGATAGTCGCTGTCCGGGGAGTGGAAGCCGCAGTCCTGACACACGGCCCGGCCGATGTGGTGATAGCGGCGGTATTCATAGCGCAGCTTCCCGGCGCACTTGGGGCAGATGCGCACGTCGTTGATGTGGTTGACGCACTCCACGGTGTCCGAGGGCAGGCGGTCGATGCCGAAATAGACCCGGGGATTCTCCGGGGCCAGGCCGCAGGAGATCAGGTCGTCGGCGTTGAGCACCAGCTTGGAGGCGGCGGGGACGCTGCGGCTGATGATGCCGGCGATGAAGTCGGCGTGGGCGTTGCGCATGATGCTGTCCCGGAACAGGTTGGTGACGGCGATATAGTCCGGGGTGATGTAGGGGTACACCCGGACGCTGGAGCGCTCGTCCACCTCCAGCACGGCCATGTCATAGTCCTTTACCCGGCCCGCCAGGCCGCAGCCCTTCAGCAGGGCGGTGGCGATGCCGCTGGCCACGTTGGAGCCCGCCCGGTTGATGAGGACCCGATGACCCGCCTTTTCCAGGGTGTCCGCCAGGAGATTGCTGACGGTGGTTTTGCCGTTGGTGCCGGTGACGGCGATGATGGTTTTGGGCCGGCCCACATACTTCAGAAAGTCCGGGCACAGCTTCAGGGCCAGGGTGCCGGGGAAGTCCGTTCCGTTGTGGCGGGTGATCTTCAGCGCCGGGACGGACAGCTTCGCCATCCACAGCGCAAACAGGAATCGCAGTTTACCCATTGTTTTCAAGCCTCCTTGGTAACGATCGCCGCCGCCCGGCAGCTGCAGCCGTCGGCATTTTCAAATTTCAGGGGCAGGTCTCCACATACACCCGCTGGCCCCGTTTGCGGGCGGCCTCCACCTCC
>OLWK01001011.1_pt1 | contig 13829 bp, 17 predicted proteins | sample 1674141 | NCBI WGS metagenome assembly OLWK01 (sample SAMEA103958148, study PRJEB25191) | human gut metagenome | reverse complement strand
TGTTCTCCATCACCGTGCCGGTGAACAGGTGGGTGTCCTGCAGCACGATGCCCAGGGAGCGGCGCAGGTCGTCCTTGCGGATGTTGCGCACGTCGATGCCGTCATAGGTGATGGAGCCGGCCTGGATATCGTAAAACCGGTTGATGAGATTGGTAATGGTGGTTTTTCCCGCGCCGGTGGAGCCGACGAAGGCGATCTTCTGGCCGGGCTTGGCGTACAGGGACAGGTCCCGCAGCACCGGCTTTTCCGGCACATAGGCAAAGTCCACATGGTCAAAGCGTACATCGCCCCGCAGGGGCACCAGGGTGCCGTCCGGCATACGCCAGTGGTAGTCGTCGCCCTTCTGCTCCAGGGTCACCTGGCCCTGGTCCTCCTCGGGAGGCAGGTCCAGGATGCCAAAAATCCGCTCGGCACCGGCCAGGGCCATCATCAGAGCGTTGAACTGCTCGGAGATCTGGCTGACGCGGTCGGCAAAGGTGCGGACATACTGCAAAAAGCCGATGAGGATGCCGCCGGCTCCCTCCCCTGTCAGCCACAGGACGCCCACCGCGCAGGTGATGGCGTAGAAGATGTGGGACAGGTTGTTGAGAATGGGGCCCACCATGGAGGTGACGGTGGTGGCGGTGGTGGAGGCCTTGCACAGGTCCTGGTTGATGACGTCGAACTGCTCCATGACCTCCTTTTCGTGGGTGAACACCTTCACGTCACGCTGGCCGGTGATCATCTCCTCCATATAGCCGCTGACGGCGGCGGTAAGGCGCTGCTGGCTGGCGTAGGTGCGCTTGCTGATTTTGGTGGTGACCCGCACCACCAGCACCACGATGGCCCCCAGCACCACCATGATGGCAAACAGCCGCATGGACAGGGCCAGCATCATGGCAACGGTGCCCACCAGGGAGGTGATGGAGATGGCCAGCTGGGTGATGCTGTGCTGCAGCAGCTCGTTGGTGGCCTCGATATCGCTGGTGTAGTAGCTCATCAGGGCGCCGGTCTTGTTTTCGTCGAAGAACCGCACCGGCTGGCGCTGCATGGTGTCGAACAGCTCCGTGCGCAGCTGCTTCATGATGATGGCGCTGCACTCCAGCATCAGCCGGTTCAGCAGATAGTTGGTCAGGGCCGACAGCAGATACAGGCCCGCCAGGCCCAGGATCAGGCTGATGTACTTGGCATACGTCTCGTTGGGAGCCGCACCGCTGGCCTCCAGCAGGTTTGTCAGGGGCTTCATGCAGTAGGCAGCCCCGATGGTGGCCGCCACATAGGCCAGAATCGACAGCATGGCCGCCGTCAGCAGCAGGCGGCAGTGCTTGAAGTAGCACACCAGCCGCCACAGGATGGCGAAGGGGTTCTCTACCTTTTTATTATATTTCTGCAGGTCAACTCGCGGCATGATCCACCGCCCCCTCTCTCATCTGGCTCTCGTACACGTCACGGTAAATATGGCTGCGGGACAGCAGCTCCTGATGGGTGCCCATGTCCGCCAGACGCCCCCGGTCCAGCACCACGATGCGGTCGCAGGACATGATGGAGTTGATGCGCTGGGCGATGATGACCTTGGTGGCGCCGGGCAGGGCCGTCCGCAGACAGCGGCGGATGTGCTCGTCGGTGGCCATGTCCACGGCGGAGGTGGAGTCGTCCAGGATCAGGATCCTGGGCTTTTTCAGGATGGCCCGGGCGATCAGCAGCCGCTGGCGCTGGCCGCCGGACAGGTTGGCGACGTTCTGCTCCAGCACCGTGTCATAGCCGTCGGGGAAGCGGTCGATGTACTCGTCGGCCCGGGCGATGGCGCAGGCGGCCTGCATCTGGGCCAGGGTGGCGTTGGGGTCTGCCCAGCGGAGGTTGTCGGCGATGGTGCCGGAGAACAGGGAGCCGTTCTGCAGCACCATGGACACGCCGCTGCGGAGATTTTCCAGGGTATACTCCCGGACGTCCCGGCCGTCCACCTTCACGGTGCCGGACAGGGCGTCGTAAAACCGGGGGATCAGGCTCACCAGGGTGGACTTGCCCTCGCCAGTGCCGCCGATGACGCCGATGGTCTCGCCGGAGGCGATGTGCAGGGTCACATGGCGCAGGGCCAGCTTGTCGGGGTCCCGGGTATAGCTGAAGCACACGTCCTCGAAGTCGATGCTGCCGCTTTCCACTGCGGCGTCGGAGGGGCCGTCGGTGATGTCAATTTCCTCGTCCAGCACCTCGTTGATGCGGACCAGGGAGGCCTGGGCCCGGGACAGGGACATGACCAGCCAGCTGATCATGGACAGGGAGTTCACCGCCATGCCGGCGTAGTTCACCAGGCTCACCAGCTGGCCGGTCAGCAGGCCGGTGGTCCGGAAAATGATCTCCCGGCCGCCGAAAAACAGAATCAGCACGCTGCACGTCCACATAATGCCCATGGTAATGGGGCCGGACAGGGTAAACAGGCGGCCTGCGCCCAGCTGGGCCCGGCGCAGGTCGTCGGTGGTTTTGTCAAAGCGCTTGGACTCGTAGCCCCCCCGGACGAAGGCCTTCACCACGCGGCTGGCCACCAGATTCTCCCGGACGGCCTGGTTCATGCCGTCCATCATCTTCAGCATCCGCTTGAAGCGGGGCTGGCCCACCTTCAGCAGGATCACCATCAGCACCACCAGCAGGGGGATGCAGATCAGCAGCAGGGGCGCAAGACCCGGGGAGACGATGAAGCTCATGACCGTGGCCAGGATCACCATCACCGGGGCCCGGTACAGGGTCACCAGGGACTGACGCATGGTATCCCGCAGGGTGTTGATATCCGTGGTGGCCCGGGTGATCAGCTGGGGGGTGGAGATGTGGTCGATGTTGGAGAAGGAGAAGCTCTCGATCTTCCCCAGCAGGGTGCTGCGCATATTCCGGGCGAAGCCCTGGGTGGCAATGGCGGAGCAGCGGGCCGCCAGAACGCCCATGGCCATGGACAGGCAGGCCACACCCACCATAATGGCCCCCACCGTCAGCACGAAGCGGTTGCGGTTGGCGATGAGCTCCGGGGAAAACAGCCCCTGGAGCATGAAGGTGCTCTCCCGGTACAGGCCGCCGTCCACGATGGTGGACATGAGCATGGGGATCAGCAGCTCCAGCACCACCTCAGTGATGCCGAATATCAGGGCGGCTGCCGTCCAGCCCTTATAACGGCCCAGGACAGGGCCCAGGTGCCGGAAAAGCCCCGGTTTTTTCTGTGTCTTGATAAGACGTCACCTCTGTTTCTTTTATGCAGGATTTCTGAAGTTATACACGGCTATTATATCAGACCCCGCCGAGTTTCACAAGCGGAAAAATTCCGTGGCTTTTTATCCGCCAGAATCCACAAAAAGCGCAAAAAAATGCTGCAAGCGCAGCGCTTGCAGCATTTTTTTATTTGGGTGAAACTTACTTCAGCTCGACCTTGCCGCCGACTTCCTCGACCTGCTTCTTCAGAGCCTCGGCGTCCTCCTTGGACAGGCCTTCCTTCATGGTGGTGGGGGCGCCCTCGACGGCAGCCTTGGCCTCGGCCAGACCCAGACCCATGACCTCGCGGACGACCTTGATGACCTTGATCTTCTGAGCGGCGTCGAAACCGGTCAGGACCACGTCGAACTCGGTCTTCTCCTCGGCAGCGGGAGCAGCAGCGCCGGCAGCGGGAGCGGCCATGGCGGCGGCGGACACGCCGAACTCTTCCTCCAGAGCGTGGACCAGCTCGGACAGCTCCAGAACGGTCAGGCCCTTGATTTCCTCGATCATAGCAGTAATCTTCTCGGACATTTTGATAAGCCTCCTAATTGTAAGATATTTGTTTGATTTGGGTGGGGCGGAGAGGCCCCGGGGTGGTGCCGGAATTTACTCGGCGGCGGCTTCCTCGGCGGGAGCGCCGTCCTTCTCGGCGATCTGCTTCAGCACACAGGCCAGAGCAGAGATGGGGGCCAGCATGGTGCCCAGAACCTGGGCCTGCAGCACGGGCAGAGCGGGGATGGAAGCCAGAGCATTCACGGTCTCCAGGGAGACGACCTTGCCTTCCATGAAGCCGCCCTTGATCTCGAACTTGCCATTGAGCTTCTTTGCATAGTCAGCGATGACGCGGGCAGGAGCGACGGGATCGTCCATGCACACGGCCAGGGACGTGGTGCCGTTGAGCTGATCATCCAGCTCGTTGAGACCCACGTTGTTGAATGCAAAGCGCAGCAGGGTGTTCTTGATGACAGCGTATTCCACGTTGTTCTCGCGGCAGTCCGCGCGCAGAGCGGTGTCCTCTGCCACGGTGATGCCCTTGTAATCAACGATGACACCGGCGGCTGCATTCTGCAGCTTCTCGGTCAGCGCCGCCACGATGGCCTGCTTTTCAGACAGAACTTTTGCGTTGGGCATTCTTTGATTTCACCTCCGGAAAAATTGTCGGTGCGTTCAAAAAGAAAACCGTCCCTGTATCCAAGGACACAAGGACGGTGTAAAGCAATCGAAACGATTTGCCATCCTCGGCAGGACTTACGGCTTGCGCCACCTGCTGTCTTTGGAACGCATCTGGTATTATATCAGGGGCGTGACGGTTTGTCAAGCCGAAGATATCAAATGTTTCAGCCGGTTTTTTTACAGCTGCTTGTTGGCGTTCATCTTCACGCCGGGGCCCATGGTGGAAGCGGCCACACAGGACTTGATATACTGACCCTTGGCAGCGGCGGGCTTGGCCTTGATGATAGCGCCGATGAGGGCGGAATAGTTCTCAAACAGCTTGTCAGCGCCGAAGGACACCTTGCCGATGGGGCAGTGGATGATGTTGGTCTTGTCCAGACGATACTCCACCTTACCGGCCTTGACTTCCTTCACGGCCTTGGCCACGTCGGGAGTGACGGTGCCGGCCTTGGGGGAGGGCATCAGGCCCTTGGGGCCCAGCAGCTTACCCAGACGGCCCACAACGCCCATCATGTCGGGGGAAGCGACGACCACGTCGAAGTCGAACCAGTTTTCCTTCTGGATCTTCTCGACGAGGTCCATCTCGCCGACATAGTCAGCGCCGGCAGCCTTGGCAGCCTCAGCCTTGTCGCCCTTGGCGAAGACGAGAACGCGGACGTTCTTGCCGGTGCCGTTGGGGAGGACGATGGCGCCGCGGACCTGCTGGTCAGCGTGGCGGGAGTCGACACCCAGCTTCACATGCAGCTCGACGGTCTCGTCGAACTTGGCGGATGCGGTCTTGCAGACCAGCTCCAGACCCTCCTTGGGATCATACAGGGTCCCGCGGTCGATCTGCTTGGCGCTTTCTTTATACTTCTTACCTCTAAACATCTCTTACACCCTCCTTATTCGCCCACGACGACGCCCATGGAACGGGCGGTGCCGGCGATCATGCTCATGGCTGCTTCCAGGGAAGCGGCGTTCAGATCGCGCATCTTCAGCTCGGCGATCTTCTGGACGGAGGCCTTGGAGATGGTGGCCACCTTGGTCTTGTTGGGCACACCGGAGCCGGACTCGATGTTGCACTCCTTCTTGATCAGCACAGCCGCGGGAGGCGTCTTGGTGATGAAGCTGAAGGAACGATCGGAGTAGACGGTGATGACCACGGGGATGATGAGGCCCATGTCATTCTTGGTGCGCTCGTTGAACTCCTTGGTGAATGCCTGAATGTTGACACCGTGCTGGCCCAGAGCGGGGCCGACAGGGGGTGCGGGGGTCGCTTTGCCTGCAGGAATCTGCAGCTTTACATAACCAACAACTTTCTGTGCCATGGATAGGCACCTCCTTCATAAAAATGTGGTAGCGGCCGGTCGATACCGGAAACCGCTTTTGGCGAGACGGACACCGTCTCTCCCACTTGCGCCGGAGGGAATGCTCCGGCCTGCCGCGCAGAGACTGCTGCGCCTCAGTGCAGAACCTCCACCTGATCGAGCTCCAGCTCGATGGGGGTTTCTCTGCCGAACATGAAGACCGCCACCCGGACCTTGTTCTTCTCGGGGTCGATCTCCTCCACGGTACCGGTGAAGCTGGTAAAGGGGCCGTCCGTGATCTTCACGGTGTCGCCCACGTTGTACAGCACCACGATCTCGTGCTTTTCCACGCCCAGGGCCGCCACCTCGTCCTCCGTCAGGGGGATGGCCTTGTTGGCCTCGCCCACGAAGCCGGTGACGCCTCGGATGTTGCGGATCAGATGCCAGGTGTCATCTGTCAGGATCATCTTGATCAGGACGTAGCCGGGAAATACCTTGCGCTCCACTTCCTTCATGACGCCGGACTCGGTGACCTCGGTGACGGTTTCCATAGGAATCTCCATCTTGAGGACCATATCGGACATGCCGCGGTTGACCACGGATTTCTCGATGGCCGCCTTCACGGCGTTCTCGTAGCCGGAGTAGGTGTGGATCACATACCATTTCGCGTTTTCAGCCATGCCGCACTTCCTCAGCCGGTGAACGCGCCGATGAGGGTCTTAATGAGCAGCACCGCCACGCCGTCGAAGATCCAGATGCAGGCGCCCACTGCCACAGAGCACAGCAGCACCGTTCCGGTGTTCTTGGCGGTGGTCTTGCCGTCAGGCCAGACGACCTTCTTCAGTTCGCTTCTCATCTCGCGGAACCACTTGCCGTGGTCCTTCTTGACCTTTTTTTCCTCTGCCATCGTGCTATCTCCTTCCAATTACTTGGTCTCGGTATGGACCGTATGCTTTCTGCAGAAGGGGCAATACTTGTTCATTTCAAGACGGTCAGGGCTGTTCTTCTTGTTTTTCATCGTGTTGTAGTTTCTCTGCTTGCACTCGTTGCATCTCAAAGTGATCTTCACGCGCATCTAACGGCACCTCCTTATTAGATTGGCGGCCGGCGAAGGCCGCTCTCTGCCTCCCTGCCGGACAGGGCGTCTTTCCCGCGCCGAAGCGAAAAGCGCGCAAAAAGAAAGCCCCATACTCACAGGTAATGTTGATTTTATCACACGGGCAAGTGTCCGTCAAGGTCTTTCCGGAAGAAAATTTCGGTTTTTTCGGAGAATTTGCTTCCGCAGCCCCTCTATTCGGGCACTCTTTCATAGGACACAGGCCTCCCGTCCCGGAACGTCACCGTGAACCCGGTGCCGGGCTTCACGGAGTAGTCGTACCGCCCGCCGCCGAACCAGGTCATCATCAGCCCCGCCGTGACGCCGCCGTGGACCACGCACACGGCGTCCTCCCCCGACGCCAGCACCTGAGCCATGGCGGCCCGGTTCCGCTCCAGCACCTGGGGGGCGCTTTCGCCGTTGGGGCAGACGTTGTGCTCCACGTCGGTGATCCACGCCTGATAGGCCGCCGTGTCCTTCAGCTCCTGATAGCTTTTCATCTCGAAATCGCCGAAGTTCATCTCCCGCAGCCCCGGCAGCTGCTGATGGGCCACGGGGCCGTAGATGGCCTCCAACGTCTGCTCCGTCCGCAGCAGGCCGCTGGTGTAGTACCGCTTGGCCCGGGGATAGGCCGCTGCGTTTTCGTGCAGCGCCGCCAGGGATTCCGGCAGGGCGGGGATATCCGCCGCCCCGTAGTACAGGTCCCGGCGGCTGCCGTCGGTCTCCCCGTGGCGCAAAAGGGTCAGCTTCATTTCAATTCCTCCGTCAGTCCGCAAAATATCCGGTACACATGACCGGCCTGCTCCGCCAGCTGCCGCAGCAGCCGCCCGTGGCGCTCCCGCCAGGCCCGCTCCCCGGCGTCTATGGGCACCACGCCGCTGCCGATCTCCCGGGAGATCACCGCCTCCGCCGCCAGCAGCAGGGGCAGGGATTCTGCCGCCTCGCCGCGCCGGGTCAGGGCCTCCAGGTGCACATAGCACCGGGCAGGAACGGGGGCGCTTACCGCCAGGTCACAGATGTCCGCCGCCGTCAGGCGGTATTTTTCCGCCGCGAAGGTACACTTTCCCTGGTACGCGCCGCCAATGATCAGATCCATCCTCTCACCTCCACAGAATCGCCGCCCCGCAGCCGCACAGCTCGCCGATGGTCAGGGCAAAGCCGGAGATATCCCCGGACATGCCGTCCAGATTCCGGAAGCCGTACCACACCGCCAGGCCGTACCCCACGGCGGCGGCCAGAGGGCCGAAGCTCCCGTCCAGCCACAGGGGAAGGCCCACGGACAGGGCCAGCAGCACCCACAGCGCCGCCCCATAGCCGCCCCGGGCGGGGCCCATGGCGGCATACTGGCTGGTGCCCATGGGCCGCAGCCCCAGCACCGCCAGCCCTGCGCAGGCCCGGGTGGCCGCCGGGATCAGCAGCAGGGCCAGCCAGGATACGTCCTCCGCTGCCAGGAACAGGCTCCACTGGCCCATGGCCAGCAGCACCATGCAGATCACGGCGAAGGCCCCGCAGTGGGAGTCCTTCAGGATCCGCTGTCGGGTGGCCAGGTCCCGCCGGGACAGCACCGCGTCGCACACGTCCATGTAGCCGTCCAGGTGCATGAACCCGGTCACAAGCCAGGGTGCGGCGGCACACACCGCCGCCCGCACCGGCCCCGGCGCGCCCCGCAGCAGAAGCCACGCCCCGGCCCATACGCCTCCGGCCAGCAGGCCCACCAGGGGCATGCACACCAGCATTTTCTGCCGGGCGCTTTCGCTCCATATCTTCCTGGGGCAGGGAATGGCCAGGAACATGCCCCAGGCCATGAAAAATCCGCAGATCCAATCACGCATCCGGCAACTCCCCCTTCCATACCCGGACGCAGCCCGCCGCCAGCTCCGCTACCGCGTCAAATTCCGCCGCCAGGGCCCGGCAGATCTCCGCCAGCCCCCGGCGATAGTGCTCCGTCCACGGCTCATAGGTCACGCCGTCCCGCCACAGCTCGTCGCATACGCACACGAAGTGCCGGGGATACCGGCTGACGGTCAGCAGCTCCCGGGCCGTCCGGGCGGCGGCTGCGGCGTCCGGCTGCGGGCCGGAGAACATCTGGCACGCCAGGCACGCTGTGACGCTGTCGAACAGCACCGCGCCCTCCCGGGGCACCAGCGCCAGGCCCTCCGGCAGAGCCCGGCCCCGCTCCAGGGTCCCGAAGCCCCAGCCGTCCCGCTCCGCCAGGTGGCGGCGGACGATGGCCCGGTCCTCCGTGTCCCGGGGCTCCAGGGTAGCCCAGTAGATCATGGGCCCGCCATCGGCCAACTGCCGGGTCAGCCGCTGGCCCAGCATACTCTTTCCGCTTTTGCTGCCGCCAAGAAGTAGAATTCTCATGATTTGTCCACCGTGAATGCGTCCCCCTCCCGGATGGGGGCCAGATATCCGTCCTCAATGGCCGCCTCCGGGAAGGTGGCCATATGGTTCAGCACCGCGCAGGCCCCCTGCATCACCCGGAACAGCAGCGGGCAGCCGCTGCCCTCGCCCAGCCGCATCCCCAGCAGCAGGCACGGCTCCAGCCCCAGCTCCCGGGCCGCCAGGCGATACCCGATCTCATAGGAGGCGTGGGACAGAAACAGTACATCCCGGACCCGGGGACACAGGCGCACGGCGCACAGGGCCGCCACGATGGAGATATACCCGTCCACCGCCGCCGCCAGTCCCTCATGGGCGCAGCCCAGAAACAGCCCCGTCATGGCGGCAATGTCCAGGCCGCCCACCGCCGCCAGAACGGCCACCGGGTCGCCGGGGTCCGGATGATGCAGGGCCAGGGCCTGCCGCAGCACCCGCTTTTTCGTCTCGAAGCCCCGGTCCGTCAGGCCGCCGCCCCGGCCGGTCACCTCCTCCACGGAGGCCCCGGTCAGCGCCGCCAGCACCGCGGCGGAGGTGGTGGTGTTGCCGATGCCCATTTCCCCCACGCCCACGGCGTCTATGCCCTCGGCCTTGGCCTGCCGGGCCAGGTCCAGGGCCTGGCGCATATATTCCTCGTGCATTCTCCGCACCTCCCGGAAATTTTTGCTTGTCCCCCGGGTTAAAGCCTGTCATATCTGTCCAAAATAACCGTACAAATAGGTTACAGGCATGTGCCAGGAGGGATCACCATGGAAAAGAAGAAAAATCAGGCCGTTTCCCCCACGCTGGAGGAGCTGCGGCAGGAGCTGCACCAGACCAACCAGGCTCTGCGCAACGCCTATGACAAGTTCAATTTTGTCACGGCGCCGGAGCTGGTGGAGGCCAGCATCTATGAGATCAACGCCCTGAAGGCCCGCAGCGACTATCTGCTGCGGTGCATCAAGGCCCAGCTGGGTCAGGAGCCCTGCGCGGCGGCAGCCGCCATGAAGGGAGGCACCGCGTGTCCGTCTTAGAAAAGATCGCCCTGGGCGTGGGGGGGCTGTTTATGCTGCTGGGGGTGCTGCGCCTGGCCAGAAGCCCCCTGAAGCTGGTCTTCCGGGTGGCGGGCAACGCGGCCCTGGGCTTCGGGGCCCTGTGGCTGCTGGGCCGCCTGGCCCCGGGGCTTCAGCTGGGGCTCAACCTGTTCAACGGACTGCTGATCGGCGTGCTGGGCCTGCCGGGCTTCGGCCTGCTGCTGCTTTTGCAGTGGGTGCTTTAGGTTTTTCAAAAAAGGCGGGGCCTTTTTTGAAAAAGGGGTTGCAGTCTGCTGCGGGCGGCAAGCTCCGCGAGGCTTTTGCTACATAGGGGGGAGTCCGCGATTTTCGGCAATATATTGCGCTAAAAGCGCAGTTTGCTGTTGATTTTCCGCATGCGGGCGGGGTCCATTTTGCACAGGCGGCGGTCGTAGGTCACCAGTCCGTTGACCTCGTCCTCCACGTCGGACAGCTGGGTATACACCGCCGCCGACAGGCCCTGGCTTTCGATCAGGGGCAGGACCTCCGTTTCATACAGGCGCTCCACCGCGTCCATCCAGGCTGCCGCATGGTCATACATGCGGTAGCCGAATTTTTTGTCCGAGGCCAGGTGTCCCGGGCATTGCAGGCTGTAGCCCCCGAATTCCGTCAGGGCCAGCACCCGCCGTCCGTCCCCCCGCAGGCGCACGGGGCGGTAGTACACATGGCGGCTTTTCAGGTCGCCGCCGCCCTGGTCGTGCCAGCCGGAGGCGTGGTCGATGGGCCGGGTGGGGTCCAGGGCCCGCAGCCGGTCCGTGACGGCCAGGGCATCGAACTGGCCCCAGCCCTCGTTGAAGGGCACCCACAGGCCCAGGCACACGCAGTTATACAGCAGGTCCACCGTGTCGGCCATGTCCCGCAGGAACTGCTGGCGTCTGGCCTCTCCGGCCCGGCCCAGCCGGGCTGACGGCGCGTCATGCAGGTGCACGCCCAGAAAGGGCAGCACCTGCATGGTCAGGGTCTGCCAGCGTTCGAAGCAGGACACCAGGTCCTGCCACACGATGATCCCCAGCCGGTCGCAGTGATAGTACCACCGCAGCGGCTCGATCTTGATGTGCTTGCGCAGCATGTTGAAGCCCATGTCCCGGGCGGTCTGAATGTCCCAGACCATGGCCTCATCCGCCGGAGGGGTGTACAGCCCGTCGGACCAGTAGCCCTGGTCCAGCAGGCCCGACTGGAAGCAGGGTTGGTCGTTCAGGGCCAGCACCCGGCGGCCCCGGTGCTCCATAACGGAGAATTTCCGCATACCGAAGTAGCTTTCCACCCGGTCGCCGGAGGGCAGCGTCACCTCCAGATCGTACAGATACGGGTCCTCCGGGCTCCAGGGGCGGAAGTGCTCCGCCGGAATGGGGCACACGCCCAGGCCCTTTTCATCGGCCCAGCTGCGGGCAATGACCTGACCGCCGCACAGCACCGTGATCCGCGCTCCGGCGGGGTCATCGGCCCGGACGGCATAGCGCAGGGCTTTTTCGTCATAGTCCGGGGTCAGCCGCAGGGAGTGAATGTAGTTCTCCGCCACGCTCTCCAGCCATACCGTCTGCCAGATGCCGCTTTGGGCGGTGTACCAGATGCCGCCCCGGTTCCGGCGCTGCTTGCCGAAGGCGTGGACCCCGCCGTCGGGGTCGTCGGTGACGGCCACAGTCAGCCGGTTTTCTCCGGGAACCAGAGCGCCGGTGACGTCCAGGGTGAAGGGCAGATAGCCCCCCTGATGGCCTCCCACGGGGCGGTCGTTTACCAGCACCCGGCAGCACTGATCCACCGCGCCGAAGTGCAGCAGCACCCGGTCCCGGCGGAAGCCCTCCGGCAGGGTGAAGGTCCGCTCATACCACAGGGTCTCGCCGCTTTCCAGCCGGAAATCGCAGCCGGACAGCGGGCTTTCCGGCGAGAAGGGCACCAATATTTTTCCGCTGCGGCGGCGGGAATACTCGTCGCCGTCCTCCACGGTGTAGTCCCACAGGCCGTTGAGGCAGAGATAGCTGTCCCGCCGCAACTGGGGCCGGGGGTACTCCGGCAGCGGGCAGGTTTTGTCCGGATGCTCCCCCCAGGGGGTGTAAAGCGCCGTCATTTTACCGTCTCCTTCCGCTTCAGCAGGGCCGCCGGAATGGCCAGCAGCACCAGGGCGGCGGCCGCCGCCAGGAAAATTTCCGCCGTGGGCACCTGCTTTACGGTGCCCAGGTCCTCATAGGTCATGCCGGTGCCCCGGATCACCGCCGCGCCGATATACGGCCCCGTGACCATGGGCAGCAGCACCTGGAACACGATGCGGATGCCCTGGAACAGGCCGGCCTTTCCCGCCGGGGTATAGTCCCGGATCAGGCCGCTGCAGCAGGCGGAGACCACCATGCCGCCGCCCAGCATCACGATGCCCGCCGCCAGGACGAACCACTGGCCCCGGGCAAAGTACATGAGCACAAGGCCCGCAAAGCCCAGGATCCCCGCCGGGACCAGGCAGCGGAGCTTCCCGAAGCGGTCGATGGGCCGCCCGGCCAGCACCGACAGCACGGAGCTGACGATCAGCACCCCCGCCAGCAGGAGGGTATAGTCCGTGATGCCCAGGAACCGCTGGATATAGATAATGAGGTAGGGCATATACACCTGCTGGCTCATGCAGTATACCCCCAGCGCCGCCAGGGACAGATACAGCCGCGGATTGTCCCGGATAACGGCGGGACGGAAGCCGTACAGAATGTTGGCAAAATAGCTGCCCTGGCCCCGGGGCAGGTCCGGCTCCCGGATGAAGAAGCAGCCCAGCACGCCGCCCAGGCAGGTGATGCCGCCCACGATCAGGAAAAACAGCCGCCAGTTTCCGGCCTGGGTCAGGCCGTCCAGAGCGCCGAACACCACCAGCATGGCCACCAGCGGCATAATGGCCAGCACCGTCTCCACCCGGCCCCGGTTTTCCGGCACGGTGACGTCCGTGACCCAGGCGTTGAAGGCGGCGTCGTTGGCGGTGGAGCCGAAGAAGGTCATAACGCAGTCCATCACCACCACCAGCACCGCGGCTCCGTGGGCCGCACCGGCCAGGGGGCTTCTTTTGATGAAGGCGAAGGCCCCGATGCTGACGCCCCACAGCAGATAGCCGATGACGATCAGGGCCTTCCGCCGCCCCAGCCGGTCGCTGAGGGCCCCCATCACCAGGGTGGTGACGGTGGCGGTGACGGCGCTCCAGGCCACCATGGCGGCGATCATGGACGTGTCCCCGGAGATGGTGTTGTACAGGAACACGTTGAAATACATATTCTCGATGACCCAGGCGATCTGTCCGAACAGGCCGAAGGTCAGCAGGGCCGCCCAGGTGCGGCCGCCCAGTCTGGTTTTCATGTTACCGCTCCTCCTCGTGAAGATTCCAGCCGTACAGGGGGTAGCGCTGGAGGCTGCCGAACAGCTTCTGCTTGATATCCGGATACCGGCCCTCCAGCCCGGCGATGAGCTCCTTCACCTCCTGGCGGCGGCTGCGTCCGTTGGCGGGACAGGGGTTCTCCACCACCGGCAGCTCCAGCCGCCGGGCCACCCGGCGGATCTCCTCCTCCCGGCAGTACAGCAGGGGGCGGATCTGGGTGATGCCGGTGCGGTCCAGGTACGTCACCGGCTGGAAGCAGCCGATGCGCCCCTCGAACAGCAGGTTCA
>OLWK01001008.1_pt1 | contig 13893 bp, 14 predicted proteins | sample 1674141 | NCBI WGS metagenome assembly OLWK01 (sample SAMEA103958148, study PRJEB25191) | human gut metagenome | reverse complement strand
CGCCGGGGACAGGCGTGCAGCACTTGGAGAATTTGACCAGGCAGTTCGACAGTCCCTCGACCACGATGCCCTGCTCGCTCTTCGTGCGCTTGGGGACGGCGGGACGCGTCGCGCCGGAGTTGTCCACCGGCACGGTGGCGGCGCGCTCCTCCTTGCGCTGCTTTTCGAGCTTGACGATCTCGTCGTGGATGCGGTTGACGGCCTTCTGCGCGGAAAATCCGCCGTAGCCGATGGCGGCGTACATCTCATCCATCGAGCCGAACGACGTCTTCTTGAGAAGCGCGGCCTCGATGTCCGTGCCGAGCACGTCGCTCATCGGGATGCCGAGGTGCTTGAGCTCTGCTTCAAACGAGATGCGGCCGTTGATGATGTTTTCCTCGCGGCGCTCCTTTTTGAACCACTGGCGAATTTTGCTGCGTGCCTCGCTCGATTTGGCAATCTTGAGCCAGTCGCGGCTGGGGCCGTGCGCGTTTTTCGAAGTCAGAATTTCGACGATGTCGCCGTTTTTGAGCTGATAGTCGAGCGGGGCGATGCGCCCGTTGACCTTCGCACCCGTCATGCGGTTGCCGATGGCCGAGTGGATGGAGTAGGCAAAGTCGATGGGCGTCGCGCCGGCGGGGAGGTTCGTCACGTCGCCGCGCGGAGAGAAGACGAAGACCTCGTCGGCGAACATGTCGACCTTGAGCGTGTGGACGAATTCCTCGGCGTCGGTGTTCTCCTGATTTTCAAGCAAACGGCGCACCCATTCGTAGTTGTGCTCGCCTGCGTTGCCGGAGATGCCCTGTTTGTACTTCCAGTGCGCGGCGACGCCGTATTCGGCGATCTCGTGCATCTCTTCGGTGCGAATTTGGACCTCGAACGGGATGCCGTCCGCACCGATGACGGTGGTGTGGAGCGACTGGTACATGTTCGGCTTGGGCGTGCCGATATAGTCCTTGAAACGGCCCAGAATGGGACGGTAAAGGTCGTGGATGATGCCGAGCACGTTGTAGCAGTCGGCCACGGTGTCGACGATGACGCGGAACGCGAAGAGGTCGAGCACCTCGTCCATCGTCTTATTCTGCGCGTACATCTTGCGGTAGATGCTGTAGGGGTGCTTCATGCGGCCGTAGACCTTGAGATACGGGACGTGCTGCTCCTTCAGGCGCTCTTCGATCTGCGCCTGCACGCGGTCCATAAAGGCCTCGTGCTCGGACTGCTTGGCCTCGAGCGAGCGGGTGATCTCGTCTTAGCCGACGGGATCCAAATACTTGAGGGACAAATCCTCAAGCTCCCACTTGATGCGCTGCATACCGAGGCGGTGGGCGATGGGGGCGTAAATTTCCATCGTTTCAAGCGACTTCTGCCGCTGCTTTTCCGCCGTCTGGTACTCCATGGTGCGCATGTTGTGCGTGCGGTCGGCCAATTTGATGAGAATGACGCGGATGTCCTTGGCCATCGCCATGAGCATCTTGCGCAGGTTCTCCATCTGCTCTTCTTCCTTGCTGGCGTACTGCACGCGCGTCAGTTTGGAGACGCCCTCGACCAGGTCCGCGACCGCGGGGGAGAACTCCTTGGCGATCTCGGCATACGTGGCGGAGGTGTCCTCAATGCAGTCGTGCATGAGGGCGGCCTCGATGGACTCTGAGTCGAGCCGCAGCTCCTCGGCGATGATCTGCGCGACGGCGAGCGGGTGCGTGATAAACGGCGAGCCGTCCTTTCTGAGCTGACCGTTGTGGTGCGTGTCGGCATAGCGGAAGGCCTTGTCAATCTGGGCAAAGTCTGCGCTCGGGTTGTACTGGTGGATCGTCTCGACAAGGTGGTCGTACATGCCGAGCACGAGCGTCGCCTGCTCGCCGGTCTCCACGCAGGTGCCGGGCGCGACGATCTGGAGGGGAGCCGAAGCGGTATTCTCTTTTAATGCTTTATCCTGTGCTGTCATATCCGAATCGTCTCCTTTAATTACGAAAGAAAGCCGTGCAGGGCGGAAAGGTAGGGGCTCTTGTCAAGCTCAACCTTTTTTCCGTCCGCCGTCAGGCGGAGCGTGAGGGTCGTGTCCTTGCGCTCGATCGAAAGAAGTCCGCGCTCGGCAAAGACCTGCAAACACATCGCCGTGCGCAGAAACGTCTCCGCGCCGACCATTTCCGAGCTCAAATGCCGCAGCAGCGGCAGCATGGGCTCGCTGACGCCGTCAGGCCCGACCTCGCGCTCCAGAACGCGCCACGCGCGCACGAACTGGTCGCGCGAGGGGAGCGCCCGCGCCGCGTCGCGTGGGGAGAGCGTGCCGCCGCTAATCAGCTCGCGGCAGAGGGAAAGCGCCTCATTCTCGCGCCCGCTTGGGTCGAGCGAGGGGCGCAGGTCGATGAGCTGGAGCTGGATGGAGCGCTGGGAGCGGAACTCGTTCACCTGCAGATAGAACGCCGCGTCCACGCGCATGCCCGCGCACACGCCGCACTCGTCGGCGGTGACGGAGAAGAAAATGCCGTCGAAATTCACGCGGCTTTTCTGTAGTTTCAGCTTTAAGTGCCGGTTCTGGCCCACGCCCTGCACGCTCTCGAGCGTTGCGCCGCGCAGGCAGAAGACGGGGCGGTTGTTGCCCGCGCCGTAGGGCTCGAGGAGCGAAAGTGCCTCGACCTCCTCAAGCGTGATGAGCGAGGGGTGCTGCAAGTCGACGTCGACGTCGAGCATCGACACCGGCGGATGCTCGCCCGTGTGGGCGCGCACATACTGGTTCATCCGCGTGCGGAACGCGGGGATGTTGCGCTCTTCGATCGTAAAGCCCGCGGCGAGCTCATGTCCGCCGAAGCTCACAAGAAGGTCGGAGCACGCTTCGAGCGCATTGAAGAGGTTAAAGCCGCCGTAGCTGCGGCACGAGCCCTTACCCGACCCGCCGGAGAGGTGGATCATAAAGCTCGGGCAGGAGAATTTTTCGGAAAGTCTCGACGCCACAATGCCCACGACGCCTTGATGCCAGTCCTCGCTGGACAACACGAGCGCACTGCGCTCGCTCTCGGGAAGGTCCTCCATCTGCTCGATGGCGCGGCGGAAAATGTCCTGCTCCACGCTCTGGCGCTCGCGGTTGAGCTCGCACAGCTCGCGCGCGAGCTTTTCCGCGCGGACGGGATCGTCGGTGAGCAACAATTCCGCGGCCAGTTCGGCGCGGCCCATGCGGCCCGCGGCGTTGATGCGCGGGGCGAGCACAAAGCCGATCTGGATCGACGAGATGGGGCGCGACGTGAGCCCCGCCTCGCGCAGCAGCGCGTGCAGCCCCGTAAAGTCGCTGCGGTCGATGCTCTCAAGCCCGCACTGCACGATGGTGCGGTTCTCGCCCTCCATGCGCATGACGTCGGCGATCGTGCCGATGGCGGCAAGCGTGCAGTAGCGCGCAAACAGCGCATCCTCGCGCCCCTCGCCAAGGGCCAAAACGAGCTTGAGCGCGACGCCCACGCCCGCCAAGTGCTTGAAGGGATACGGGCAGTCGGGCCGATGGGGGTCGACGACGGCCACGGCGGCGGGGAGCTGCTCCTTGCACTCGTGGTGGTCGGTGATGACAAGATCGACGCCGAGCGTCGCGGCGTAGGCCGTCTCGTCCACGCCCGTGATGCCGCAGTCGACCGTGACGATCAGCGTCACGCCGGACTCGGAAAGTGCGCGGATGGCGTCACAGCCGAGGCCGTAGCCCTCCTCGATGCGGCGGGGGATGTGCATGAGCACCGCCGCCCCGCGGGAGCGGAGATAATCGGTCAGAAGGCAGGTGGAGGTGATGCCGTCCACGTCGTAATCGCCGAACACGGCGATGGTCTCGCCGCCGGCAAGCGCGCGGTCGATGCGCGCCACGGCCTTGTCCATATCGCGCATGAGGAAGGGGGAGTAGACCAGCGAGCGTTCGCGGTCGAGATGCGCGGCGGCCTGCTCGGGCGTGACGACGCCTCGCGAGGCCAGTACGGTCGATACCAGATAGGGATAGCCTGCGTCCATCAGAGCTTCGACCGCGGCGTCATCCGTTTCCGGGATGAGCCAGCGTTCGTATTTCATGCAGAGACCTCCGATCTGTACGGCAAAGGTGCCGCGGATACTAATTCAATCTAATATTATAGCAAAGATGCGCGGAAAGGTAAAGAGAAAATATAAGGTGCGCTGTGCCGCGCATTTTTTGATTTTTTACGAGAAAGCTATTGACAAACGGACCTTCTCCCTGTTATACTGTCCCTTGTCCTGTCGGGCAGAATATGGCGGCATAGCTCAGTTGGCTAGAGCATTCGGTTCATACCCGAAGTGTCCCCGGTTCGAATCCAGGTGCCGCTACCAAAGAGCACGGGATGCGAGAGCATCCCGTGCGTTATATGGCCCGTTGGTCAAGTGGTTAAGACACGGCCCTTTCACGGCTGTAACATGGGTTCGAATCCCGTACGGGTCACCATTTGCGGGCTTAGCTCAGCTGGTTAGAGCGCATGCTTCACACGCATGAGGTCACTGGTTCGAGTCCAGTAGTCTCCACCATACTTGAGAAATCCGAACTTGATTCCGATAGGGAATGGGTTCGGATTTCTTGTTTTTATCAAGGACATTGAAGTTTAGTTTCGGGATAGAATAACATCAAATTCAGGAGGATATACCCATGGAAAAGCTCATAAGCTGTGCGTTCAATATGGATACCGCCTGTGCGGAGCTTCGCTTCACGGACGGGAGCATTTGCTCCATCGACTGCACCGCCGTGGAGAACGAGGTGGCGGACAACCGCTTCCAGCGGGCGGAGCTGGACTATCTCATCTACAACGACCCGCTGGCCTATGCAGACCTCGTTCTGAATGGCGACGTTGAGGCGTATCTGAACGCTGCCACAGAATACCAGACCTACGAAAAATGAATATGAAAAGGGAGTGCGCCGAGCGCACTCCCTTACTTTTTCATGCCGTCTTTCTGTCTTGTTCTCTTGTGTCTTCAGCGTCTTTCTTCTCGTTCCACGCCGCCAGTTCCGCCTGCCCTTCGTCACTTTCGTAGTACGCCTGGATCATGGGCAGCAGGCAGCGGGCGATGCGTTCAATGGCGTAATCGGGAATCTCCATGCCACTGTTTTTCTGACCGCTGAATGTTGACATCGGTTCGCTTCTTCTCCTTTCCGAGCATGATCGCTCTCTTTTGAAATGAAAAGCAGACACGCTGTCAAGCAAGGCTTGCGGTGTCTGCATGGTGTCCTGTGTCTGAAATTGTGCTTTTATTATAGCAGCAATTTAGTTAAACGTCAACAGCTAAGGGAACGCGGTCAAGAGCCGATAAAAACCGAATACAGTCGACAGGGACGTTTCCAACAAGGAATGCTTCATCAGAGCGGTTTCTGTTCGAAAATCCTCAATTTCCCTAAGTCAAGAGCCAGAAAAATCGAGCGAAAAACGGCACTCTTGAGGGAGCAGCGCCAGAGAGATAGCAAAACGGACAGCGGCAATCAATGGTCAAGATGAACGCTTCGCGCCATTGACAGCCGCCGCCCGTTTCGCTTTTCGGCAGACAAGGCGGGCAAGCACAGACTGTGCCTGCCCGCCGGAACCAATTTTATATCCTCGTTCAGGTTAAGTTTACCACTTGCCCTTTTTCAGCCTTCCGCCAATCAGAATACCGGCAAAAAGAATGACGGCAGTCAATGCGGAAATCCAGATTGGCGAAAGCACCCATATCCAGTGCCACTTAATCACGCCTGACAGCTTCAGAACAATGAATACAATCGTCAGGATGGATACGATGCCAAGCCCGCCTTGCTTTGTTTTTGTGTTCATAACAGTCCCCCTGAGAATGAAGTTTGACGTTCTTTAACTCCAACGATCACCTAACTTGACAGCCGCCCCACTCCACTGCCGTGAAGCCGGTGCGCGCCGGGGCGGTGAGATTCTGAACGGAAATATCCACGGCGCTCTCAAGCGGCTTCCACGCCATAAATACCCGCAGCAGCGTATCGGGTGCTGGCTCAATGGATACCTGCGCCGATTGCGTATAGCTGTCGGACTGAAATGCAATGAGATTGTAAGGATTCTCTTTCATTAGCGGCAGCCAGTAAACGATAAACTCATTTGCTTCCTTCCGGGTAAGTCCCAACTGGTTCAAGGTGTTCTCCAGAAAAGCGGCGGTGTCGCTTCCGGCTACACAGAAGCCCTCGGAAAAATCATAAGCAACGCTGTTTACGCCCTCCCAATAAAGATAGTTGTACGTTTGCCCGTCGGCGTCTGTCAATGTACCGTCAGGACTGGCAGAAACCTTCCAGCCGTCATTGTAGGCAGGATATGTGCAGGTCAGTTCTCCGGCATAGTTCAATTTCACAGTGACCTCAGTTTCCTTCTCCGGGTAAAGATAAATGACAGGCTTCGCGTCGTATTGCTCAGCATCGGAGTTCTCGGCAGCTTCCATGGTGGGCAACACCCAGACCGTATAACGCCCCCAATAAACCTCAGATGAGGCTACTTCATTTCGGCTCCCATCAGTAAACAGGTAGCTGCTCCCAGCCTGTTCGACAAATTCCATCCCTGTTTTTTCCTGATAATACTCAAGAAGCTCCGGGCATTCGCCACGCTTGGAGATATAGATGCCCTTTGCTTCATCCACCGCCACATAGGGGTTCTTTTCAGAAATCCGGGCAGCCGCTGTAAGATAAGGAACAGGATTGCCACGCTGAAAAATTACAGCCCGGTTCAAATAAACAACGGATGACACAAGCACTACAAAAGCCACGAGGATCGCAATCCATAACTTCTTTTTCGTCATATTGTTCACCTCCAAAAATCCGGTCGGTTTCTTTTGCTTTGTCGGCGGGCAGAATGATTGTTCAAATCATTTACGCAAACCATTTATAACTATCTAATATGATTGTACTATGCAAGGTACGAACTTTTCAATTCCCCACTCCACCTCTTGCAGCTAAATTTCAGCAAGGATTTTGTCAAGGGTGGCTTGAATTTCCGTCTTATCGGTTTCATTTCCGAATACACGGAGCGCGTAAAACACATTGTCTTTTACCCAGTAGGCTGTGGAATCAAAATAATCCCCATCGTAATACCCGATGTTGTTTGTTCCGTTGACGGTCATAATCAACACGACAATGCCGGAGCCAGTCGTTACGGTGTCCTGCTCGTATGTGGCATACCCGGTGTAGACGCTCCCTATGGTAAATGATTCGGTGCTTGAAGAAACCGTTTCCGTCAGCGTTATCCGCACATCACCATTCTTGTATCCGGCGATAACACTTACTTCACCGAGCTTTCTGTCTGCGGTCTGGGATGCGTTGGCGGTTGCCTGAACGTGAGCTGTTGGTGTTTGGGAATCTGTGCGCTCCATTCCAAAGTATCCGGTTTTACTAAGCCAGTCAAGCGTTTCAAGGGGATTATACAAGGTGAAGCCGATTGCTTCTTCGCAGTCATCCCATGTGTCGGTTTGAATATCGACAACGCCCCATAGCTTGCTTGATGTACGCTGCTGTTCTTTGGTCATACTGTCGAATTCATCCCATTCCTGCGAAAGCTTGTCCGCAAGCGACTGACCGACAGAAGATAAATTTGTGGTAGGTAGCAATGCTTCAACCTGATAGGAAGATTCCTTTTCGCCAGAAATCATTCCAATGATTTGCACATCGGCGGCGTTGGTAACAGGTCGGCTCTTGCCCGTTGAGCCGGGCGACGGAGCGGTAGTGCAGCCTGCCAATGATAAAACAAATACAGCAACGGCGATTAACACAGAATATCGTTTCACAGAAAGCACCTCCTTGTGCGTGATGGGCGTGGTGTATGAATAAACCTATCCAATATGATTATACCATGCAAAGCGCGAACTTTTCAATTCCCATCTCCGCTCAAATATGCAGCATTTCTATGAACGCCGCGACGCTTCACCGCATTATATGCCCTCCCACAGCCAAGTTCAAACAGGAAGATTTGCAGAACCGGAAACGAACTGGCAAGCAGGGCAAAGCGGTACCCACTTTGCTGCTTGCCAACCTGCGAACCCTGCCGGCTTCACACTTGGCAAGCAAGGTGGCTTGGAGCCACTTTTCGCTTGTTGGGGAAATTTGTCCCCAAGCCCCTTTGAACGATTTTTGCAAAATCGGCTGCGCTCCTGCGGAGCTTTCTTCGCCTGCGGCGCGTCAGAGAATCGCGGTGTTATGTGAATACGTCATTGACATATTCTCTGTTTCCGGGTATACTTGAAACAGAAAAGGAGGTGACGCAGCCTTGAAAATCATCGGCGCACGGCTCAGAAGCTTGCGCGAAAGCGTCAGGCTCTCGCAGGCAAAGCTGGCAAAGGAATTTGATGTTTCCCAATCCGCTCTCGCCCGGTATGAAATCGACGATTCCACGCCCTCCCCGGAGGTTTTTCTGAAATACGCCGACTACTTTGACGTATCGCTGGACTACATTTTCGGCAGGACGGACGACCCCCACGGCATGATCTATAACAACTGCGTGAAGCTCGGCCTGAACAATCCCGAAATGGCGCGGTTCGTGGAAATGTGCTTTGACCCCGGCTCGGCCATGAACGAACGATTGAAGGCAACGCTTGTGCAGATGCTCTCGGAGGTGGACGCAAAATGAAAGCCGTGATCTACGCCCACTATTCCTCGGACAGCCAGCGGGAAGAATCCATCGAAGGTCAGCTCCGCGAGTGTACGGAGTATGCCGAACGAAACGGCATCAACATTCTCCGCAGCTATATCGACAGAGCGTTGTCCGCCAGAACCGCAGACCGACCAGAATTTCAAAATATGATAAAGGACAGCGAGCAAAAGCTGTTCGATGTGGTGCTGATATGGAAACTCGACCGTTTTTCCCGTGACCGCTATGACAGCGCCCACTACAAGCGGATTCTGAAAAAGAACGGCGTGAAGGTCGTATCCGTCAAGGAGAATATCTCCGACGGGCCGGAGGGTATCATCCTTGAATCCATGCTGGAGGGCTACGCCGAATATTACTCCGCTGAGCTGTCCGAAAAGATACAGCGCGGACAGAAAGAGAACGCGCTCAAATGCAAAAACAACGGTGGAAATACGCCGCTGGGGTATGTGGTAGGCACAGACGGTGTGCTTGCCGTCGATCCTCTGACCGCCCCGCTGGTAACGGAGATATTCACTCGTTATGACAGCGGCGAGAGCATCAGCGAGATCACGGCTTCGCTGAAAGGACGTGGGCTGAAAACGAAAAAGGGCAAGGCGTTCAAAATCGGCGGGGTCAGCCTGATCCTCAAAAACAGGAAGTACATCGGAGAGTACCAGTATGGGAGCGTGATCATCCCCAAAGGAATCCCTGCAATCATTGACGATGACTTGTTTGACCGGGTGCAGCGGCGTATGGCATTCAACAAAAAAGCCCCCGCCAAAGCCAAAGCGACGGAAGAATATCTGCTGACAACGAAGCTGTTCTGCGGAACTTGCGAACGGCTGATGGCCGGGGAAAGCGGCACCAGCAGCACAAAGGGCGTCAAACATTATTACTACAAATGCGGCGGTGCGAAGCGAAAGCTGGGCTGCAAGCGAAAAGCTGTCAGAAAGCATTGGATCGAACGGGCGGCAGTCCTTGTGACGGTGCAGCGCGTATTGCAGGACGATGAAATCAGCCGCATTGCGGAAGCAATCGTGGCCTTGCAGGAAAAGGAAGATACCTCGCTCCCAGCCATGCGCCAGCAGTTGACTGAATGTGAAAAAGCCATTGACAATCTGCTCAACGCCATTCAGCAGGGCATCCTGACGCGCTCCACAAAGGAGCGGCTGGAGAAGCTGGAAATGCAGCGGGAAGATTTGAAGCTGTCCATATTGCAGGCGCAGATGGCAAGGCCGCGCTACACAAAAGAGCGGGTAGTCAGTTGGATCAGCCGCTTCAAGTATGGCAACGTGGATGACCCACAGTACCAGAAGCAGATCATCGACACGTTCATCAATTCCATCTATGTGTTTGACGATAAGCTGGTCTTTACCTACAACTTCAAGGACGGAACTGAAACGATCACACTTGCGGAAATTCAGGCGGCCTTCGGTTCGGATTTAACTCAAGTCGCTCCACCAAACAGCACCTGATTTCGTTTATGCCTTATCGCCGCCGGAGGATTTCCTCCCGGTGTGTTCACCACGCAAAACGGATGCATGCCGGAGCGCTCCGGCGGCGCAAAATGCTTGCCGAAATGCCCTTCGACAAGATCACCGTGTCTGCTCTGGTCAAACGTGCGGAGGGCAGCCCCAATACGTTTTACTATCACTATCAGGACATCTATGCCCTGCTGGACGACTGGTTTCAAAAACAGGTGGACGCCCTTGTTCCGGTGGGAGAGCCCATCGAGTGGAAGCCGGTTACGAAGAACATTCTGCGCGAATGCCGGGCCCACTCCAAAACCATCTATCATGTGTTTGATTCTCTTTCCCGGGACCGACTGGATACGCTGTTTGAGAACTTCCTGCGCAGCGCCGTTCAGGACGCCGAATAAACGGAACCTCCCGCAAGGGCTGCCCCGAAAGGGGCAGCTTTTTTGCGCAAAAAAGGAAAACTGCGCAAATTTGCGCATTGAGCCGACTGTTCTGAAATTCGGAGGAAGCGGCCGCTTTCGCCATGGTATTCGCGTTCAGATTCCGTTAAACTTATAAAACTACGATTGGTAAACGCCGCATTTTCATCACCCACACCCGATGGCCCCCACCTGCCGGAGCATTTAACCGAAGAAAGAGGCAAGCCTATGCTGACCTATCACATTCTATACAATCCCCACGCGGGGAGCGGACGCGGCCAGGAGGCCACGTATCGGCTGAACGTACTGCTGCCTGACGACAGGCTGCTGTTCCGCGATATCACGGAAATCGATGATTACGGAGCCTTCTTTCGTTCCCTCCGGGACGATGACCGGGTTGTGATCGCCGGAGGAGACGGAACGCTGAACCGCTTCATCAACGACACCGCCCCGCTCCGGACCGACTGCGGCATCTACTACTTTGCCACCGGCAGCGGCAACGATTTCCTCGCCGACATCGGCGGTTATTACCGCTGAAGGCCCTGACGGTATTCCCGTCCATTTTCAAGGGTGAGCATGTCCGGCATATCCATGTGGTGGAGGTGCTGACCGGGCAGAACATCACGGTGGAATTTGACCGCCCCGCCCCGCTCCAGATCGACGGGGAGACCATCCCGGGCGTATCCTCCTATCGCGCGGCGGCACATTCACAGATTCCGGCAAAAACGTAAAAACGATTCAATAACAGAAAGGAAAATGATCCATGGGAATCACCGATAAAATTTCTCATGCGGCGGAGCGCAAGGCCTTTGAGACCATCCCCGACGGCAAGTGGGCCCACTACACCCAGCGGCTGATTCGGGAGAACGACCCCTATATTCTCAAGACCTTCCTGACCAACGCGGCCTATGAGGGCGGCTTCCGGGGCTATCAGACGGCGCAGGAGACAGCGAAAAAATACGACATCAGTGTGCCGTGGCTGATTTTGATGGATCCCACCTCCGCCTGCAATATGCACTGCACCGGCTGCTGGGCGGCGGAATATGGCCACAAGCAGAGCCTGACCTTCGAGGAAATGGACCGGGTGCTCACCGAGGCCAAGGCCCTGGGTACCCACGCCTGCCTCTTCACCGGCGGCGAGCCGCTGCTGCGGAAAAAGGACATCATCCGCCTGTGCGAAAAGCACCGGGACATGGCGTTCCACGCCTTCACCAACGGCACCCTCATCGACGAGGAGTTCTGTCAGGAGATGCTGCGGGTGGGCAACTTCTTCGTGTCCATCAGCGTAGAGGGCTTTGAGGAGGCCAATGATGGCCGCCGCGGACGCGAGCACTTCCAGAAGGCGCTGGACGCCATGGACCTGCTGCGCAGCCACCGCATTCCCTTCGGCGTCTCCATCTGCTACACCAGCAGGAACTACAAGGTGGTCACCAGCGACGAATTCCTGGACCTGCTGATCTCCAAGGGCTGCGTCTTTGCGTGGTACTTCCACTACATGCCCGTGGGACTGAACGCCGACACCTCCCTCCTGCTGACACCGGAGCAGCGGACCTATATGAAGGACTGGGTCCGTGAAATCCGCGGCGTCACCAGCGGCAAGGAGCTGTACTGCATCGCCTCCATATCCGCCACGTTATACGGCGTCATGGAGGCATTCAGCTTCACGCCGATGCCCAGCTGCCGCAGAGCCCGGATATTCTCCGTCACCCGGCCGAACATGGGGCGGCCGCACAGGCGCTCATAGGTCTCCTCGCTGCCGCCATACAGCGTGATATTGAAGCGGAAGGGCGGCTCATGCCGGAAGAAATCCAGCCAGTCCCGGTCGATCAGGGAGCCGTTGCTGTTGACGGACACCAGCAGCCCCATTTTCTTCAACTCCGTCAGCAGATAACGGAAATCCGTCCGGATCAGCGGCTCGCCGCCGGTCAGCAGCAAAAACAGCATCCCCCGGCTGCGGGCCTCCTCCGCAATGGCCAGCCATTGGTCCGCCGTCAGCTCCCGGCCCCGGCGCTGCTGCTCCTCCGCCGTCAGGTGGACATAGCACATTTTGCAGTTGAAGTTGCACCGGGCCGTCAGCTCAAAATTTCCCGCCAGGGGCGTACCGGTCCGGCAGGCCCGGGCATGCAGATAGGTGGACAGCCGGGGTTCCGTGGTGCCAGTTTCCATGTCAGTTCCTCCTCAATTCTTCTTCCAGAGTCCGGACGGCGTCCCCATCCGCCCGGCAGGTCAGCTGCCGGACGGGCACATTGGTGACCAGCAGCGCCGCCAGCTCCGTCATCCGCCCGGCGGACACCGCGTCCCGCTGATAGTAGGCGCACTGGCTCAGCAGCCGGGCAAAGGCCTCCTGCGGTCGCAACGCAGTAATCCGATTTTCGCTTCCCTGCTCCAGCAGGACCACCGCCTGCAGCGGAGCCGTGACGTTCCAGCTGATGCCGGAGGTCCCCGCATAGAACACGCCGCTGACGGTCCCTGTATCGGGCCGCACCAGGGCGCGGTCGCCGTTGACGATCTCCGCCCCGGCATAGCGCTGCCACAGGGCGGCCTGGGGTGGATAGCGACTCCCGGTAGCGCCGGGCGAAGGTCACCTCCGTGCGGCTGCCCCGGGTAACGGCATAGGTGAACTGCGGAGCCATCCCCGCTGCGCTGTAGCGCTGCAGCGTGTGGCGTCCGGCCTCCGTGTACCACCGGTAGGTCACCCCCCAGTGGGCGGCGTCCTCCGGCGGCTGCGGCAGCCGATCGCTGAAGGTCAGGCCGATGGTGTGGTCCGCCGTCCCCTCCGCCGTCCGGAAGGGGCGGCACAGCGCCGAATCGGTCAGCTCCTCCGGCGACTCCAGGGCCAGGGTCATGCCGCCGAAGCGGTATAGCTCACGGTGCATAGGTCACAAAAAGCAGCCGGGAGCCGTCGGAAAAGTGCCCGGCGTAGCAGCTCTGGGTCTCACCGGGGCCCAGGTCCGTCAGCCCGACCCGGTAGGTGATGCCCCCCAGCAGCAGGTCGCCGCTGGCGTTTTTGTAGTACACATACACCTGGGACACGGCGCTGTCGCCGCGGTTGGTAACGGTGATGGTGTTCTGCTCCGTGGTGATGTCGAACAGGTCCTCATGCAGGGACAGCGGCTCGCTAAACACGGCATACAAAGACACGGCGGTGCTCAGCTCCTCCGGCTTGTCCGGCAGAGCCTGGCGGCTCAGCTCCAGGGCCTGGACCGTCTGTCCCGCAGGCAGGGTGCTGATGTCGAATGCATAGCTTTCCCCGCTGCGGGAAAGGGTGATGTGGGCGTACTGCACGTCCTGTTCGCCGGTGTTCTTCACCCGGATGCAGAACACGTCGGACACCGTCTCGTCGGTGCCATCCTCCACAAACAGCCCGGCGTAGCGGCCGGTGCTGACGATTTCCAGGTCATTGCCGATGGCCACGCCGTACAGCTTGGAGGGCTCCGGGGCCAGGCC
>OLWK01000996.1_pt1 | contig 14031 bp, 9 predicted proteins | sample 1674141 | NCBI WGS metagenome assembly OLWK01 (sample SAMEA103958148, study PRJEB25191) | human gut metagenome | reverse complement strand
AAAAGCGCCGAAAAGGCACGCTGTCAGGCGTATTTGCCCTTGTTAACCGATGGTATCATATCCGTAACGCCCATGAGCAAGCTGAAAATGCTGCGCGAGCACCCGGATTTTGTCCGCGTCGCCGGATACAGCGCAACGGAGGTCATAAAGACCTTTGACCTGCCGCAGAAAGCCGTGGACATCCTCACGCCGTATTGGATATATGTCGGCGAGCCGATGGATAATCTGCCGTTTACGATCTATGCCTACTGCATGGCCGATTACTTTGCCGGAAGCTTTGTTCCGCGCCATCGCTCGCACGAGATGAGCATGAAGATGCAGCGCAGAGTCGAGGAAAACGGGGCGCAGTTCGAGTTCAGGCAGGAGGTCGATAAGATCCTTGTCAAAAACGGCAGGGTGCGCGGCGTAAGAACGCGCCGCGGCGACGAGATTGCCTGCGACTATGTCATATGCGGCGCATACCCCAACCGCGCGTACACCCAGATGATCGAGCCGAAAAGCGAGGTGCCCGAGGGTGCTGTCAAATTCGTCAACGGCAATCGCCTCAACGTCTGCCCGGTGTCGGTCATGCTCGTTATCGAGGGCACGCCGGAGGAAAACGGCATCACAAATTACAACACCTTCTCCGGCGAAACGATGGACACGAACGAGATCTGGCGCAACAGCCGGAATATAACCGAGCCTTACAATTTCATAACCACCGTATGTCTCAACTACGCGGTTCCCGACTGCGTTCCGGAGGGCTATACGCACCTTTCGATCACGAACCTCGTTCCCGTGGATCCCTTCCTCAATGTAAAGGAAGAGGAATACTACGATCTCAAGCGCCGTTTGGCAAACGAGATGATGGAGGAATACATCAAGGTCGGCGGCGTTGACTTCCGCTCGCGCATTGCCGAGATCGAGGTATCCACGCCCATGACCATTTCGCACTATGTCGGCGCATGGAAGGGCAGCATCTACGGCTACTCGCACTCGATGGATAACCACGTCATAGCAAAGAAAGCGATGATGGCCGAGGATCACTTCATCGAGGGCCTTGAGTTTGCCGGCGCGCACGGAGTCGCCGGCGACGGCCAGGGAACGCAGATAACAAACGGCCGAGCCGCCGCAAAGGGCGTGCTCGACGCAATGGCGAAAAAGGAGGCAGCGGCAAAATGAGCATCAAGGTTAAAGGACTTTTTGAAGATATAGGCGGAGCCGGCCGCGTTACCGAGCTGCGCCGCAAAAAGCTTGCAAACGCAAGCAGCAGGCCCGATCCCAGGGACCCGATCCGCGAGCTTGCCGACAGGCTGCATCCTGCGGAAATGAAATTCCGCTGCGTTTCGGTGACGGACGCATCACCCGGCGCAAAAACCTTCCGCTTTGAGTCCGTTGACGGGCACATCCCCGTGTTCCAGTGCGGCCAGTTCGTAAACTTCCGCCTGAGAATAGGCGAGAGCCTGCTCACAAGACCTTATACTATTTCCTCGGCTCCGTATGAGGCGCGCGGCGAGAAGCCGTTTTTCGAGATAACCGTGCGCCGCAACGTGCCGTATCTCGTGCCCGACTACCTGTTTGAAAACGTAAAGCCCGGCGACGTGCTCGACGGTGCGCTGCCATTCGGCACTTTTTATTGGGAGCCTCTGCGCGATACGAAAAACATAGTCGCCCTCGCAGGCGGCAGCGGCATCACGCCGTTTTACTCCATGGCAAAGGAGATAGCCCACGGCAAAATGCGCGGCTGCACGCTCACGATACTCTATGGCTCGGTGAAGTCGGATGATATCGTGCTCAAAGCTGAGCTTGACAAGGTCTGCGCCGAATGCAAAGCTGTCAAGGTCGTGCACGTTCTTTCGGACGACCCGACATGGCAGAGCGAAAAGGGCTTCATAACAAAGGAGCATATCGAAAAATATTCGTCGCCGGACTGCACATATATGTTCTGCGGCCCACTCGCAATGTTCCTCTTTGTTTCCAAGGCGCTTGACGAGATGGGTGTTGCAAAAAGGCGCTTCCGCCACGATGTTGTCAACAATCCTGCCGATATCTCCACCCTGCCCGGCTACCCCGTCGGAACGGAGAAAAAGACGTTCAAAATTTGCGTCGTGCGCGGTGTGCGCGAGGATATCATCGAGACGAAGGCATCGGAATCCGTTGCCGTTGCGCTCGAGCGCAGCGCGATCCCGGTCGATACCCACTGCCGCAACGGCGAGTGCGGCTTCTGCCGCAGCCAGCTGCTGTCGGGAGATATATTCGTTTCGCCCATCGGCGACGGGCGGCGCGAAATGGATAAGGAAATGGGCTGGTTCCACGCCTGCTCGTCCTATCCGCTGAGCGATCTGAAAATTAAGATCCCCATCATGTAATATTTGCGTCCGGCATGGCCGGTGAGCGCATTTAATAATTAAGGAAGAGGAGAATTTGATTATGGCACAACTCAGACCCAAGATCGTCAAGCTTGCAAAGGTGATCGGCGGCGTTTCCGGTATGGTCGTCAAGATCGACGAGAACGCGCCCGAATACTACTGCATGGCGAACATCGTTTCCGATGACGAGGCAGACATTGCCATCGCCGCCGGCCTGCGCAAGGAGCGCACGGCCGAGTACCTTGCAAAGAAGGTCGGCAAAACCGTCGAGGAGATAAAGCCCCTGCTCGATAACCTCGTCTATTACGGCATTTTCCGCCGCACATTTGACGAAAAGCTCGGCGAGGACGTCTATTACATGCAGATCTTCGCGCCCGGCATACTCGAGATGATGGTAAACAACAAGGAGCTTATGGCCGCCCACCCCGAGGTCGGCAGGGCTTTTGAGGAGTACACGCGCGTGCGCATGCAGCTGCTCGGCCCTGTGCTTCCCAACGGCTACGGCCTGATGCGCGTTATCCCCGTCGAGAGCGCGATAAAGGACATCCCCGGCGTCAGCGACTACGAAAAGCTTTCGTACTACCTGAATAAGTACGACACCTTCTCCGTCTCGCCCTGCTCCTGCCGCGCATCGCGCACCAGCATCGGCGACGGCTGCGGACATCTTGACGAGGACATGTGCGTTCAGATGGGCAAGGGCGCCGAGCACTACATCCGCTCGGGCCGCGCGCGCCGCATAACGCGCGAGGAGGCGATGGAGATAATCCTGCGTGCCGAGGAAAACGGCCTGATGCACGATATCCCCAACATCGAAGAGGCCGGCGACAGCGCCGCTATCTGCAACTGCTGCTCGTGCGCATGCTTCGGCCTGCGTGCAGGACTCATGTTCGGCGCGCGCGACGCAATCCGCTCGAACTTCGTCGCCGAGATCGACGAGGCAAAGTGCGTTGCCTGCGCCCAGTGCGTCGAGACCTGCCCCGGCAATGCGCTCAAGCTTGGCCAGAAGCTGTGCTCGACCGAGAACCTCACGCCTCCGGGCTACGCAAAGCTCACAAACACCGTTTTCGTAAAGAAAACCTTCAATCCCGATTACCGCGAGAACTTCAAGGACACCCTCGACACCGGCACCGCTCCCTGCAAGGCCGCATGCCCTGCGCACGTTCCCGTTCAGGGCTATCTGAAGCTTGCCGCTCAGGGCAGATACACCGAAGCTCTTGAGCTTATAAAAAAGGAAAACCCCTTCCCGGCGGTCTGCGGCCGCATATGCAACAAGCGCTGCGAGGACGAGTGTACTCGCGCAAGCGTTGACGAGGCCGTTGCGATCGACGAGGTCAAGCGCTTTATCGCCGACCACGACCTGCACGAGGACACGCGCTTTGTGCCCAAGATGGTCAACCAGATCGGCCGCCCGTACACCGAGAAGATCGCCGTCATCGGCGCAGGTCCTGCCGGCATGAGCTGCGCATACTACCTCGCGAACAAGGGCTATCCCGTAACTGTTTTCGACCGCAACCCAGTGCCCGGCGGTATGCTGACCCTCGGCATCCCCAACTTCCGCCTCGAAAAGGACGTTCTCAACGCCGAGATCGACATTCTCAAGGACATGGGCGTCACCTTCAAGTGCGGCGTTGAGGTCGGCAAGGATATCACCATTGAACAGCTGCGCAGCGAGGGCTACAAGGGCTTTTATCTCGCCATCGGCGCACAGAAGTCCCAGTCGCTGCGCATCGACGGCGAAGACCTCGAGGGAGTGTTCGGCGGCGTTGACTTCCTGCGCGAGGTAAACCTCGGCAACAAGCCCGAGATAGGCGAAAGCTGCGCAGTTGTCGGCGGCGGCAACGTTGCAATGGATGTGTGCCGTGCGGCAGTGCGTCTGGGCGCAAAGAACACCTACATAATCTATCGCCGCTCGGCCGACGAGCTGCCTGCCGACCCCGAGGAGGTCAAGGAGGCCATGGAAGAGGGCGTGCAGTTCCGCTTCCTCAACGCGCCCGTTGCCATCGAAGGCAAGGACGGCAAGGTGTCCGCTCTCAAGGTCGAGATCATGGAGCTTGGCGAGCCTGACGAGAAAGGTCGCCGCAAGCCCGTCGGAACCGGCAAGTTCGAGACTATTGCGGTCAGCTCCGTCATCGCTGCCATCGGCCAGGTCGTTGACTGGGGCACGCTCGACGTCGGTGCGCTCGAGACCACGAAGAAGAGCACCGCCGTTGCCGACAGCCTGACCTATCAGACCGCTCAGCCCGACATTTTCGTCGGCGGCGACTGCTACACCGGCCCGAAGTTTGCTATCGACGCGATCGCTGCCGGCAAGGAAGCGGCCATATCGCTGCACCGCTATGTGCATCCCGGTCAGACCCTCACCATGGGCCGCGACAGGCGCGTTTACAAGGCGCTGGACAAGGAGCATGCGCTGCTGGATATATCGCACTTCGACCACGGCAAGCGTCAGATGCCCGGATACAACGAGGCAAAGGCCAAGACCTTCTCCGATGCGCGCGTGACCTTCACCGAGGAGCAGGTGCGCAAGGAGACCGCACGCTGCCTCGGCTGCGGCGCAACGAAGGTCGATGAGTATCTGTGCATCGGCTGCGGTCTGTGTACCACCAAGTGCAAGTTTGACGCGATCCACCTCAAAAAGGTGCGCGACTGGCATGCCGGCACGTTCGAGACCATGCCCATCAAGGTCGCCGAGGGACTTGTCAAGCGCGCAGGCGGCTTGGTCAAAAACGCGGTGAAAAAATAATGCACGAGCTTGGAATTTGCGATGCGCTGCTGAAAATGCTGCGCAATGTCGCCGAGGAAGAACAGCTTCAAAACGTGCAAAGCATCACCGTCGAGGTGGGGACGCTCTCCGGAGTCGTCCCCCGCTTCCTGAGCGATTGCTGGCAGGCCGTCATCGACGGCACGGAGTTTGCAGCTGTCGATATGATCGTCGAGACCGTCGAGGGCGAGGCTCAGTGCATCGAGTGCGGCGAACGCTTCGTCGCCGACCTCGAGCGGCTGCGCTGTCCAAACTGCGGCGGCAATAAGCTGACCCCCGTCTCCGGTACCGACCTCACCCTCAAAGAAATTTTAGAGGCGAATTGACGCAGCTACGGATACGGTTATCTTTGGTGGCCCGGTATCGAAGCTACCGACGAAACCGTGTTTGCCTCGCACTTTTTCAGAGGCGCTTTGGCGCAGCTACGGATACATATATCTCTGGTAGCCCGGTTCGGGGCGTTGGAATAAACCGTGGGTGCTACGCAACCCAGCAGTGCGTTGCTGAATTTCGCGCCGCACCACATTGGCTCTCCTGTCAAGGGGAGCAGGGCAGCTTTGCTGCCGAGGGGTTGAATTAAACCTATTAACTATCAGCTGTCAGCTCTCCGCTGCGGCCAAAGGTCGCTCGTAGGGAACGGGCTTGCCTGTTCCGTCGTGATGGGTTTGTCGGTACTGAAACAGAATCGTATGGGCGGCCGTTGGCCGCCCATTTTTCATAATGTGGCGGTTAGCACCGCAGATATAATAACACCTCATCTGCCGCAAGCGGCATCTTCCCCTCAAGCTCCGCAAGGGGAAGACAAAAGAGGGGCGGTCTGTGACCGCCCCAATGAATAATGAATGATGAATAATTAATAGTGAATAATTGCCGATACGATTTTTCAGAGGCGCATTTACAGTGTACCGATACATTTATTGCATCATCCCGACCGGAAGGTTCCGACAAAAACCGTAGCAAGCGGAATGGATAAATCCGTTCCCTACAAGGGTGCATCCTAAAACTCAGCAGCGCACTACTGGGTTGCGTAGCAGTTATGGTTTATTCCAACGTCCCGAACCGGGCGACCGCAAACGCGGCGCCGCTCTCATTTGGCGCGGCAGTTTCCCGGTTTTGTCGGTAGCTTCGACACCGGGCAGCCGCAATATGCGTATCCGCAGCTGCGTCAATGCGCCTCTAAAAATGCGCTATTAAACGTTCTTTTCTTCGATGAGGGGGAGGAAGTCCTTATACTGCGTATCGTAGGCGCAGCTGTACTCGGCACAGTCGGCGAACTTTGCGACCGCGCGTGTGGACTTGTCGATCGGCTGGAGCGTACCGGCGCCGGCGACGCAGCCGCCGGGGCACGCCATACCCTCGAGCAGGTAGCCGTCGTACTTGCCGTCGCGCGCCATCATCAGCAGCTTGCGGCACTCGTGCAGGCCGGTGGCCTTTGCGATCTTGACCTCGCGCGTGGGGTCGATGGACTTGATAGCGTTGACGACCGCCTGTGCAACGCCGCCGGAAACGGCGAACTTGCGCGCGTCCGAGCCTGCCTGGGAAAGCGTCTGCGCCTCCTCGGCCGGGATGCACTCCTTATCCACGCCCTTGGCGGCGAACATGCCAAGCACCTCCTCAAAGGTGAGGACGAAGTCAACGTCGCTGCGCACGGTGCGGCGGCTGGCCTCGAGCTTCTTCGCGTCGCAGGGGCCGACAAAAACGACCTTGCAGCCGGGGTGGGTTTTCTTGACAAAGCGCGCGGTGAGCACCATGGGCGTCATCGCGACGGATATGTTCTCGGCCATGTCGGGGAACATTTTCTTGACCATGTCGCTCCACGAGGGGCAGCAGGAGGTGACCATGAAGCGGTGCTTGGCCGGAACCTCCTCAAGGAAGTCCGCGGCCTCTTCGATGACGCACAGATCCGCGCCGATGGCGGCCTCGTAAACGTCGGTGAAGCCAAGGCGCTTGAAGGATGCGGTCATCTTCTCGGGCGTTGCATCGGGGCCGAACTGGCCGACGAAGGCCGGCGCGAGCACGACATAGACGGGCACGCCGCTTTTTATCGCCATAACGGTCTGGAATATCTGGCTTTTATCGCTTATTGCACCGAAGGGGCAGTTGACAAGGCACTGTCCGCAGGAGGTGCATTTTTTATAATCTATCGCCGCGCGGCCAAGCTCGTCCTTGCCGATGGCCGCAATGCCGCAGGCCTTCTTGCAGGGGCGCTCCTGGCGGATGATCGCCGAGAATGAGCACGCGTCCATGCATCTGCCGCAGCGGACGCACTTTTCGGCATCGATATGCGCGTGACCGTTGACCTTGCTGATGGCCTTTTTGGGGCATATCTCGATGCAGGGGTGCTCGATGCAGCCCTGGCAGCCGTTTGTGACCTTGATGATGTTATCCGGGCAGCGGTTGCACGCGAATTTGATGACGTTTATCAGCGGAGGCTCGTAATACTTCTCGGCAATGACGGTCTCCTCGACGCTGTCGGAAATATTGTTGTGCACGCCGAGCTTGCGCATCGGCAGACCCATTGCAAGGCGCAGCCTTTCGCCGACAACTGCACGCTCGATAAGCAGATTGTTCCTGAACGGGCCTATCTCGTCTGGGTCGCCCGGACAGATCTTGTACGGCAGCTCTTCAAGCTTCTGCGCGTAGTTTCCGCCCTCGTATGCCATGCGCGCGATTTCCGTGAAAACCTCGTGCCTTATTCGTGTTTTGCCGGTCTCCATTCCTCTCATAGGGTCATCCTCCGATTATACTTCTATTTTGCCAAAAATAATTATACAAAAACACGCCTTTTTGTCAATTAAATCGCATAGTATTTCACATGAAATTTACCCACAAGCTCAATCAAATCATTAAAGCAGGTATTAAAAAAATTAATATCTGCTTTAATGATCACTTTTTATATTCGTTCAGTATCTTTTCAACCTCGTTGTCGGCAGACGGCGACTTGGTTCCGCGCGTCGGCGCCTCGATGGTCGGCTCGGGCGAGACCTCATCGGGCGTGGGCTCAATGACGGTGTCCTCGGCCTCATCTGCCGCGTCCGGCTCCTCTGGCTCGGGCTGCGCGGCCTTTTCCGGCTCGGGCGGAAGCTCGTCCTTTGCGCAGCGGTTTTTGATGATGAGCCAGCTGTACATCAGCAGCATGCCGGCCGTTGCGAGGATGATAAGCTCAAGGCCCATATAGCGGCTGTCGGCCAGCGTTGTTATGCACATGAACGCGCCCAGAAGGCTCATGTAGCAGGCCTTTTTCGGATCGGGCCTGCCGAAGGCGTAGCCTGCGACGTAAAACAGCGCGAGGATGGCGCAGCATACGGCGATGATCTCGATCGCGAACATCCAGACGTTGGGGTTGTTTGCGTTTGCGCGGTAGCTTGCGATGAGCCACACGCAGTACATCAGGATGGGCAGCGCCATGAAAACGCTCACGAGGCTCGGCGAATAGTGGCTGCGCGAGGCGCTGCATATGAGCGGAAAGCTCAGACCGCTGAGCATCGCTAGGGCGGCTATGATGACATACATCGATCGCAGATTGTCAAGCGAGGTCTCGGCAATGGTCAGGATGCCGCCGAGCACGGCGAGCGCCGCGATGATCCACGCGAATATTATATATAGTAGGGAAAGGCCGCGCAGAGCCTCGCTCATCCCGGTCGGGAACACGGTCTCGTCATCGGTGAGCTTCTTTGACCGCAGCCACAGCACAACGGCGGCAGCGACGATCAGAAGCGGCAGCAGAATGTTGAGAATGCTCGGGTTTATCAAGCCCGTTTCCGTATCGCGCGCGACCTGCATTTGCAGCCATCGGAAGAACGCGCCGAACGCGCCGAACGCACATGTGTAGCACAGCATTATAAGTGCGTCGCCGGCCTTTTTGTTGTTTTTAAGCATAGTATCAATCCTGTTAGAATAAATTTGTATCAATATTGATTTTATACTCATTTTCTCAAACAGTCAAGATGAAAGGGTGATGCCGGATGAAAAGAATAGTCTGTGCCGCGCTTTTCATGACGCTTATCGTCATGGCTCTGCCGCGGCTTTTTCCCGTTCGGGATGCAGCGCCGCAGCCGGACTCCGCGCCGGACAAGGCCGCCGAGAAGCTCAAGCCCGACGAGAGCCGGAGCATACGCCTGCTCTCGGGCGATACCGTCGTCGAGATCGGCGTTTTCGACTATCTCACGGGCGTTGTCGCCGCCGAGATGCCCGTGTCGTTCGAGCCGGAGGCGCTCAAGGCGCAGTCGGTCGCGGCGCGCAGCTATCTCCAGCGCGCGCTGGCCTCGCCAAAGCACGAGGGCGCGGACATCTGCACCGATTCAGCCTGCTGCCAGGCGTATCTAAGCCCCGAGCAGCTCAAGTCGAGCTGGGGGGACAAGTACGCGCAGTACAGCGAAAAAATAAGCGCCGCGGTCAAGGCGACCGACGGCGAATACCTCAGCTATGACGGAAAGCCGGCGCTCGCGGCGTTTCACTCCTCCTCCGACGGCGCGACCGAGGATGCCGGGGCGATCTGGTCGGATGTGCCGTATCTCAAAAGCGTTTCCTCGCCCGAAACCGGCGACTCCGTGCCGAATTTCCAAAGCACCGTTGTGAACTCCGACCTCGATTTTCGCGACACGATACTCTATCTCAAGCCCGAGGCGGACATGACCGGCGATGCCGGCTCCTGGCTCGGCGAGACTACTCGCACGGCGTCCGGCCGGGTCGCGAGCATCGTTATCGGCCGCGTTTCGTTCACCGGCAGCGAGCTGCGCTCGCTGTTCAAGCTGCGCTCGACCGATTTTGAGCTTACCCACGCCGACGGCAGCTTCACATTCACCGTCCACGGCTACGGCCACGGCGTCGGCATGAGCCAGTACGGCGCGAACGCGATGGCGAAGGAGGGCTATTCCTGCGAGGAGATCTTAGAGCACTACTTTACCGGCGCGCAGGTCGTACAGTGGGCGGGATAAGGGATTGCAAAGGCCGCGCGGATTTGTTATACTATAATATAGAAGATTATTGAGTCATGGGAGGTGCGATAGATGACGCGAGGAAAACGGCTGCTGAGCCTGCTGCTCAGCGTGCTGATGCTCTGCACGCTGCTGCCGCCGCGCGCCTCTGCCGCGCCGACGCTGTACTTCACCGCCGTGAACGACCGTATGTGCGACCTGAGCGACGAAACGATGCCGTTCTGGCAGAACGGCTTGCTCTATGTTGCCGGTGCGACGGTGGACGGGCCGGACGATCTCGGCATCCGCTACTCGTACAACCAGGAAAAGTCCGTCGCTATCCTCTACAAGGGGCAGCGCGTGCTCTACTGCGACCTGACCGCCGGCACGATGGAGAATAACCGCACCGGCGAGCAATACGCCGGCTCGCCCATCGTCCGCAGCGGCATGGTGTTCTTCCCCATCACGGCGCTCGCCAAGATGTTTGACCTCAAATATTCCAGCACGAAGATCGCCTACGGCTATCTGCTGCGCATCCGCGACGACAACGCCGTGCTTTCGGACGAATACTTCATCGACGCGGCGACCGACCCCATTCAGAAGCGCTACGCGCAGTACGAGCGCGCGCACGCGGCGGCGGAGTCGGAGCAGCCCGAAACGCCCCCGCCGGTCGATACGCCCACGCGGCGCGACGATCTGACGGTCTATCTGCTGCTCCCCGCGGCGGAGGAAGCGGCGCTCACGCAGCTTCTCTCCACGCTTGAAAATTATCAGAGCCATGCGACGCTGCTCCTCACGCCCGAGCTGCTGGAAAGCGCGGGCGACGGCGTGCGCCGCGCTGCCGCAACGGGAAACGCCGTCGCGCTATGCATTAGCGCGGAGACCGCCGATGAGGCGCTCGCACAGATCGAACGGGGCAACGACGCGCTGTGGCGCGCCGCAAGCCTGCGCACGCGGCTCGTCTATCTCGAAAGCGCGGACAAGACGCTGCGCGCGGCGGTCGTCGGGGCAGGCTACTGTCCCATCACGATCAACACGTCCGACTTTACGCGCAGCGGCACACACTGGGCAGACACCGCGCTCAAATGGGCCGGCCGCTCCACCAGCGTGCGGCTCTACCTCGGCGCGGAGAGCGGGGTGTCCTCCGCGCTCGGCACGGCGCTCAGCCGCCTGCGTGCGGAGAACTGCACGATCGCGGCGCTGAACGAGGTCACGGCCTGATCAAACCTTTACAAAATGTTCAGGAAAAGCGCGGAAAACCGATTATAATAAGAACATTCCAAAGATAACTGATAAACGGAGGGATCTGCCATGGCGCGCAACATCCTTGTGGTAGAAGACGACAACAACATTTCCGACCTCATTCGGATGTATCTTGAAAAGGAGGGCTTTGAGGTCCGCATCGCCGCGGACGGCGGCAAGGCCGTGGAGGAATTCAAGGCCAGAGAGCCTGACCTCGTGCTGCTTGACGTGATGCTGCCCGTGCTCGACGGCTGGGGCGTGTGCGCCAAGATCCGCGAGACCTCAAAGTGCCCCATCATTATGCTCACCGCCAAGGGAGAGGTCAACGACCGCATCCACGGTCTCGAGATGGGCGCGGACGATTACCTCGTCAAGCCCTTTGAGATGAAGGAGCTCATCGCGCGCATCAACGCCGTGCTCCGCCGCACGGAGATCCCCGAGGACACGAAAAAGCGTCTCGTGTTCGATAAGCTCATCATCGACCTTGACTCCTACGAGCTGATCGTGGACGGCAAGAAGATCGACACACCGCCCAAGGAGCTGGAGCTGCTCTATCATCTGGCCGCAACGCCCAACCGCGTCTACACGCGCAATCAGCTGCTCGACGAGGTGTGGGGCTTCGACTACTTCGGCGACAGCCGCACCGTGGACGTTCACATCAAGCGTCTGCGCGAAAAGGTGGAGAACGTCTCCGACCAATGGGAGCTCAAGACCGTCTGGGGCGTGGGCTACAAGTTTGAAGTAAAGAAGTAATGAAGGGCAAGAGATGGGAACTTCCGCAGAAGTTCCGGACGATCTACTGGCAGAATTTCGCCCTGACCGCGAGCATCGTCATGCTGACGCTCGCGCTGCTCGGCGCGTCGTTCTTCGCGCTCAGCTACGCCTACGCGGCGGATGAGCGCAGCGACGAGATGGCGCAGAAGGCAAGCGTTGTCGCGCGGCTGGTCGCGTCCTACGCCTCGAGCGGCGATGTGCGCGATATGCGCGAGATGGCGGGCGTTGCCGCGTCGATGACCGACGTGGACTTCCTCGTGTGCAGCACCGAGGGCAGCGTCCTGCTGACGACGGACGAAAATCTGGTCGACCATGTGCTCACCGTGCCGTCCGACGTGATGGAGACTGCGCTCTCCGGCGAGCGTTACAGCGCGCGCACGACGCTCGGCGACATCTACGAGAGCAAGCGCTTCGTTGTCGGCGTGCCGATCGAGTCCGACATCTGGACGGTCGGCGCGGTGTTCGCCGTGGCCGAGACAGGCCGGCTGACGACGATGTGGCGCGCGTTTTTCGCCATGTTCCTGATGACGAGCGTCATCGTGCTGCTGCTCTCCTTCGTCGCTTCGGCGTGGGTGAGTATGCGCCAGTCGCGCCCCATCCGCGAAATGGCGGCCGCTACGCGCGCCTTTGCCGAGGGCAATTTCGACACCCGGATGCACGACTACGGCGCGGGCGAGATCGGCGAGCTGGCAAGCGCCTTCAACGCGATGGCGGACTCTTTGCAGGAGACCGAGCGCCAGCGCCGCGAGTTCATCGCGAACATCTCGCATGAGCTGAAAACGCCGATGACGAGCATTGCGGGCTACACCGACGGCATCCTCGACGGGACCATCCCGCCGGAGAAGGAAAAGGAATACCTGCACATCATCTCCGACGAGAGCCGGCGGCTGAGCCGCCTCGTGCGTCGGATGCTCGAGGTCTCGCAGCTTCAGTCGCGCGACGTGATGCGCAGCAAGGCGCCCTTCGACGTGTGCGAGAGTATGCGGCGGGTGCTTATTTCAATGGAAAAGAAGATCACCGACCGTGGGCTGGACGTGGAGGCCGACATCCCCGACGAGCCGGTCACCGTGCTCGGCGACAACGACCTCATCACGCAGGTCATCTACAACCTGCTCGAAAATGCGACAAAATTCGCCCGCAAGGGCTCTGCGCTCTACCTCGGCGTGACGACGCTCAACGGCAAGGCGCTGATCTCGGTTCGCAACGAGGGCGACACCATCCCCGCCGAGGAGATCCCGCTGCTGTTCGAGCGCTTCCACAAGAGCGACAAATCCCGCTCCGAGGATAAGGACGGCGTGGGCCTCGGGCTCTACGTGGTCAAAACCATTCTGGACCAGCACAAGGAGCACATCGCCGTCACAAGCGAAAACGGCCTGACGACGTTCACCTTCAGCGTGACGCTCGCCGGCGGGCAGACCGCGCAGTAAGTCTCAACAGGAGAAACACGCTATGGATCACGAGAATCAGGAGTTATCCCCGACGGTCAGCCAGAGCGGCGAGCCGCAGGAGGTCGTGCTGCGCTATGAAGCACCGGTCACGCCCATCGTGGAGCGCTACGTGCAGCCGACACCGCTGCCCGGACAGCCGAAGAAGCATACATCACCGCGCAAAAAGCGGAAAGGGCTTAAGATCTTCCTTTTCTGCATGCTCGGCCTTCTCCTCGTCAGCGGCGTCGTCACGGCGCTGTGGCTCGGCGGCGCATTCGACGATCACCGGTCCTATCACGACAATGATTTTGAGCAGCGCCATGACGAGGATTATTACGACAACAGCGAGCATGGCGAAACGAGCATCAAGCGCCTGCCCAACACCGATCAGGTCAAGCTCCGCTACAACGAAAGCCACGGCGAGGCGCTGACGATCCAGGAGATCTACCAGAAAGTCAATCCCTCCACCGTCACAGTGCTCACCGGCAACCGCGACGGCAGCGCCATGGTCGGCACCGGCGTCATCTTCACCGAGGATGGCTACATCCTCACGAACGCCCACG
>OLWK01000984.1_pt1 | contig 14153 bp, 13 predicted proteins | sample 1674141 | NCBI WGS metagenome assembly OLWK01 (sample SAMEA103958148, study PRJEB25191) | human gut metagenome | reverse complement strand
GTGATGCCCTCCCGGACGTCCTCGCCGGAGACCTTGTCTCCCTCCTTGATCATGCCGTATTTCATGCCGTAGGCATTGAGCACCCGGGTCAGGGCCGTTTTGAAGCCCGTCTCATGCATGCCGCCCTCGGGGGTGTGGATGTCGTTGGCGAAGGACACCAGGGTCTCGTTATAGCTGTCGTTATACTGCAGGGCCACCTCGGCGGTGCTGTCGCCCTTGGCCCCCGCCAGATAGATGACCTCCTCGTGCAGAGGGGTCTTGTTGCGGTTGAGCCAGGTGACAAACTCCCGGATACCGCCCTCATAGCACATGGAGTCGCTCTGCTCCTGGCCAGGCCGGGCGTCGGTGATGGTGATGCGCAGGCCCGCATTCAGGAACGCCTGCTCCCGCATGCGGGTGTGCAGGGTCTCATAGTCGTATACCAGGGTGTCGAACATCTCCGGGTCCGGCTTGAAGGTCACGGCGGTGCCGGTGCCGGTGGTCTCGCCCAGCACCGTCATCTCCTGGGTGATGCCGCCCCGGGAGAACTTCATCTCGTAAATTTTACCGTCCTTCTGGACCTGCACCTCAAGCCACTGGGACAGGGCATTCACCACGGAGGCGCCCACGCCGTGAAGGCCGCCGGAGACCTTGTAGCCCCCGCCGCCGAACTTGCCGCCGGCGTGGAGCACGGTGTAAACCACCTCCAGGGCAGGCCGCCCGGTCTGGGGCTGGATGTCCACGGGGATGCCGCGGCCGTTGTCGGTGACGGTGATGGTGTCGCCGGGGTTGATGGTGACGGTGATCTCCGTGCAGTATCCGGCCAGGGCCTCGTCGATGGCGTTGTCCACGATCTCATACACCAGATGGTGCAGGCCAGAGGCCGACGTGGAGCCGATATACATGCCGGGCCGCTTGCGCACCGCCTCCAGCCCCTCCAGCACCTGGATTTCCGAGGCGTCATAGGTGGTGTCCACAGCGGTGACTTTTTCCAGTTCGCTCATTGGATGATCTTTCCTTTCCTTGGGTTTGTCCTGTCATTCCCGGGAACCCGGTGTCTGCCGATCTCCCGGCAATGACAGGGAAAAAATTCACTTCTTTTCCGCTCTTTTCACCAGCGTCTGGGTGTTCAGCTGGGAAATATACACGATCTGCCGGTGATACGGGTGGTCGCACACCAAAAACGACTTGGGAATGTCGTCGCACACCGGAAGCACCACGCTGTCCTTTTCCGCCTGGTCCAGAAACCGCCGGGTCTGGGGGGACTGGGACGTAATGTCCAGGTCGAATATACCGATGATGTGCCGGTCGTTGACCATCACGTTCTGGCCGATATGCAGAAAGCCCATCACAGCACCCTCCCTTCCCGGATGTGGTATACCCGGCCGGACAGCAGGGCGTCCAGCCGGTCGTTTTCGCAGCAGGTGATGAACACCTGTCCCCCGGCGATGCGGTTGAGGACATATTCCTGCCGCCGGGGGTCCAGCTCCGACAGCACGTCGTCCAGCAGCATCACCGGGTACTCGCCGATAGCGTTTTTGTGGATCTCCCGGTCCGCCAGCTTCAGGCTCAGGGCCGCCGTCCGCACCTGCCCCTGGGAGCAGAAGTGCCGGGCCTCCAGGCCGTTGACCGTCACGGCAATGTCGTCCTTATGGGGTCCCGACAGACACAGCCGGGAGGCCAGCTCCGCCTGATGATGCTGTGCCTGGTGCTCTGCCAGCGCCGCCGCAATGTCCGCCGCCGGACCCAAAGGGTCCTCCACGGTTTTCACCGTCTGATAGGTCAGGGCCAGGTCCTCCCGCTCCCCGGAGCACTCCCAGTGGGCCCGCCGGGCATGGACCGCCAGCGCCTGGACATACCGGGCCCGGTAGCTGATCAGCACCGCCCCCACCTGACACAGCCGGTGGTTGAAATCCGGCAGGGTGTCCAGCAGCTGGGGATATTCGTCGCTGTCCCGCAGGATCCGGGTCTTGTGGTCATACAGCCGCCCGTATTCCGCCAGGGCCTCGGCATACCGGGGCCGCAGCTGGCACAGGGACTGGTCCATGAACCGCCGCCGGGCTGCCGCCCCCTCCCGGATGAGAAACAGGTCCTCCGGGGAGAAAAACACCGTGTGCAGCACCTGGGACAGGTCGCCGCCGTTTCTGGCGGCCACGCCGTTGACGGTCATCCTCCGCCTTCGGCCCCGGTTCAGGAGAATTTCCGTTTCAAACTCCCGCTCCCGGGCCTGAATATGCCCCACCAGCCGGGCCCGGTCCCGGTCAAAGCCGATGAGCTCCCGGTCCGCGTGGGTACGGGGACTGCGGCCGCAGGACAGGTATACGATGGCCTCCAGCAGGTTGGTCTTTCCCTGGGCATTTTCGCCGTATATGACGTTGCAGCTTCCGTCGAAGGTCAGCTGCTGGCTGTCGTAATTGCGGAAGCCCTCCAGCAGCAGGCGGTCAATCTGCATACTGCACGCCGCAGCTCCGCCCCAGGGCGTCCACCACATCGCCGGGACGAAGCTTCTTGCCCCGCATGGTGCATACCTCCCCGTTGACCAGGACCTCTCCCTCCTGAACCAGCAGCTTGGCCTCGCCGCCGGTGGCGGTGATGGCCGCCAGCTTCAGAAGGTCCTGGAGCTTGATATACTCCGTGGTAATGGTAATCATTTCCATATCTATCACGCTTTCAGCCGCACCGGCAGCACCATATAAAGGAAGCTCTCCTCTCCGTCTGCGGGCACGATCACCGCCGGAGAGATGCTGGTGTTCAGCTCCAGGGTCACGGAGTCCGCCGGAGCATAGCGCAGGGCGTCCATGAGATAGCGGTTGTTGAAGCCGATCTCCAGGACATTTCCGTCGCCGTCCAGGGGGCAGATGTCCTTGGCCTCGCCGGCGCCGGTTTTGGCGGACAGCAGCACCCGGCCATTTTCAAACACGCAGCGCACCGGGCTCTTGAGCTTTTCGCTGATGACCACGCTGACCCGGTCCAGGCTCCCCAGCATGGTCTTGGTGTCCACCGTCAGGCGGATGGGATTATTCCGGGGGATGGCGTTTTTATAGTCCAGGAAGTCCCCCTCCAGGCGGCGGCAGATCAGCTGGGTGGCCCCGGCCTCAAACAGCAGGTGGCGCTTGCCCTGGATAATGGTGACTTTTTCGTCGGAATCCTCGCAAATTTTCTCTACTTCGTTCAGAGCAGAGCCGGGGGCCACAAATTTGAAGGTGCCGCCCTCAGCCCGGTCCAGAGGCTCCCGGCGCAGGGCCAGGCGGAAGCCGTCCACGGACACCACCGTCAGGTCCCGGTCGCCTACCTCAAACAGGGAGCCGGTATGGACGGGGCGGCTCTCGTTGGTGGACACGGCGAAGCTGGTCTGGTTGATCATGGCCTTCAGGGTACCCTGTCGGATGTCCACGGAAAACTGGTCATCCACCTCAGGCAGCTCCGGATAGTCGTCGGCGGACAGGCCCAGAATCTCAAAGCTGGCGTCGCCGCAGGTCAGATGGACGGACAGATTTTCGTCCGCCGCGAACACGATCACATCGTCCGGCATTTTCCGGATCATCTCGCCGAACAGCCGGGCGCTGAGGACGATGCGGCCTGGGGACTGGACCTGGGCGTCCACGATGGTGCGGATGCCAGTCTGCATGTTGTAGCCGGACAGGGTCAGGGTGTCGCCCCCCTCCAGCAGGATCCCCTCCAGGGCCGGAATGGAGCTTTTGGCGGCTACCGCCCGGGAGGTGGTGTTGACGGCGCTTTGCAGCAGCGCCTTTTCGCAGGAAAATCGAAGCATAGAGACGCGTTCCTTTCTTTCAGAATGAAAAGAGACTCCGTTCTCCAAAAGAGAACAAAAAGATATCTTTATTTTAGTAACAGTCGCCGTAGGGAAAATTCATGTGGAAAAGTGCCGGAGGGCCTGAAATCAGCGGATTCTTTCTCCCCACCCGGGTGTGGAGAAAGGGAGGGAGTTTTCCACCGGAAAATCCGGGGTCCGGTACTCCACAGGTTTTCCCCGTGGAATCCACAGAGAATGTGGAAAGAGGGTTACTTCTTGTTGTTGATGTTGGTGGTGATCTCCTTGACCTTTTCGGCGTAGGCCGGATCGGAGCGCATTTTCTTCTCCACCTGGTCCAGGGAGTGCAGCACCGTGGTGTGGTCCCGGTCGCCGAACTCCTTGCCGATGTCGTTGAGGGAGAGGTTGGTCATCCGGCGGATCAGATACATGGCGGTCTGCCGGGCCTCCATCAGGTCCCGCTTCCGGCCCTGGCCCCGGACCTGCTCCTCGTCCACGTCGTAATAGCGGCAGATATACTCGATGATCAGGGCCGGCGACGGCACGAACTCGTTGTATTTCTTCAGCATGTCCTTTACGGCACGGCTGACGGCCTCGCCGTCCACCTGGTTGCCCAGCAGGTCCCGATAGGCCAGGAGCTTGTTCAGGGCGCCCTCAATCTGGCGGACGTTGGCGGTGAGGTTTTCGGCGATGAAGCTGCTGATATCGTCCGGCAGCTGTACCCCCAGCAGGGCGGCCTTGTTTTTGATGATGGCGAGCCTTGTCTCAAAGTCCGGCGGCGCCACATCCACCATCAGGCCCCACTCGAACCGGGTCTGAAGCCGGTCCTCCAGCTGGGTCATCTCCCGGGGAGGACGGTCCGAGGTCAGCACGATCTGCCGCCCGGATTCGTACAGGGTGTTGAAGGTGTGGAAGAATTCCTCCTGGGTCTGCTTCTTGCCGGCGATGAACTGGATATCGTCCACCAGCAGCAGGGTGGACTGGCGGTATTTCTCCCGGAATTCGGCGTTTTTTCCCTCCCGGATGGAGGCGATCAGCTCGTTGGTGAAGTCGTCACCCTTGATGTACACGATGCGGGCCTCCGGCTGCCGCTGGCGGACCTGGTGGGCGATGGCGTACAGCAGGTGGGTCTTGCCCAGGCCGGAGTCGCCATAGATGAACAGGGGGTTATAGTGCTCCGCAGGCTTTTCGGCCACGGCCCGGGCGGCGGCATAGGCCATCTTGTTCTGGGGACCCACCACATAGGTGCCGAAGGTGAAGGCGTCGGACTCCAGCAGGGAGCCGGGCCGGTCCGGAGCCACCCCGTGATAGGCGGAAAGCTGCTGATCGTCCAGAATTTTTACCTCCAGGTCGGAGGAGAAGATGTCCTTCAGCGCGGCCTTGATATGGCTCATGAACCGGGCCTCGATGGTGGATTTTTTGAAGGAGTTGCTGCAATGGAGCACAAAGGCGGAGTCCTCCATGGTCACCACCTCCACCTCGTCGAACCAGGTGTTGATGGTGGTTTCCGACAGCTGGGACCGCAGCCGGTCCAGCACGTTTTTCCATACGTCTGCGATTGAATTCAATGAAAGCGCCCCTTTCCCGCGGATCATGCGTTTTTCTCTCTCTGTTTCAGGCAAAATAACACCTCACATTATATCAAATCAGCGCCGGAAAGTCCACACATATACTAATACTAAGTATAAAATTTTTTTCTTCTCCCTAAACAGATTCCGGAAGAAAATACGCCCCATTTCCGGCGTATTTTCCGAAAAATGGGCCGAATGGAGTACCCGAAGCGTCCAAAATGCCCTTTTCGTGGAAAATGCAGATTTCTGTTGACAGCGGGGCCGGGATTCTGTATAATGTTTACCATGCCGTTTTGCGGCATCCGCTTTGTCAACTGCGGCCGCGGGGGACAAGTCCTCCGCCCGCCGTCGAGTATGTGCGGCAGCTTCGATCTGCCGCCGGATTTTTACAAAATGGAGGTGTCATGCAATGTTCCGTACCTATCAGCCCAAGAAGCGCCAGCGCTCCAAGGAGCACGGCTTCCGCAAGAGAATGGCCACCAGCAACGGCCGTAAGGTTCTGGCCCGCCGCCGCGCCAAGGGCCGCGCTCGCCTGACCCATTGAGGTCGCGGAAAGTGCATCGCGCATAAAGGATAGACCAGGGACGGTGGAAGGGAAAACTGCCGTCCCTTTTGGCCTATGCTCATTTCAGCCGCCGCACCGGCGGAGAAGGTGCTTGTTTTCATGAATCCTGCCGTCACGGTAAAAGAGAACTACGAATTCCGCCGGATCTACCGCAAGGGGAAGTCGGCGGTGTCGCCGCAGCTGGTGATCTATTGCCAGCGGAACCGCCGGGGGCTGAGCCGCCTGGGGGTCTCCGTCAGCACGAAGCTGGGCGGCGCCGTGGTCCGCAACCGGGTGAGAAGGCGTATCCGGGAGATTTACCGGCTGAATAAGCCGAAAATGGTCCCGGGATACGACATCATCGTGGTGGCCCGGGTCCGGGCCGTGGAAACCGGCTATCAAAAGCTGGAGAGCACCTATCTGCGCCTTCTGAGGCAATTGAATCTGCTGCGGGAGGACCCGTCATGAAGCGGGCCATCCTGCGGGCCATCCGGTTTTATCAGGCGTCCGTGTCGCCGCTGTTTCCGCCCCGCTGCCGGTATATCCCCACCTGCTCGGAATACGCCCTGCAGGCCGTGGAGAAATACGGGCCGCTGCGCTGCGGCGCTTTCTGCGATGCAATCCCTTCCACAAAGGCGGGTATGATCCTGTTCCTTGAAAACCTCGTTTTTCCCACCCAACAAAAAACGGAGGTAACTACCCCATGTTTGCAACGCTCGGATATTATATCTGCGTTCCCTTTGCCTTCCTGACCCGGCTGTTCTACAGCTGGACCGGGTCCTATGGCGTGGCCCTGATCCTGTTTACCCTGGTGGTGAAGTTGGTGCTGCTGCCCTTCCAGCTCAAGAGCAAGAAGAGCATGCTGCGCATGAACCGCATGCAGGGCAAGCTCAACGACATCAAGACCCGCTATGCCAACAACCAGCAGAAGCAGCAGGAGGCTATGGCGGAGCTGTATGCCAAGGAAGGCATCAACCCCATGTCCGGCTGCCTGTGGTCCTTCATTCCCTTCCCCATCCTGATCGCCCTGTACTACATCATCCGCGTGCCCATGCGGTACTTCATGGGCCTGTCCGAGACGGTGATCGCCGAGATCACCACTCTGGCCGGAAGCCTGGGCTTCACCGTGGCCGACGGCAGCCAGGCCTATGAACAGATCTATCTGGCCAAGTTCATCCATGAGCATTGGGCGGAGTTTGCCGGAAAGTTCGACGGCCTCATCGACCTGAACTATAGCTTCCTGCACATTGACCTGGCCAACCGGCCCAGCGACCTGTTCAGCCAGTTCCCCGGCGGCGGCTGGCCCGTGTGGGGCGCCATTCTGCTGCCCATCATCTCCGCCGGCATCCAGTTCGCCATGAGCTTCATCACCATGCGCACCAATGGCTCTGCCCCCAATGGGTCCACCAAGACCATGATGTACATGATGCCCCTGATGACCCTGTGGATGGGCTATATCCTGCCCTCCGCTCTGTGCATCTACTGGATTGCCAACTCCGCGTTCTCCCTGATCCAGGAGGTCACCCTGAACGAGTATTTCAACAAGATTCTGGACCGCGAGGAGACGGAGAAGGAGAAGGCCGCCCGGGAAAAGCGCTATGCCAAGTATCAGCGCCAGAAGGAGCTGATGGCCCAGCAGCAGCTGGCCAACGGCGGCAAGAAGCCCCAGAATCAGCAGGGGAAGAAAAAGCCCTCCGGCGACAAGAAAAAATCCACCGGAAGCAACGAAAACGGCCGCGTGGGCCAGCGTCCCTATGCCAGGGGCCGCGCCTATGACAAGAGCCATTACGATGACTAATGATGACTAAGGAGTTTTGTCTATGAGTTATATTGACGTAACGGGCAAGACCGAGGAGGAAGCCATCCGCAAAGCGCTCCAGCAGCTGCAGATGGACCGCGACGATGTCTCTGTTGAGATTTTGGAGCGGGCCAAGAGCGGCTTTCTGGGCATCGGCAGCAGCCCTGCCCGGGTCCGCGTGACCTATGGTCAGCAGGAGCCCGAGGCTCCCGCCGCCCCGGTCCAGCCGGAGAAGAAACCCGAAAAGAAGCCCGAACCCAAACCCCAGCAGCCCAAGCCCCAGAAGGCCGAGGATCCCAAGGCCGCCCCCAAGGCTGCGGAGGCCCCCGCCGCCCCGGTTCAGGAGTCCTGCCAGGACGACAACGCCCGCCGCATCACCGAGTTCCTGACGGGCCTGCTGGAGCATATGGACAGCCCTGCCCAGGTGCAGGTCACTGAGACGGAGAAGGGCCGTTACAGCGTGGTGCTGGAGGGCCAGAAGCTGGGCCAGCTCATCGGCCGCCGGGGCGAGACCCTGGATGCCATCCAGCAGCTGACCAACTATGCCGTCAATTCCGGCCGGGAAAAGCGCATCCGCGTCCATGTGGACGCCGAGAACTACCGGGCCAAGCGCGAGCAGAGCCTGGAGTCCCTGGCCCGCAAGGTGGCCGGAAAGGTCACCAAGTATCGCCGCAGCGTCACCCTGGAGCCCATGAACGCCTATGAGCGCCATGTGATCCACGCCGCCCTGCAGGATGTCCCCGGTGTGAATACCTACTCCATCGGCACCGAGCCCAACCGCCGCGTGGTGGTGTCCTACGACCGCGACAAGCGGTAAACGAATACGAAAAAAGAACGCCTGCGGGCGTTCTTTTTTTATGTGATGCCGCCGGACCAAAAAAGAACGGCAAAAATTTAACATTTTTGCGAAATTGTTTCCTTATAGTAGAAAAAGTAGTTTACATAGCTTGACCGACTGTTGTATAATACAGTAAAGTCGTTATCAGGCTGCTTTTTACGGAACAATTCAAAAAAATAACAGGAGGAAAATTCCCATGTCTTACAGAATTCTGGTCGTCAACCCGGGCTCCACGTCCACCAAGATCGGCGTCTATGAGGACGAGAACCTGCTCTTTGACAAGACTCTGCGCCACAGCGCCGAGGAACTCGAAAAGTTTGACTCCATCCCCGCCCAGAAGGACTGGCGGCGCAAGCTGGTGATGAAGGCCCTGGAGGATCAGGGCTTCGATGTGAAGACCCTGTCCGCCGTCTCCGGCCGCGGCGGCCTGCTGGCTCCTATCCGGGGCGGCACCTACGCCGTCAGCGACCGTCTGGTCCGCGACTGCACCGTGGGCGTTCAGGGACAGCACGCCTCCAACCTGGGCGGCATCATCGCCCGGGAGATCGGCGACCAGCTGGGCATCCCCTCCTTCATCGTGGACCCCGTGGTGGTGGATGAGCTGTCCGACGTGGCCCGCTATGCCGGCCATCCCCTGTTCCATCGCACCAGCATTTTCCACGCCCTGAACCAGAAGGCCGTTGCCAAGCGCTACGCCAAGGAGCATGGCAAGAAGTATGAGGATCTGAACCTCATCGTCTGCCACATGGGCGGCGGCTGCTCCATCGGCGCCCACGTCCACGGCAGCGTGGTGGATACCCAGAACGCCCTGGACGGCGACGGCCCCTTCTCCCCCGAGCGGTCCGGCAGCCTGCCCACCGGTCAGCTGGTGAGCCTGTGCTTCAGCGGCAAGTATACCGCCGGCGAGGTCCGCAAGATGCTGGCCGGCCACGGCGGCCTGGTGGCCTACACCGGCTCCAACGACATGCGCGACCTGCTGAAGGCCGCCGCCGAGGGCGACAAGGAGATTGCCGCCACCGTGGAGGCATTCCACTATCAGATCGGCAAGGAAGTGGGCGCAATGGCCGCCGTCATGAAGGGCAAGGTGGACCAGATCATTCTCACCGGCGGCATTGCCTACGGTCAGGAGACCGTGGACGCCATCACCGATATGGTGGGCTGGATCGCCCCCATCACCGTGTATCCCGGCGAGGATGAGCTGCTGGCCCTGGCCCAGGGCGCTCTGCGTGTCCTCAACGGCGAGGAGCCTGCCCGGGTGTATTGATTTAACAAGACTGTCAAACGCCATAAAGGCAGCCGCCCGACCCGGGCGGCTGCCTTTTTTCTCTGTTCAGTTCCACACGATGTCAAAGGCGGCGGTGAAGCCGCAGGAGGCGTCGTGGGAAATCAGCATGCCGGTGCTGCGGTCCACCACATAGCCATAGCAGGTGACGGTGACGGAGGTGCGGGCGTCCTCCGTCTCATACACAAAGCCCTGGTCCCAGCGGTCGTTGACCAGCGCCGCCATATCCTGGGCAGAGGCGTCCTGGCTGGCCAGCATGGCCAATAGAAGCGGCTGGATAAAGGCAGTGCTGGCATAGACGAAGTCCGGGGCGGAGGACGGGTCCCCGCTGCCCTGGGCGGTATAGGAGCACCGGAACCTCACGGCGGTCAGGTATCCGTTGGCGTCTGTCTCATATTTCAGGCGGCTGGGAAAGGCGTTTTCCAGGGTGGCTGCATATCCCCGGAACGAATCCCGCACCCATGTGCCGTTGGAGCGCATCCGCAGAGGGGAGTCCGTGGCCTGGGCCACCTGGTTGAAATTCTCCGCAAACTCCGCCACCGTCAGCCGCCCGCCGTTGGCAGGCATCAGAAGAATGTTGCTGCCGCCGATTATGGCCAGGATCACCAGCCCCCAGGCTGCGGGAAGCAGCGCCCACCGCCACCAGGGAATGTCCCGGCTCTGGCACAGGAGCTCTCCCTCCCAGGGCATCTTCAGGCCGTCCCGGCAGTCCAGATAGCTTCTGCGCAGCCGCCACAGCCGCAGAACGGGAATGTACAGGGCGATCCCGTATACCACGGCCATGGCCGTGTAGGCGTAGGCCTGGCCCCAGGTGGGGCGCCGGCCATCCGGCTGTTCCACCGTCAGCCCCAGCAGCAGCTTGCCCGGCGTGACGCCCCACAGGTGCAGCAGCACCGGCTCCACCCCCAGCATCAGCAGCAGGCTTCCCACATAGGTCAGCAGGGAGAACCCCGGGGTCTGGGGCGCGATCCGCCCCAGCATCAGCGCCAGGGCCACGGCGGAGGAACACAGAAGCATATCCAGCCCCCGGGCCAGGAACCGCCGCCAGGGGCACGGCTCCTGACGGTCCGTCCGGGCTGCGGCAGGGGCCGCCTGGGGCGGCGTGTACAGAAGCCGCCAGTATTTTTCCGCGTCCAGGGTGTCATAGCAGGCGTGGTCGGCCTGCATGGCCCGGCACACGGACTGATCCGCCCGGGCCTGCTCCTCCCGGCGGCGCAGGGCCGCCAGCCGTTGCGACAGGGCCTCGGACAGGGACAGCTTCCCGGCCTGCATGGCCCGGATCTCCTCAATGGGCACGTCCAGCCGCCGCAGCAGGCGGACCCGCAGCAGGGTCTCCAGGTCATCGGGGCTGTAGTCCCGATAGCCGTTTTTCCGCCGGGCCGGATGCACCAGCCCCTCCTGTTCATAGTATCGGATGTTGGCCCGGGACAGCCCGGTGCGCTGCTCTACGTCCTTGATATGCATGGCGTTGCCCTCCTTTTATCCGCAGTATAAGGGGTAAAGGGACTTGACAGTCAAGTGTTTTTTTCAGGAAATTTCCAGAACCACCGGGCAGTGGTCGCTGCCGTACACCTCCGTGCGGATGGCGGCGCCCGTCACCCGGGGCAGCAGACGCCGGGACACAATGAAATAGTCGATGCGCCACCCCACGTTCTTCTCCCGGGCGTGGAAGCGGTAGCTCCACCAGGAATAGGTGATCTCCTCCGGGTGCAGGGTCCGGAAGGTGTCGGCAAAGCCCGAGGCCAGCAGGGCGGTCATCTTCTCCCGCTCCTGGTCGGTGAAGCCCGGGTTCATTCGGTTGGTCTTGGGGTTTTTCAGGTCCATCTCCTGGTGGGCCACGTTCAGGTCGCCGCAGTATACCACGGGCTTTGTCCGGTCCAGCTCCATCAGATAGGCCCGCAGGTCATCCTCCCACTGCATCCGGTAATCCAGCCGCTTCAGCCCGTCCTGGCTGTTGGGGGTATAGCAGCACACCAGATAGAAATCCGGGTATTCCGCGGTGATGACCCGGCCCTCGTGGCGGTGGATATCATCGCCGAAGCCGAATACCACCGATATCGGCTCCTGCCGGGTCAGAACGGCGGTGCCGGAATAGCCCTTCTTCTCGGCGGAGTAGAAATACCGGTGATAGCCCTCCAGCTCAAACACCGCCTGCTCCGGCTGCAGCTTGGTCTCCTGCAGGCATATCACGTCCGGGTCCTCATTTTTCACATATTCCAGAAAGCCCTTGGTCAGGCATGACCGCAGGCCGTTGACGTTCCAGCTTACCAGCTTCATGGCGCTCTCCCTTCGTTTTTTTCTGTATCATACCACAAACCGGGCCATAATCCAAGAAAATCATTGACAAACCCCGCCGCCGGGGATAAGATAGGGATAAATCGGCGTGGATGGGAAGAGTACCCGGCGCAGCCTCCGTCACAAGAGAGTCCGGCAAGGTGAAAGCGGACACGGGGGACCCGGCGAACATGGCCCCGGAGCCGTCCGGCCCAGCGCAGACGCGTGAAGCCGGACCGGGTGTGCCCGTTACAGCGCGGGGACGTGTCGGCGTCCCATGAGGCCGCCTCCTGGGGGAGCGCGGCGAAGCAAGGTGGTACCGCGGTGCGCTGCATCGCCCTTGGCAGTCAGCCGGGGGCGTTTTTTGTTTGCCCGGCCGCCGGAAAAACGCCAAAATTTTAAGCCGCTCTTCCATTCGGAGCGGCGGAAAAGGAGATAGATCCCCATGGAAAAGCAGAAATTCTATATCACCACACCCATTTACTACCCCTCGGACAAGCTGCACATCGGCCACACCTACTGCACCGTGGCCACCGATGCCATGGCCCGCTACAAGCGGCTCACCGGCTGCGACGTGCTGTTCCTGACGGGCACCGACGAGCACGGCCAGAAGATCGAGGACAAGGCCAAGGCCGCCGGAAAGACCCCCAAGGAGTTCCTGGACAACATCGTGGAAGGTCCCCAGGGCATCCTGGACCTGTGGAAGCTGATGAACATCTCCAACGACCGCTTCATCCGCACCACCGACGACTATCACTGCCAGTCCATCCAGAAGATCTTCCGCAAGATGTACGACAAGGGTGACATCTATAAGGGCACCTATAAGGGCAAATACTGCAAGCCCTGCGAGAGCTTCTGGACCGAGAGCCAGCTGGTGGACGGCAAGTGCCCCGACTGCGGCCGGGAGGTCATGGACGCCGAGGAGGAGGCCTATTTCTTCCGCCTGAGCAAGTACGCCGACCGGGTTCGTCACCTGCTGGAGGACACCGACTTCCTGCAGCCCCGCTCCCGGGTCAACGAGATGGTCAACAACTTCATCAAGCCCGGCCTGGAGGACCTGTGCGTCAGCCGCACCAGCTTCTCCTGGGGCATTCCCGTGGACTTTGACCCGGGCCATGTGGTATACGTCTGGGTGGACGCTCTGTTCAACTACACCACCGCCCTGGGCTTTATGAACGACCGGTATCACGATTACGACAAGTATTGGCCCGCCGACGTCCACTTTGTGGGCAAGGAGATCGTCCGCTTCCACTCCATCATCTGGCCCGCCATGCTCATGAGCATGGATATGCCCCTGCCCAAGCACGTTTACGGCCATGGCTGGCTGGTGATGGACGGCGGCAAGATGTCCAAGTCCAAGGGCAACGTGGTGGACCCCTATGTCCTGGCGGAGAGGTTCGGCGTGGACGCCCTGCGCTTCTTCCTGCTGCGGACCTTCCCCTTCGGCTCCGACGGCAACTTCTCCAACGAGCTGCTGATCCAGACCATCAACATGGACCTGGCCAACGACCTGGGCAACCTGGTCAGCCGCACCACCGCCATGGTGGAAAAGTATTTCGGCGGCACCCTGCCCACCGAGCGCCTGGATACCAACGCCGACGACGATCTGAAGCAGATGGCCTCCACCCTGCGGGACCGCTATGAGACGGAGATGGAGCACTTCCAGTTCCAGAACGCCCTGGAGCAGGTGTTCAAGACCATCCAGCGGGCCAACAAGTATATCGACGAAACTGCACCGTGGGTACTTGCAAAGGACGAAAGCAACAATGCCCGTCTTGCAACCGTACTCTATAACCTGCTTGAAACTATTCGTATCTGCTCTGCACTGCTCAGCCCCTTTATGCCCGCAACAATGCCTGAGGTATGGGAGCAGATTGGCGCAGGTGCAGAAGATACCGCTTTCGACAAGCTCGGCACATTCGGCGTTCTGCGTGCAGACGTTACAGTAAAGAAGGGCAGAGTTCTCTTCCCCAGAATCGACATAAAGAGCGAGATTACAGAACTTGAACGCCTTATGAAGCCCAAGACCGTAATCAAGGAGGACGAGGATCTTGACAAGGCAGGAATAATCTCTATAGATGACTTTGCAAAGGTC
>OLWK01000983.1_pt1 | contig 14158 bp, 14 predicted proteins | sample 1674141 | NCBI WGS metagenome assembly OLWK01 (sample SAMEA103958148, study PRJEB25191) | human gut metagenome | reverse complement strand
ATAACATTTTTCAATAAATCATGTTAATTTAATTTTATAAAGTACCATTATCTGTAAATATTATGGCCGCTTTGAACAGATCTCCGTCTATGCTTATAGTAAATCTGGCATTCATCAGAGTACACAGACTGTTCGCTATAGATAATCCCAGTCCGCTTCCCTCCGTATTTCTGGAGCTGTCTCCACGGACAAATCTCTCCATGAGCTCATCACTGGACACATTGAGCGGATCTCTGGATATATTCTTAAACTCCATCCTTACCTCGCCATCTCCGCGGATAACCGATGCGTAGACTCTCGTTCCCGGCATCGCATATTTGCTTATATTTGCAAGGAGATTGTCGAATACTCTCCACAGATGCTGTCCATCTGCCATAACCACCGCAGGTGTATCCGATCCCGTAAATACGACCTTAAGCCCTGCCTTGTCCAGTTTGTCTCCATACTCTCCTATTGCCTGTTCCAGAAGCATATTTGCATCTATCTCTGCCCAGTTTATCTGGATATTGCCGGTGGATGCCTTGGATGCCTCGACCAGATCCTCTATGAGTTTTTTCAGTCTCGCGGACTGCCTTGAGAGAACTTCTATATATTCCTGTCTTGTCTTCTCATCCATATCGCCCTTCTGCAGCAGATCAACATAGTTGATTATGGATGTAAGCGGGGTCTTTATATCGTGGGATACATTTGTTATGAGTTCTGTCTTCAAATGCTCGCTCTTTATTCTGGCCTCAACAGCCTTTGACATGCCGTCTCTTATCTGGTTGAGGTGTTCACCATGTGCGCGGAATACCCAGAACATTTTGCTTGTGTCCGCTTTCCTGTCCAGATTGCCCTCCGCCATCTCCTTTGCGCACTTGTATAACTCTTGTGTCTGTATGAGATATGCCACTATTCCGACTATGCACAGCCATTTTAAAATGATATAAATCACCACCCAAAGAAGGCCTCTCATGCTGCCTGCTGCCAGGATTGCCACAAAAATTATCTCTACTATAGTTATACCTATATAAGCCCATACGCCCTTCTGCGTCAGGGACATATGACTTTTCACATACCTGAAACAAGATTTCGTCTTTCCTGCTATCCACTTCAGTGCGCGGATTATCAGGCAGTCTGCCCAAAATGTTCCCGCCTTCACCTTCGCAACCATATTGTTAAAGAAAAACAACGCCACAGAATATAGACATGCCACCGGCACCAGAAACGCAATGTACTGTATATTTTCTGATACAAATGTGTAGTTCCTATACTGGTTCACACACATGGATGCAATACCGCTTTCAACGCAGATCCCTACTGCTGCTGCAACAGAGCATACTGCCATAGCCAGCACAAGCTCAGTCGGAGTCCTCTCAAATCTGCCGAGAGTTATCGTCTCCTTCCCTGTCTTTACGCCGGCGTTGACCATTGAAAATATTGACATGACGATGCACAGCAGCAACATGACTGCAAATCCTGCCAGTATCCCCTTGCTCTTCGTCCTCCATATTCCAATGTATTGAACCATTTCCGGATTTGACGCTTTGATGTTGTCTACAGCAGCCGCCACGTCCACATAGCACTTTCCCGTGATATTTATAAATGAATATGCATCATAGCTTAGCACAAGACAGTAGCCATTCCCAGATGAACTGCCAATCTCGTCTGTGTTGTCAAAATACAGTTTTTCAACTGAACTCGGGTAATAATCGCCATACATGATATCCTGTGTGGTGATAGACTTTCCATCCGCTGTCAATACAGAATCTGTATCATTCTCCACAGTATCATTTTCGTCATTTTCTTCATTATACGTGTATTCGTCATAATATGGATCGTTCTCCCCCAGCAGGGCATTGATATACTGCTCACCCTGTTCCATATCACCTAGATTGTTAAACACAATATATCTTTTAACAGGCACTTCTATCGTGCTGTCATAATCGTTCGTATATATATTGTCGTCCAGTCGGGCTTCGTCATTTATCAGCTTTATATTTCCGGTCGTTACTTTTATCTTTCCAGTATTTGCATTTGCATCATCACTGCAGGCTGCCGTCAGCATATAGCCGATATCGCCTCGTTCGCTCATATCCGCATACCGGTATGACGACTTGATCGCAGATGTTGTATCCGCGTTGGTCAATCTCCGGAAAACATCAGCCGCGGTTATAACCTTATCTCCGTTATGATCGGCGCTCACGAGCTGACTGTATGTTGTAATGCTTTCCAGCTGCGACCTTGTATCCTGGATGTAAGCCTTCACCTTTTCGGTAAGCGCATCATTTGTGTCCTCCACATAATCATTTACAAGCCTCTCATACGGCGCCGCGCCCTGATCACCATCACTGTACACTCCAAGGTAGCTTCCCTGCAGCACCAGACCGCCTGTATACAGCGTTCCATATGCCAGCACCGCCACAAGAATATATATTCCAAGTTTGAAGAACACATTTCCTCGTATCTTATATATTGCCTTATCCACTATTTGCCCTCCATTCTGTATCCTCGCCCCCAGATAACCTTTATGTATCTCGGATCCGAAGGATTTATCTCTATCTTTTCTCTTAGATGTCTTATGTGGACTGCAACGGATCCTTCCGCTCCCATAGGATCCTCCTTCCACACTGCCTTATATATCTCCTTTGTGGAAAATACCTTTCCCACATTCTGCATAAGAAGTTTCAGGATGTCATACTCCGTCGGGGTGAGGGGCATAAGTTCACCGTCAAGTGTGACCTGTTTGGATTTGTCGTCAAGTTCTATACCTCCGATAACCAGCTTATCCTTTGGTGTCTCTCCGCCTCCCAGCTGCATGTAACGCCTGAGCTGGGACTTTACCCTTGCCAGAAGTTCCACCGGATTAAATGGTTTTGTCACATAGTCATCTGCGCCAACCTCAAGTCCCAGCACCTTGTCGGTATCCTCACTCTTTGCCGTAAGCATGATAACCGGCACATTGCTGCTCTCTCTTATCTTTGCCATGGCTGTTATACCGTCCATCTGAGGCATCATGACGTCCATGAGTACAAGCTGTATGTCATTAGAATTTACCATATCAACTGCCTCCATACCATTGTAAGCTTTATACACCGAATACCCGGCTGTCTTAAGATATATCTCTATAGCTGATACTATATCTTTTTCATCGTCACATATTAATATATTGTACATTTTTCATATCCTCACCTTTTTCGTATTTATCCTTAGCTTACCACAATCACCTCCTGTTCTCAATTATCGCCATACTGCCATTAAGAAACAACCATTATAAAGTTTAAGATATCTTTAAGACTTGTCATTATTTGTGGTATACTTAGGAAGCGGTCTGTCATTGCAGATGTTATAACGCAAAATATATCACTATATAGAAACGGAGTTTTATTTATGACAAAAAAAGACGTACTTGAGATAAGACACCTGTTTGCTCCAAAGGAATGCTCCATAAGCAAGATCCGCGGATGCTACGTGGACGGAGACTGCAACAAGGTGGCGACCATCAACGAACAGTTTCTCACCATGCCGGAAGAAGAAACATACAAATATTTTGAAATACTGAAAAAGACTTTATCAGGAAGCATTGGCAAGAATCTTGTCACCATGCCATTTCCTACCTCACAGGAGTTTGAAGGCGGCACACAGGAATTCCTGAATAAACTCAGAAAGAGCAAGCTTGAGAACGATGAGCTGATAAATGAGTTCTATGACAAGGTCATCGAGAACTACGATTACACCGGCAACTACCTCATACTGCTCATCCACGATACATATGATGTTCCGGGCAAGACAACCGACGGCATCATGATGGACGATGCATCAGACGAGGTGTATGACTATATCATGTGCTCCATTTGCCACGTCAACCTGTCCAAGGCGGGACTCAGCTACTTCGACGTTGAAAGCACATTCCACAACAGAGTCCGCGACTGGGTGGTCGACATGCCGGACATAGGCTTCCTGTTCCCGGCATTTATCGACAGGAGCACGGATATCCACAACGTTCTGTACTACACCAAAAAACCGGAGGAGCTTCACGACAGCTTCATAAGTAACATCCTTGGCACTTCTCTTCCTATAACTGCGGGAGAACAGAAAGATGTATTTCAGGAGATTGTTGCTGAGACTCTGGGAGATGACTGTAATTACGATATGGTAAGAACCATCCACGACAATCTGAACGAGATGATAGAACAGAGAAAGGACAGTCCGGAACCGCTTACTCTCTCAAAAAACACTATAAAGAACCTGCTGACAGAGAGCGGAGTATCAGACGAGAAGATGGCAGATTTTGACGCCCACTACGAGAAGGTAACCGCTGCGGCAGCACCGCCTGAGCAGCCATCTGAGAACCCGGAGGATGAACCGGCCATAGTTGTACCGCGTGAGAAGTCAACTGTCATGTACGCGACAAATGTTGCAAACACAAAAACATTTGAGGTAAAGACTCCTGATGTGGTCATCAAGGTGAATCCTGAGAGAACTGATCTGGTAGAGACCATGGAGATCGACGGAAGGAAATGCATCGTCATCCAGATATCCGATCAGGTCGAGGTAAACGGAATACCTATCAACAACAAATAACAAAGGCACAAAAAAGGACCACCGGCAGCAACAAAACCGCCGGTGATCCTTTTTTCTATCTGCCCTACTGTTTGAGCATCTTCTTTTTCTTCAATATAATAGCGATAACTATGCTTATCACAAGTATGATACCGCACACTATCTCAAATCCATATGGTACATTCGCAAATGGCATCCACTTCGTGCCCACATTCATTCCATACACACCGGATATAACTGTAGGCACAGCCATGACGATGGTTATGGCCGCCAGAAACTTCATGGCGTTGTTCAGTCTGTTGTTGATGATGGTCGTCATGAGCTCTCTCGTACCACTTATGATATCCCTGTATATCTGTGTCATCTCGATAGCCTGCTTGTTCTCCACCAGAACATCGTCCAGCAGTTCCTTATCCTCCGGGTACTGCTTGATCCTGCCGTATCTTGTCAGCTTATCAAGAACTACTCCATTCGCTCTCAGTGATGTGGCGAAGTATACGAGGTTGGACTCCAGCTCGTGAAGATCTATGAGATCCGCATCCTCGGTCTCCTCCTGGATACGCTGCTCAATAAGGGTTCTTCTTCTGTCCATGACTCTCAGATAATACTGGTATGTGGTACAGTTCCTGTAGAGTATCTGGTACATGAACCTCATCCTCTTCTTGGTGCTGAACTCTCTCACCTTGCCCTCCATAAAGGCCTCAAGCACAGGAGTCTCCTCGGCGCATATGGTGATGATGCAGTCTGCAACCAGTATGATACCAAGAGGGATTGTTGTATATGCCTCTCGTTCATTTCTTATCTCTATAGAAGGAATATCCACGATTATCAGTGTGTAGTTGTCCTCCACCTGAACACGTGAGCTCTCCTCGTCATCCAGTGCGGCTCTGACATCCGCCAGATCTATCTCAAACCTCTCGGCTATGCTCTTACTCTCATCTATTGTTGGCTTAGTCATGACTATCCAGGCACCAGGACCATATTCCTGTATTTCACTCAAAATTCTGTCATCCGTTCTGTACAGTGTGATCATTCCCTGCGCCTCCTGCCACATAGATTACAGCATGCCTCAAATGCACATTACCGCCTGATAATATTAACATAAAAAACACGGCCTTTCAACAAAGTTTTGTGTAAAGACCGTGTAATATCTATGTTAGTCAAGTGCCTTCCTGTGAGCTACAGTAACTGTCTCCTCATAGCATGAGAATGCTTCCTCAACCTTCTTCTGGTCAGGCTTCTTTGTGAACAGACTCACAATAGGAACGATGATAAGTCCTCCAACCATGGCAACCGCACCGCAGTTGATAGGTGACTGCATCATTGCAGGGAACTTAAACAATCCCCATGTGTTGCTTATGAAGTTCAGTGTCATGATTCCTGTTCCCCATACAAAACATGTCCAGCAAGCTGCAACAGTTGTCTTCTTCCAGTATAAGCCATACAGGAACGGAGCGAGGAACGCACCTGCTATAGCGCCCCATGAAACGCCCATGAGCTGTGCTATGAATGTGATACGGCTTGAGTACTGCACGATGGCTATGACAGCCGATACGGCAACGAACATGACAAGCATGACCCTCATGATAAGTATCTGCTTCTTCTCATCCATCTTAGGTGCAATGACTGGCTTTATAAAGTCTATTGTAAGCGTTGAGCTTGATGTAAGAACCAGAGATGAAAGTGTGGACATAGATGCTGAGAGCACAAGTATGACCACAAGTCCCATAAGGGCTGCAGGAAGCTTCTCAAGCAGATGTGGAATGATAGCATCAAATCCCTCTGTCGCAACATCTGTACCTGTGAGTCTTCCAAATCCGCCGAGGAAATAACATCCTCCAGCAACTATCGTAGCAAAAAGTGTCGACACAACTGTACCTGTCTTGATGGATCTCTCATCCTTGATGGCATAGAACTTCTGTACCATCTGTGGAAGTCCCCATGTTCCAAGGGATGTCAGCACGACAACACAGAACAGATTGAATACGTCAGGTCCCAGGAATGATGCAAATACACCCGGTGTATCTGACACTGCAGGATCATTTATCCTTGCCAGGCTGTCAAGTGCTCCTGTGAGTCCGCCGTAGTTGTTGAGTACCGCATATATGACTGCCACGATTCCCACCAGCATGATGAGTCCCTGGATGAAATCGTTGATAGCAGTCGCCATGTATCCACCAACGATTACATATATACCTGTAAGGGCAGCCATGACGATTACGCATATCTTATAGTCAACATTAAACGCCATTCCGAACAGTCTTGAAAGTCCGTTGTACAGTGACGCTGTATATGGAATGAGGAAGATGAAGATGATGATCGACGAGAAAAGCTTCAATGACTTGCTGGAGTATCTCTTCTCGAAGAACTCCGGCATAGTTCTCGTGTCAAGCTCCTGTGTGAGCAGTCTTGTTCTTCTTCCGAGAACTACCCATGCCACCAGTGAGCCAAGCAGCGCATTTCCAATTCCTATCCATGTGGAAGCAATTCCGTACTTCCATCCAAACTGTCCGGCATATCCAATGAATATAACCGCTGAGAAGTAAGATGTTCCATAGGCAAATGCTGTGAGCCACGGGCCAACGCTTCTGCCCCCAAGAACAAATCCATTCACATCCTTTGTGTGTTTTCTCGAGTAAAATCCAACTCCAAGCATGATCGCAAAGAAAACAACAAGCATAATAACTTTGAGTACCATAGTATCCTCCCAATACATTTTTTTCCGCGTTTTACTTTATCGCGTCAAAGCGTGTCAACTTTAAAGTTTTGCGGTTTAAATTGCTACGTCTGATTATAAGTTATACCCATACCATAGTCAAGAAATATCCACAAAAAATACAGCGTGCGGCAATCGCTACACGCTGTATTTTTTATTGAGATCTAATCAAGTTCATCTAAATCATAAAAATCATCCATACTGTAATAATCCTTGTCATCGTGACTTGTTATACACACCAACTCTTCCGGTTCATAATCATCACATAAATGACTATACCCCATTCATTTGATATCTGCTACATATAATTCTTGTACATAATATAAGCAAAATATACCGCATACACAGCCAGCATCACTATTCCGCCCGGCCTGGTGAGCTTCTTCTTTCTGACGCTGCACACCCAGAGGAGAACAGCAGCCACTATTGCCATGATGCCATCCAACAGGAAGTTCTGCTCAAACTGCACTGGGGTTATGAGCATTGTAGTTCCGGCAACGAAAAGTATATTGAATATATTGCTTCCAACTATGTTGCCTATGGCAATATCTGTCTGCCCCTTTTTTGCCGCTGTGCATGATGTCACAAGCTCAGGAAGAGATGTGCCAAATGCCACTATTGTAAGACCTATGAGTCTCTCTGTCATACCGAGCTTTCCAGCTATATATACAGTGAAATTACTTCCGACCACGACCAGCGCTAATCCTATGATTATAAACAGTATAAGTCTCGGAGTCTTATCCTTCTCCGTGAGTTCTATAGAATCACTCTCGCTGTTGCCATTCTTCGCGCTGATGATCAGATATACCAAAAATCCAATAAACACTACATAGAATATCACACCCTCAAGTCTGCTGAGCACACCATCAAAATATCCCATGCAGAGTATCATGATCGATGCCACGATAACAAATGGTATATCTATCCTAAGTGTATTTTTCTTTATAGGAAGTGCTGCTATGAGTGCTGTCACTCCAAGGATGACAAGTATGTTAATAATGTTGCTTCCAAGCACATTTCCAACAGTGATCCCGGCTCCCGCAGGCGAAAGTGCCGCCTTTATGCTGACAGCTGCTTCTGGAGCACTAGTTCCCATGGCAACTATTGTTAAGCCAACTACCATCTCTGGTATGTTGCATTTGACAGCTATTTTAGACGCACCATCTACAAATACATCCGCTCCCTTTATCATAAACACAAATCCAAGCACAAGAAGCAGTATCTGACCTAACATTTTTAATATCTCCATACATTCCCTCCATTGTATATATGCTACATTTTTACCTCAGCTATATAAGCAGCTTTTCTATCCCTATCATGTGGCATATGACGTATTACAGATCTCTTCTGACAATTATCATGCCCGCAACGCTGTCCAGCAATTCCTCAATTCCAAGACCTTCCGCTTTGATATTGATATGACAGTACTTCTCATAAAGCTTTGTCCTCTCATTATACAAATCTTTCAGAGTCTGTCCATCCTTCAACACCACGCCTCTTCTCTTGATATTGCCAAGTCTGTTCGCTATCTCCTCATATGGAAGATTGATATATATAACTGTATCCTCCGCCATGTATTTCTCCATGGCATCAGTACAGTACACAGCGCTTCCACCTGTGGCTATGACTGCATGTTGGTCTGTGATACCCTTGTTCACATCATTCTCTATCTTTAAAAACCCATCATCGCCATACTTTGCTATGATCTCCCTGAGCAGCATTCCCTGACTGTTCTGTATGAGAATATCTGCATCGATGAACTTATAACCGAGAACCTTTGCCAGAAGAACCCCTATAGTGCTCTTGCCCGCTCCCGGCATGCCTGTAAGTACTATGTTGTTCATTTTTCCTTTACCTCCGGTATAACTGATACTTCGTCCTTGAGCGTCTTGAGAACAAAGTGCGTTTCAGTTGCAGACACACCCTCATATCCCTTCACAAATCTATACACCTCGTCCAGACCTGCAGCGGAATCAGTCACTATCTTCAATATAAAGTCAAAATCTCCTGTCATATAGAAGCATGCGACTATGCTGTCATTTGTCTGTATAAGCTGTGCAAATTCATCATAATATTTCGGATGCTTCAGTCTCACTTCCATGATGGCTACCATCTCATTGCCCAGCTTTTTCTGGTCAACCTCAATGGTATATCCCTTTATTACCCCGCTGCTCTCCATCTTCCTTATTCTCTCTATCACGGCCGAGACAGAGAGATTGATCTCTTCACTGATGGCCGATGCTGTAAGTCTCGCATTGTCCTTCAGGCATCTCAGTATCTTGTAGTCAATGTTATCCATTAATTAAACCTCTGTATAATAAAATTAGATTACTCCCAAACATTTTAACACAAACACCCACAGAGTCAACGTCACTGACGATAATAATGTGGATAAAACGATAATATTCGATGACAGCACATAATCATTGTCCATATTCTTCGCCATGATGTATCCCGACACCGTAGCCGGTGCTCCAACCATTATAAGTATAGCAACTATCTCACTCGGCCCAAAGCCCATACCAATGGCAACCGGAAGGAATATGACAGGAAGAATCACAAGCTTTATGACCGTTGCCACAAGTGACGGCTTGAGCCTGGTCAATGCCTGCTGTGAGTCAAATCCAGCACCTATGGCTATGAGCGCTATAGGAGTCGCCGTCTGTGCTATATAACTGATAGTTCTTGTCGGTATGGCTGGTATCGGTATGTCAAATACAGAGAACGGGACTCCAAGCAATATTCCTATGATGATCGGATTCTTCAATATATTGACGAACGCTTTCTTGATACCCGCTGTTCCCCTCTGTCTGTCGTTCCCGCCAAATGTCAGAGCTATTACAGATATAATATTGTACATCGGCACCGCTGACACTATCATGAGAGGCGCCATGCCCGAGTTGCCACAGATATTCTCCACAAATGCAACGCCGAGAACCGCAGCACTTCCTCTTGCTCCACCCTGCACAAATGCACCGATCATGGTTCTGTCCTTACAGTATATCAGTGCAAACACCCATACCAGCCCAAACATTATGATCGTTCCAAAGAAGCAGAACAGAACAAACTTTACATTGAGGTCGTCCAATATGGAGGTCGTCGCAATATCCCTGAACAGCAGAACCGGAAGGGCTACCTTGAACACATATTTATTCGCCACGTTGGCGAACTCTTCTGTTATAATATGTATCTTCATCAGAAACCATCCCAGAAGTATCACCAGAAATATCGGTATCGTTGCATTTATGCTGAATATAAAATTATCCATTACTACACATCCTCACAATTTTCAATTTTTTTCAAAATACCTATTGACTTTCGCTCCTATAATGCATATAATGCAAAAGTCGGTTTGATGAATAGGCGATAACGTCTGATTCAATATAACACATCAGCAACTGATTTTCAAAAAAAAATTAAAAAAGTTGTTGACAAACATTACCGACTTGTGTATAATAGGTTTTGCGTTGGTCGCAAAGGACTAACGGGGTGTGGCTCAGCTTGGCTAGAGCGCTTGATTTGGGATCAAGAGGTCGCAGGTTCGAATCCTGTCACCCCGACTTATAATCCAAAACACTGTTAAGCATTATGCGGGTGTAGTTCAATGGTAGAACACTAGCCTTCCAAGCTAGATACGTGGGTTCGATTCCCATCACCCGCTTTGTGTGTTCGTAGCTCAGCTGGATAGAGCAACGGCCTTCTAAGCCGTGGGTCGAGGGTTCGAATCCCCCCGGGCACACTTTTTTTTATGAGTCATGGCCAGTAGCTTATGACTTTTGCATTATGGTGGGTATAGCACAGCTGGTCAGCGCGTCAGATTGTGGCTCTGAAGGTCCAGGGTTCGAATCCCTGTACCCACCCTTTTTTTATTTCTTGGGCTATCGCCAAGCGGTAAGGCACAGGGTTTTGATCCCTGCATCACGCTGGTTCGAATCCAGCTAGCCCAGTTGGGCTGTCGTACGGTTAGCATGATGGTTCTTCTGGCAGAAAAGATTGCCGTTGAATTTAGCACCTGAATAGACAAGCTTATTATTTAATTTAATAAGGGCTCATAGCTCAGTTGGTAGAGCACTAGACTTTTAATCTAGGTGTCCCGGGTTCGAACCCCGGTGGGCTCATTAAGATGGGAATGGTTGAAAAGCCATTCCCTTTTTTCTTTTTGTGCCTAGTGACTAGGAGGGGAACGGGCGTCTTGTGAAGAAATTCATTCTTTATTATTTCCATGCATTAATTATTGTGATTTTGAAAACCCGCATAAATATTGGAAATATTTGATATGGAGTTGGGCACTTTTGTGGCACTTGGTGTCAGGGGGAGTGGAATGATTGAGAATTGTAGTTTTAATTTGGGTGAGTTTTATGTTAAAATGGGTAAAACAAATCGGAATTTGTAGAATTAGTAAATCTCGATTTTGGGAAATACAAGAATGTGTCTCATTATGGTTTTAATGCGGTTTGTAAGGAGAAACAATATGATTGGGTTTGTTATATGGTCACTTTTGGGAGTGTTTATAATTGGATTAGGAATAAAAGATATGTTTTCTAAGAATCCCGTTGGATTCTGGGCTAATACCGAAACAATAAAAGTAAAAGATGTTAAAGGTTACAATCGTGCGAGCGGACTATTGTTTATAATCTATGGAATCATTTTTGTTATATTAGGAATTCCGCTGTTAGATGGTCAAAATACACCATACGTTCTGTTGTCGGTTATTGGTGTGATGGTGGAAACAATTGTAATTATGGCTGCTTATAGTTTAGTTATCGTTAAAAAGTATGAAGAGAAGTAAATAACTTTGAAGTTGCAAGGAGGAAATTATGAAATTTATGCAAACAGAGAAAAAACAGCTATTGATCTATGTGATTATAGCATACGGAATCACATATGTAATGGGACTTCTGATGTGGTATAGCTATGGAAAAGGTCTTGATCTCAGCGCTTTTCCAAAGGCGCAGATGCTGTATCCAGCAGCAGGTGTGATGATGGCTTATTTAATTACCAAAAAAGGAGATAAAAATCTTCCAACGGCTTTTTACATATTCTTTGTAGCTCTCACGGCGGTGCTGGTTGTCTGCACGGCGGCTTCTGTTCTGGCTCCCCAAAATAGAGATCTGATGAGCATGCCATATTCTCAGTGGGCACCGATCATGAATTACGTTATAATAGGTGGCAGCGTTATTTTCTGGATTCTTCTTCTGCAATCCGGTAAAGAAAAGCGCAGATCCTATGGACTGAACAGCGAACATTGGAATATATCTATTCGTATGATCCTGTTGTTTATTGGATTATATCTTCTCAGATTTGTGATTGCCTGTGCTCTGAGCGGCCAGCTTTCTGAATTTGGCAAAATAATGGCAAATCCTACTACCTGGATCATATTTTTTACTGTTTTGGTAAACTTTTTCCTGTCAGTAGTGGCATTCTTTGGAGAAGAATACGGATGGAGATATTATCTTCAGCCTCTTCTTCAGAAAAAATTTGGACTAAAAGGCGGCGTAATCCTTTTGGGCTGTGTGTGGGCTGTATGGCATCTGCCAATAGACTTCTTCTATTACACTACGCCGGATATGGGGCTGGCGGCTCTGGCAAGCCAGTTTGTTACCTGTATTTCACTGGGGATTTTTATGGCATATACTTATATGAAAACCCAGAATATCTGGGTTCCGATAATTATTCATTTTCTGAATAATAATATGGTGGTAGTTTTTTCAGGAACGTACTCTGCGGATGTACTTCAGAATCAGCAAATCCACTGGGGAGATATTCCTGTGGCACTGGTAATGAATCTGCTGATCTTTGGATGGGTGATCTTTCTGAAGTCATTTAAGGAGAAAAAAGCATAATATTGAATTCATTCAAATTATTTAGAACAATTTGCAGGAGTACCTGCATTTTTAGGAATAGTTATTTTAATTTCATGTATTGCAGATTGGATGATATTTGCAAAAATTGAAGTGGCATAACTTATAATAGGTTAATCATAATTGTAATCAAAAATCAATGTCCATTCTGTGGCAAATCATTAAGGGTTGTACCTATAAATAGTGAAGAATATTGTCCACACTGTGGTTGTAAAATAGAACAGGAGCATAAGAAAATTTCAGTTTATAGGGATGATTCAATAATTATTTTTGCATGAAAAAGGGTGCGAAGCACCCTAGTCCGTCAAGGGGTTCAAATGGGCCGGTGGACCATTACTCTGAACCGACCGAAGCGAAGCGTCTCTCCCAGCGGGTCCATAGATGTGTTGTGACACATCGTATTGGGTTATTATCTGTCACGCTTCGCTCAGATATCGCAGCGTTGCTACGAAAAGAAAAATTGAATTTGTAAAGAAATCAGCAAGGGCTGAAAAAAGGAATCGAGAAATCGGTTCCTTTTTTGTTATGGTGACAAGGAAAATGCAACATGCTTGCATGTTTACATTTGACGACCACTAATCAGCACCACAGCGTGCAGAGCGCGTTGTGGCGCTGGCACGGATAAGGAGGAAATTGAGATGGAAAAGAAAAAAGTGAGAGCAACCAGGACAAACGGTCGCAAAGACAGTAATGGTGTATTCAAGGCAGGTCATAATGACCAGTCATTTAATCTTGAAAATGCAGAGCATGTTGATGCTGACAGGAGCAAATGGAATGTTTACTGGGATTATCTACAGGGATATAACCTTGCGGATGAAAATGGAGTCCGACTGGAAAGAAAATATTTATTTGATGAAGTTGAATACCTTTATTATCACAAACAATTCGGAGATTCCATAGAAGCACAAAATGAGAGGCATCGAAAACGGAATGGAGTACTATCTGGATGATGGAGAAACGAAAGATTTTATGCTTGAATCCCATATCCGTATGTTAAGCTGTTAAAAACAGTCAATAAAAAATAAAGTAAGAAAATAAA
>OLWK01000965.1_pt1 | contig 14456 bp, 8 predicted proteins | sample 1674141 | NCBI WGS metagenome assembly OLWK01 (sample SAMEA103958148, study PRJEB25191) | human gut metagenome | reverse complement strand
ACCCACGTCAGCCACATTCTCGACAAGCTGGACGTGAAGCGCCGGGCGGAAGCCAAGACCGCCGCGAAGAAGCTGCATTTAGTGCAGGACGACCTGTAAAAAAGCATCCGGCAGATGTCGGATTTCCATATAAAAGCAAGACGATTTTTTAAGGAGGAAGAATATGAAAAAACGAGTATTGAGTATGTTCATGGCGCTGGCGCTGTGTCTGACGCTCCTGCCCGCACCCGTGCGAGCGGCGGAGGATACGCCGGAGAGCGGCGCCATCGTGCAGCAGGAGCGGCAGGAGGAAATTTCGCCCGCCGTATCCGAACAGGCTGGAACGAATGAGGAAGAGAACGGTTCAGAGGGTGACCCGCAAAATACCGGTACCCCTGACGCCGGTGGCGCTGAGGACAGTAAAGCAGATGCGCCGGAGAGCGGCGAGGATGAAAACGCCGGGAACAATGCGGACGCGGCGGTATCCGCTGTGCAGACGATGATCGATGCGCTGCCCATCGTGAGTGAGTTGGACGGCATGACCGCCGACGAGCTGGACGCAGCTTATGACGACATTCAGGCGGCGTATGATGCTTATGAAGCACTGAACGCAGAGCAGCAGGCGCAGATCACCGGCGCAGACTTCGAGGCGCTGCTCGGCTGGTTCAACAGCCAGACCGCGCTGTTGGCGGACGCACAGTCCGGCGAGCATACCCACTGTGTCTGCGGCAAGGACAGCGGTACAACGGTCAACGGTCATACCCATAACAACAGCACAGCATGGACGGCAGCCGATTCCCTGCCTAATTCTGCGGGCAGCTATTATCTGACGCGGTCTGTGTCGGGGAGCTGGGCTGTGCCAGAAGGCGAGGTCAACCTCTGCCTGAACGGGCAGACGATCAACGGTAAAATCACCGTCGGCAGCGGCGGCGGCGTATATGTGGGTGAGAAGTGCAGCTTCACCATGGACGGCGGCACCATCACCGGCAACACGGCAACCGCCGGCAACGGCGGCGGCATCTATATCCACTTTAACGCCGGCAATGTTTCGATCTCCAACGCCACGATCACCGGCAACAAGGCGTCCGCCACGGGGGATACAAGGTATGGCCACGGGGGCGGCATTTATTCGGAGAGAGGGGTAACCGTCAAGAATGTGACGATCACCGGAAACAACAGCACCTTTGAGGGCGGCGGCATCTATGGAAAGGGCGCTATTACCCTCACCGATGCTACCGTTACCGACAACAATCAATATGACGTTTACTACGACGGAACAGAAAGCACAAACCCTAAACTTACCGTTTCCGGCTCGGTGAAGGCCGGCTATTACGCCAATTATGATTGGAAGCTGCCCATTCTTGTATCAGGCGCATTGAGTGAGGATTCGGTCATCCGTGTGGGCGTGCGTGAAGGCATAAATCCTGGGGCCATCGCCGAACCGGCAAGCGGCGTGACGCTCAGCGCTGAGAACTTCAAGGCGGACGCCGCCGACAGCGTGACCAGCCTGGGCAATGACGGCAAGGTCTATCTTGTGCCCTGCACGCACGAGATGGACGATACCGGCTACACCTGCAAGAAGTGCAAAACGCAATTCGACGCGCGCGTGGGCGATAGCGCCTATTATAAGACGCTGACGGATGCGTTTAATGCAGCCAGAGGCAGCACCGTGACGCTGCTGCGGAATGTGACGCTCACAGGAAATTGCTCTTCTGAGAACTACTCAGCGACGCTGGATCTGAATGGCAAAACTGTCAGCAGCGATCGTTATTACATTTGTGTCGGAGGCGGGAACAAACCCAATACTCTGACAGTCAAGGATTCCGGAACAGGCGGTGGAACGCAGGCGCTCACGGTCAAGTTCCTCGTTTACTCCAACGGAACGCTGGCGGTCGACAACTCCTACACCGGCAAGATTTCGCGCGTGGAGCTGCAGGCCGGCGGCGCATTGGAGCGCTTTGGCGGCGAAATCGGCGAGTTGGTTTTAAGCAATGCTGCGCATGGCTCCACAAGTACGGGCTACGGCCTGAAGCTGTGGAAGGGCAATACAAACGCCTGCACCATCGGCGGGTTCACGGATAACACGACGAGCAAGAGCCTCACCGTTAATGACCTGCTGGGAACCGCCTACGCGAAGTGCGAGCTGTACGGCGAAAAGGACGGTACATGGAGCATCGTTGATAAGAGCACCAAAATTGCAGAGTTGACCGGCTATACAGCGTACAAGGTGCAGTTCCCGGAGTGCGTCCATCAGTGCGCCGATGACAGCAACCCCGTATGCTCTGTGTGCCACAAGAAACTGTATACGAAGATCACCGCCAAGGCCGCTGACGGCACGACCAAGACTGCCTACTTCACGGAAGACAGTGCGCTGGAAAACGGCTATGTAGAGGCCATCCAGACCTTGAACGGCTGGAGCAATGAGGGCTGCACCGAGCCAACGCTGACCCTGCTGCGGGATATGTATGCTTACGGCACCTCCATGCCGCTGACCGGCACGCTGACGCTGAAGGGCGGAACGCACACCGCCAAGAATGTGACGGTCGCTAAAAACGCGGACGTGACCTTTGCCAGCGGCAGCTATAAAGGTGCGACCATCGACGGCACGGCGACGGTGAAGGAGGGCGTCACATTTACCGATGCCTCCGTCGAGGTGAACGGTACGCTGAACGCCAAGGGCGGTACCTTCACTGGTAATGTCAAATTCAACGGCAGCAGCATCGCGAACATCAGCGGCGGCAGCTTTAATAATGAAAAGAAATATGGCGGCGTTACGTTTGACTACAATGTCACGGGGACGATCACCGGCGGCACGTTTACCTTCGCGGATTTTTACACCACCAAAGTCAAGCTCTCCGGCGGCACATTTACGATAATCAAAAGCAACGGCGACCGCAAACTCGCCGACCTGCTGGCGGAGGGCGCGGCGTATTACGGAGCAAGTGATAATCAGGCTGTGACCAATGATGGAGTGAATACGCTGGAAAATGTCAAGGTCGTGTCGCATACGCACAACGGCGGCACGGACGGCAAGGGCATTTGCAGTGTCTGTAAGAAGCAGATGGCGGCGTCGCTGACCGTCGGCGGCAAGACGAGCTGGTACGCGGCCTTTGCCACTGCCATCGAGGCGGCGAACGCGGCGGACGGCGAAAAGACCATCACGCTGTATCAGGATGTGAATGGCTATGCCGACGGGCATTCGACCACCTATGAGCTGACCCACGGGCCGGTGACGCTGGCGACCGGCGGGAAAAGTGTCACAAGAGCAAACCTCACCGCCAAGGGCATTTCTCTGACGGTCACGGGCAGCAACGGAGGCTTCAATGTGACGGTGGAGGGCAAAGACGCGGAATTGACCGTCAACGACAAGGATACGAAGCTCGCCATTGTCACGGCGCAGAACGGCGGAAAGCTTTCGCTGAGCAACGGCACCTTCAGCCGTGTGGCTGTAAAGGACGACGGTAGCAGCGCCAGCCTCAGCGGCGGCAGCTACGGCGAGATCACGAGCGATGCCGGCTATGTCAAGCCCTACGCGCTGCTGGCGAAGGGGTACGCTTACAAAAAAACAAGGGATAACCAATGGCTCCCCAACGCCAATTCAATCCCGTCAGAAGTCACCGTTGAAAAAGCGCCCTTCGCGGTCGAAAAGATCTATCCGAATAGCGATACGGACTACACCGGAAACTCGGCGTTTGCGACGGACGGCAATATCACGCTGACTGCGGTAATCGCGTCCGAGCCCGAAACGGAGAACGTCACCTACTACTACTGGTGGGAGCTGTTTAACGAATCAGAAAACGACTGGACCACGAGGTTCAAAAAAGTTAATACTGCAACGCATACCGGCGAGAAGAGCAAGACGCTCACGATCTCCGGGCTGCCCGTAGACAAGAGCTATCAGTACCACATTTTCGTCCAGTGCAGCAATGGCTATCAGTGCTACAGCGAGCCGTTTACCGTGACCCAGCATCAGCATAGCTGGACGTACAGCGCCAGCGGTGCGACCATCACCGCGAAGTGTACGGCAGAGGGCTGCTATCTGACCGACGGAAACGGCGGCAGCGTGACCATTGCGGCCCCCGCCGAGCTGACCTACAACGGCAGCGGCAAGGCCGCCGTGGTAACCGCAAGCGGTGACGATTGGCAGGGTCCGGCGGCGAGTGAGATCACCATCAGCTACATAAAGACGGGCAAGTATGGTCCAGAGATATTGGAAAACGGCACGCTCCCCACCAAAGCGGGCGAGTACACCGCCAGCATCACGGTGGGCGAGGGCAATAAGGCTGCCACCGCCAGCGTGAAGTATACCATTCAGAAGGCTAATCCGGTGGTGACCGAATGGCCGACGCTTTCTGCATCGGTTTATGTCAACAGTGAAGCAACCCTCACCGGCGGCAGCGGCGAAGGCACCTTCGCTTTCAAGGCAGGTACTGATAAATCTTGGGACAGCACAGGTAACAAGACCACCACGGTTGTGTTTACCCCCACAGATACCAATAACTACAAGGAGCTGACTCGGGACTACACCGTAACGGTTGTCAAGCGTACGGTAAAGAGCTGCACTACGCCGACTGGCATTACGGACAAGCCCTACGGAACGGCGCTGGAAGAGCTGGGACTACCCGAAACCGTGACGATCACCACGGAGGACGGCAAAACATTTGATAAGATCCCCGTCACATGGAGCGGTTATAATCCGAATACGCTGGAGGAGCAGACGCTCACCGGAACATTAGATCTTACTTCGATTGCTAACGAGGTGGAGCAGCCCGACATGCCTGTGACGGCGCAGATCAAGGTCAAACTCACGACGAAGAGCTTCAGCGGTATTTCGGCTGCGGCTTATGAGGGTGTGTATGACGGTAGTCCGCACGGGATCACCCTCACCGGCGTGCCTAGTGGCGCAACCGTAAAATACGGCACAAGCGCAGATAGTTGCACACAGGACAGCCTGACCTACACTAACTTCACTAATGGTGCAAAGACCGTGTATTATAAGGTTTCCCAGTCCGGCTATGCGGATGCTTCCGGCTCCGCCACGGTAAATATTACCAAACGCCCACTCACCGTTTCCAGCATCACGGAAAATAAGACCTATGCGTATGCTTCCGGTTCAGACGGTAAGGCAATCGGTGTGAATATTGCAGGAAAGCTTCCGACGGATAGGGGAACTACAGCATATGCGGTTGCAAAGACAGATACAGAGAAGCTTTTAAGTGAGGTAACAGTCGATACAGCCGGAAATCTGACCTATAAAGTAAATCAGGTAGATGCGTCCAAGGTTGGAAAGACAGCAATTATCACGGTAACAGCTTCGATGGAGAACTATGCGAATGCTGGATACACGCTGACGATTAGTATTACAGATAAGAAGACGGTAGAGATTAAGAGCGGAAACACCGTATCTGTAGATGGAAGCAATGCGCTGACCTATGGGGAAAAGGTTTCAAAGCTGACACTTGGAAATACCGTTTTTGTGGAAGCCGGTACAGATGATGTGATAGAAGGTATTCTTTCATGGAGCAATCCGGACGAGATACCGGCAGCCGGAACCACACAGGCGGGCTGGGTATTCAAGCCGGCAGACAGTACGTATTACGCGGAACTTACCGGAACAGCAGCCATCACAGTAGCCAAGGCAACTCCGATAGTTGTAACAGTACCAACCGTTGCAGAGCGTGGATACAATCCGGATGCTGCGCTTACCGGTTCAGATATAACAGGCGGAAGTGTGACAGGGGCAGATGGCAATTCACTTGCCGGAACATGGAGCTTTACAGGAACGAACATCATTCCGACTGTAAACAACAAAGGCTATCAGGCAGTATTTACACCTGATGACACAAACAACTACAATACAGTAACTAGAACAATAACAGTTACGGTCAATAAGGCAGCGAAAGCTCCAAACATGCCGGAAGCTGCAATGACACCGGCACACAGCACAAAGAAGGTTGGCAATATTACACTTCAGGAAGGATGGAGCTGGCAGGAGGCAGATAAGGACACGGTGCTTGCAGATGGTGTGGCTGTGACGGCGACTGCGGTTTATATAGGAGCTGACAAGGGAAATTATGAGACAGAAAGTGTAAGCATTACGATTACAAGAAGAGAATGTGATCACACGCACACTGAAATACGGAATCAGCGGGAAGCGACCTGCACGCAGACCGGATACGCAGGAGATACCTATTGTACGGACTGCGATAAACTTATGAGTACCGGAAAAGAGCTGGCAGCATTGGGACATGATTATAAAGCAACCGTAACAAAGCAGCCGACGACAACCGAGGAAGGAGTCAGAACCTACACCTGCACCAGATGCAGCAGCAGCTACACAGAGAGCATTGCGAAGCTTACGAGTCCGTCGCCGCAGCCAACTGCAACACCGTCAGGTAAGCCGGAGACACCATCACCACAGCCAAAGGGCACCAATCTGAAGGATGACACAGGTGCAGCCTACAAGGTAACAAGTGCAAATGGCAAAACACCGGCAGTGCAGTATCTGGCACCAAAGAGCGGCACCAAAGGAACGGTGACAGTTCCTTCGGAGGTCACGATCGATGGCGTAACCTACAAAGTAACCTCTATCGCAGGCAATGCTTTTAAGGGCACTAAAAAGATTAAGAAGATAGTGATCGGAAGTAACATTACTTCTATCGGGAAAAATGCTTTTGCAGGCTGCACAAGTCTGACAAGTATCACGATCGGAAAGAATGTGACGAAGATCGGAAAGAATGCCTTTACCGGCTGTAAAAAGCTAAAGTCGATCACAATTAAGACGAAGAAGCTGACAACAAAAACCGTTAAAAAGGGAGCGTTTAACGGCATCAGCAAAAAGGTTGTGGTAAAGGTGCCAAAGAGCAAATATAAGACCTACAAAAAGCTGCTCCCGGCAAAAGGTCTGAAAAAAGCGGCAAAGATCAAAAAGTAACCAACACGCTGAAAATACAGTAACCTCATATGAGAGACTGCTTAGGCAGCAGAAATGCAAATACAGACCTGCGAATCAACCGGAGCAGGGAAGTAATTGTATTTCTGCTGCCTTTTACTGCATTTTTTACTCTAAGTATTTGCAAAAAGATTTTCGTGCTTTTTTCAATTATGATGTTATAATTTTTATAATGTATTTACGAAAATGCGATGAACAGATAGCATTATTACACACGACATTGATGGAAAACAGGTTTTCATTACTGCGATAAAGGAGCGGCTATGAAAAAAACAGGAAAATCAGGGAAACGACACAATAAGTTTCTGGCACCGCTTCTGGCACTTATCGTGCTCCTGGCAGCATGCAGCTCGCAGGGCGGCGATAATGCACCGGATAGCAGGCAGAAGGAAGCTGTGCAGACGGAAGAGACATCGGCTGAGACAGCGGCAACGGATGAAATCAGGATGGATGGACAGCTCACAGGTGATATGCTCATGCAGCCATCCGGGGATACAGAGGGAGAAGCAGCGGATCCGGACGGATATAGTCAGGAACCACTTGAAGTACATTACATAGATGTCGGACAGGGCAGCGCGACACTATTAAAGAGTGGCAGGCATGCTATGCTGATTGATACCGGTGACAGCGATCAGGGTACAAAGATACAGCTCTATCTGACAAAACAGGGCGTGGAAAATCTCGATTACCTTGTACTGACGCATCCGGATGCGGATCATATCGGTGGTGCTCCGGTCATTATTACGAAATTTGGGATCGGACAGCTTTTTCTTTCTAATTATGAGAAGGATAATAAAACAACACAAAAAGTCAGGGACGCGATGCAGTATAAAGGTCCGACCGCATCGGACTGTCAGGTTGGAGATACATATACACTTGGAAATGCATCTTTTACGATTCTTGCTCCCGTAAAAGAATATGCGGATTCCAACAACGCATCCATTGTCATTATGGTGCAAAACGGAAATAACAGATTTCTATTTACCGGAGACTGCGAAGCAGAAGCCGAGGCGGATCTGATCGCATCCGGCGCGGATCTTAGTGCAGATGTTTACCTGGCGGGACATCACGGAAGTGACACTGCATCTTCACAGGCATTTATGGATGCAGTCAGCCCTTCTTATGCGGTGATCAGCTGCGGTGAGGGAAACAGCTATGGGCATCCGCATGCAGAAGTCCTCAACAGATTCCGCAGCATGGGCATTCAGGTATTCCGTACAGATGAGCAGGGCTCTGTGATCGCGGAAAGTGATGGAACCGGGATCACATGGAACTGTGCACCTTCCGAGACCTGGCAGACAGGAGAACGAACTAAAAATGCACAGACCGGTGCAGAAAATGCGGAAACACAGCCTGCAAATGAGACACCCATACAGGAGACAGATACTGCAGCCGTGCAGGATAAGCCTGCAACCCAGCAGTCAGATGCGGTAACACTTCCTGCGCAGGAGCAGAAACCGGTTGTGGCAGACGAAACGTCGCAGGCAGGCAATTATATCGGTAATCGCAATAACGGCAAGCTGCATAAGGCTTCCTGCAGTTATCTGCCGGATCCGCAGAATCAGGTGCCGTTTACAACAAGGGAAGAAGCAGTGGCAGCTGGTTATGATGATCCGTGTAAACGGTGCAATCCGTGATGAAATATGCGCCGGGATGAGAAAACCGATTGCCGGCATTCTGACGCGATACATAAATAAAAAGCAGATGTAATGCAAATGTTTGCCGTATGTTGGCGGAGAAACAGGCAAGCAATCCGGCGGAGTAAAAAATGATTCTGGAAAAGGGGAATACATCATGGAATTGAGACATATCAGGTATTTTAAGGCTGTGGCAGAGGAAAAGAATTTTACCCGGGCGGCGGAAAAACTGGCGATCGCACAGCCACCGCTCTCAAGGCAGATCCAGGATCTCGAGGCAGAGCTTGGTACACAGCTTTTTATCCGTTCACCGCATAAAGTAACGCTGACAGAAGAAGGAGAACTGTTTTTGCAGTATGCATCCCAAATACTGGATCTTGTGCACCGTTCCGAGGAAGAAGTCAGGGAAAGAAAAGAAGGTCTGCAGGGAACCTTATATATTGCTTCCGTAGAAGGCTGTGGACCGCGTTTGTTTGCAGAATGGATTGCAGCATTCGGACAGCAGCACCCACATGTGCAATATAATCTCTGGAATGGCAATACGGATGATGTGAATAACCGTGTCATGAAAGGTCTGTGTGAGATCGCGATGATCACAGCACCCTATAATACAGAAGAATTTCAGGTACTTCCGGTTTACCGGGAGCCATGGGTGGCAATGATCTCCAAGGGACATCCATTATATACGCCGGAAAATGATCCGGTAAAGCCGGATGATCTTCTGCCGTATCCGCTGTTGATCCCTTCCAGGGAATCCAGAAAAAGTGAGATTGACAAATGGTTTTCCAATACCGGTCAGACACCTGCGATCCGCGGCAGGATCGCACATATGATGAATGCATATGAGCTGAGCCTGCACGGTGTCGGGATTTCCATTTATCCGGCTTCTATTTCCGCAATGGCAAAGAACAAGGAAGTCTGCATCCGTAAAATAGAGCATCCGGATGCGTATGCATCCTATGCTCTCATTTGGAAAAAGGATCACACGCTTTCCCATGTGGCGCAGGAATTTCTTTCTTTTATCCGGGAAGGCAGTGAAAATACAGATGAAACATGATTTGTATTCACTATACTCGAAAAGTATCATAATATATTTATAATATGTATTTCACATTATAGAGCCTGTATGATACATTATAATCATCAAAAGGAAGTCAGGCCGGACCTCTAAAGTAACTGATCAATTTCAAAATGTAGAAAGGTTATGGTGAGTGTTATGAAAAAGATTATGGGTAAAATCAATGAGTTCTTTGGTGAATATTATAAGAGCTTTGGTGAAAGAATCTGATCAAAGAGGCGTAAAATGAATCAGAGTGAAAATCAGACAGAGACTTAGAACGGGCAGTGTATCATATACATTGCCCGTTTTGTGTCATGGCGACGAGGAGAATGAATGCCATGCTTGCATGGGCAGACATTCGACGACCGCTGATCAGAGCGAGATTCGCGAAGCGTATCTCGTCTCTGTTGCGGGCAGAAGGATTTTCGAATGAAAAGATAGAACCCCTTCTTTATTGGGAGAAAAAAGACTTTCAAAAAATAGGGACTTGCGTACAACTGGGGGATATGCTATGATATCTCTCGGCGGCATACAGTTGTACGCCGTACAAAAACATTCGGAAGAATGGAGCGTGAAAGAAATGGAGCAGTCTACCGGCTATTTTGTGGTAAAGCAGAAAGCATTACCGGAAGTATTGTTAAAGGTTGTGGAAGCTAAGAGGCTGATAGAGTCCGAACGTGCTGTTTCCGTGCAGGAAGCAACAGAACGGGTGGGGATCAGCCGCAGTTCTTTTTATAAGTACAAGGACGATATTTTCCCATTCCACGATACGGCGGCGGGCAGAACGATCACGCTGACTTTCCAAATGGATGATGAACCGGGATTGTTATCGGATGTGCTCAAGATCATAGCCACATTCGGAGCAAATATATTAACCATCCATCAGAGTATTCCGATCAACGGAGTTGCCTCCCTGACGATCAGTGTACAGATATTGCCGACAACGGCGGATGTATCCCTGATGGTCGATGAGATGGAAAAACAAAAAGGCGTACATTACGTGAAAATCATAGCTAAGGAGTAAAGAAAATGGTAAAAGTAGCAGTATTAGGATATGGTACAGTAGGAAGCGGTATCGTTGAGGTAATCAAAACAAATCAGGATATGGTAAATAAGAAAGCCGGAGATGAGATTGATGTCAAATATATCTTGGATCTGCGTGATTTCCCGGGAGATCCTTATGAGAATCTTGTTGTACATGATGTTGAGATTATTTTAAACGATCCTGAGGTGCTTGTGATCGCAGAAGCAATGGGCGGAGTGGAACCGGCCTATACCTTTACAAAGAGAGCACTCAGTGCAGGTAAGAGCGTATGTACATCAAATAAAGAGCTTGTTGCAAAGCATGGTGCAGAACTAATTGAGTTATCGCGCGCTAACAAATGCAACTATATGTTTGAAGCAAGTGTCGGCGGTGGTATTCCGATCATTCGTCCGTTAAATGCTTCTCTGACACCGGAACGTGTAGACGGTATCACCGGTATTTTAAATGGTACAACAAACTATATCCTGACAAAGATGGAAAAGGAAGGATCAGATTTTGATACAGTACTGAAGGAAGCACAGGACAAAGGCTATGCGGAGCGCAATCCGGAAGCAGATGTGGAAGGTTATGATGCATGTCGTAAGATCGCCATTCTTTCTTCTCTGATCTATGGTAAAAATGTAAATTTTGAGCATATTTATACAGAGGGTATTACAAAGATCACAACAAATGATTTTGCATATGCAAAAAAAGCAGGCTATACGATCAAGCTGCTTGCCATGAGCAAAGAAGTGGACGGCAAATATTTTGCCATGGTAACCCCTTGCATGATCAATGACCAGAACCCGCTTTATTTTGTAAATGACGTATTTAACGGTATTCTGGTACACGGCAATACACTGGGGAATACAATGTATTATGGAGCAGGAGCAGGTAAGCTTCCGACAGCAAGCGCGGTTGTATCCGATATCATTGACTGTGTGAAGCATCTTGGCAAGACAGTATTCTGTTTCTGGGATAAAGAAGAACTGACATTGTCCAGCATGGATGATTCCGTAAAGCGTTTCTTCGTCCGTGTGAAGGATGCTGATTTTGCAAAGGCAAAGGAAGTATTTGGTGATGTGGAAGAGATCGATGCACAGATCGCAGGAGAAAAGGGCTTCTTTACACAGGCTATGAGCGAGAAAGCATTTAAAGAAAAGAGTGCACAGGTCGGTGAGATCATCAGCCGGATCCGTGTTGAGGAGTAAGCAGGATTACATATGGAATCACACATGACAGCTCGTGTGATCCTAAGTGAAAATAAATACCGAGGAGTAGGAAAATGAAAAAAGTAGTAAAATTTGGTGGTAGTTCATTAGCAAGTGCAGAGCAGTTTGAGAAGGTCGGAAAGATCATCCGCGCAGACAAGTCAAGATGTTATGTGGTTCCGTCTGCACCGGGTAAGAGAAACAGCAAAGATACAAAAGTAACGGATATGCTGTACAATACCTATGCACTGGCAGAAAGTGATGATGCATTTGATAAAGAACTGGATGCGATCAAAGCAAGATATCAGGAGATCATCGATGGACTGAAATTAAAGCTTTCTCTGGATAAGGAATTTGAAGTGATCCGTGAGAACTTTAAAAAGAAAGCGGGCAGTGATTATGCAGCAAGCCGTGGGGAGTTCTTAAACGGTATCATTATGGCAAATTATCTGGGCTATGAATTCATCGATGCAGCAGAAGTGATCTTCTTTGATGAAGACGGCAATTTTATGCCTGATCACACAAATGAAGTACTTTCCGCGCGTTTGTCAGAAACACCAAAGGCAGTTGTTCCGGGCTTCTACGGTGCGAAGCTCGATGGCAGTGTAAAGACCTTCTCCAGAGGCGGTTCCGATATCACAGGTTCTATCGTGGCTAAGGCTGCACATGTGGATGTGTATGAAAACTGGACAGATGTTTCAGGCTTTTTGATCGCTGATCCGCGTATCATCGATAATCCGAAGGGAATTGAAACAATTACCTATCGCGAACTGAGAGAGCTTTCTTACATGGGTGCTACCGTGCTGCATGAGGATGCGATCTTCCCGGTTCGTAAGGAAGGCATTCCGATCAACATCCGTAATACAAATGCGCCGAAGGACAATGGTACATGGATCGTAGAAAGCACTTGCCAGAAGCCAAAGTACGTGATCACAGGTATTGCAGGTAAGAAGGGATTCGTTGCAATCAGCATTGACAAGGATATGATGAATTCAGAAATCGGATTCTGTAGAAAGGTTCTTTCAGTATTCGAGGATAACGGAATCTCAATCGAACATATGCCTTCAGGAATTGATACTATGACAGTATTTGTTCATCAGGATGAATTTATGGATAAGGAGCAGAAGGTTGTTTCTGCCATTCACCGTCTGGCAGATCCGGACAGCATCGATATCGAAGCAGATCTGGCATTGATTGCAGTCGTTGGACGCGGCATGAAATCCACAAGAGGAACCGCAGGAAGAATTTTCTCCGCACTGGCTCATGCGAATGTCAATGTCAAGATGATCGATCAGGGCTCCAGTGAGCTGAATATCATTATCGGTGTGGCAAATGAGGATTTTGAAACTGCCATTAAGGCAATTTATGATATCTTTGTATTGGCGAGACTGTAAGAAATATTCAGAATGGGAAATGTGTCAGATAAGCTGTGGTCTGGCTGACTGACTGGTACAAAAAATCTGCTTCTGGCCTGAATTTCGGAATTAAGAAGTGTACCAGAAGATTTGTGATGATTAATCATCAATCAATATACCCGATCCGGGTAGTATGGCATTTAATATACCCATATTGGGTACAAGAATTAAAAAACAGTTACCTGTGCGGAAAGGTTCCGTCAGGTAACTGTTTTTGTTGCCATGCATATGAAAAAAAGATCCAGTGGATCATTTTTGAGTTCTGACTAATATGCGGTGGCCTCATCATGTGCAAGACTGAAATCAACCGTATCATCCCAGAGATAATCGAGAAACTGGAGACAGGTATCCATACGTTGTGTGGTTACGGAGATTCCGAATACCGGCACCAGATCATCATAGGAATGGGACTCTGTGGCGAAGGGAGAATCGGTCATGACGATTCCGACAGGAACCGGGTCACCCATGGTGGAAGGATCCATACGGGTAGCGGCAAGCTCATGGATTTCGTCGAGGGTCAGATTTCCTTTGGAGGCAATGGCATCGGTATCGACGATGACATCCTCTTCCTCCTGGGCACGGACAATATCCATATCCACATAATAAAAATAAGGTTCATACTTCTCAATCTGTTCCGGAGTCAGAACCTCACGCAGATCATAGAAGATCTGATTGACGGCATACTGGTCAAAGCACTGGGAATCAAAGATCACGGCATCGAGTTCCTTCGTCTGTACGACAGCGACGATCCTCTGCATGGTTGCCATATCAAATTCCGTAGGATTTTCATAGGTCAGTGTGGAAGTGGTATCCATGAAACAGTCATAGGTATTGGTGTCAATTCCGGCATATTCACTGAAGGTATCGGACATGACATCCGAAGACAGGGAATAGGCATTTAACATCAGACCGTAGAATGCATAGTCCTTGGTATTTACAAGGGTACGGATCGTGCAGACAATGGCAATGATGGCTACAATCGTTACAATGGTGTGTACCTTATAATATTCCCAGTAATATGCGAAGCGCTCCTTCCAGGTCATATCCTTCATTTTGCGCTGCTGTTCACGGATCTCATCAATGATTCCGCGGTATTTTCCATCTTTATTATGAGCATTTGACATAAACTTGTTCACTCCTTTTCATCTTGTACCATCTTAATCCAGTTTACAGACAGA
>OLWK01000957.1_pt1 | contig 14509 bp, 8 predicted proteins | sample 1674141 | NCBI WGS metagenome assembly OLWK01 (sample SAMEA103958148, study PRJEB25191) | human gut metagenome | reverse complement strand
GCGTCGCCAAGATCTGATGGACGCTTGCACCCTGCGCCGCAGCGATACGGCACGCACCACCCGCGCCGCCGGCACCACCCGCACCACCCTCAACGTCAACGACCAATGGAAAGGCTTCGTCCTGCCACAGAGATAAAGCCCTGATAAAGTCGAATGTCGAATACGAAATCGGTTTTGTGGATTAAACGATATATTTCATACAATATCGAGGGAAATGTTTGGGGGCGAAGGGAGATGGCCCGTAACTTTGTGTCGTCAGAAGCGTCAAGGCGACCATCTTATTACTCATTCTCCCCCTCCCCGCCTTACGCCTTGACATCTATTACAGGCCATAGGCCGTACACCATACAATCGTTAGACATTACAGGCCATAGGCCGCTCATCAACCAATACTAATCGTTAGACAATGGGCATGTATTCAGACAACCGTTTTGATAATGAACTTTCAGAAGACGGCAACGGACTTTCAGAAGACGGCAACGGACTTTCAGAAGACGGCAACGGACTTACAGAAGAAGAAATGGCTCGGGCTACGGAAGTGATTGTCCCGGCGCCGGATGCGACGCCGACACCGGGCAATCAGGCATCCGGCAATCAGGCGCCCGGCAATCAGGAGGCTGCGGATGTTTCGCAGGAGGATTTTCCGTCGGCGGCGTTGCTGCCTGATGCCGGGCAGCGTATGTCGCTCGGCCGTGCCATGGGCGTGAGCGCCGCCGTGGGTGTCGCCGGGGTTTGTGTCGCGTCCGTATTGACCAAGGAGGATGCCTCGCTGAGCCGCGCCGCCACGCCTGACAACGAGAAATCGGCAGACGATATTGCCGCCAATGCAGGCGCGGGCGATGACACAGAGCGCGTCGAAGTGCCTGCCGCGCCGCATGTTACGATTAGTTACGAGGACACGCCGATGAATAGCGGTATGGAGACATGCGATGCCGGGGATATCGCCGATGCAGGCGCGAACCATGTAGGCGGCGCCGAGACCCCGGATCCGCTATTCGGCGGATTCGGCAGCTTGTGCGCGGACATATAGCGACTGTGTGCACGCAGCCTCCCCGTATAATTATGAAACAGAGACTGTTATGGAACAGAGGCTGTTATGAAATCGGGACGACTACGGCTGTAGCCAGAGCTGTTATGCCCTCTTCGCGGCCTACAAATCCCAGGCGCTCGGTGGTAGTGGCCTTTACGCTCACCATATCGACATCTATACCGAGGTCGGCGGCTATATTGGCACGCATGGCCGTGATGTGCGGCGCCATCTTAGGCGCTTGTGCCATAATGGTAATATCCATATTATAAGGCATATATCCGTGGTCGCGTATCAGCGCAACCACGTGACGCAGTAGCCGGCGCGAGTCTATGCCCGCATATCGCGCGTCCGTATCCGGGAAATGACGTCCTATGTCGCCCAGCGCCATTGCGCCAAGCAGTGCATCGCACAGGGCGTGTATGGCCACATCGGCATCGCTGTGCCCCAGCAGGCCGCGGTCGTGGTCAATGGTGACACCGCATAAAATCAAACGGCGTCCCTCGGTGAGGACGTGCACGTCATAGCCGTTGCCGATACGTGGATATTGCATATCTTCAAGTGTTTATGGAATATGGAATATGAAATGCGGCATTTCGCTCAGGTTGCGCCCTATGACGCCACCTGTCTCGAATGCAAGTGGCATCAAAGCCGAAGGCGACAGCCGGTGTCAACGTTTGCGCTTGCCCAAGAGGTCGCGCAGCCCGTCCATATCGAAAGTCAGGGTGAAGCGCAGTGTCTGATCCAGAGGCGAAGTCTGCGCCGTGGCCAGCATATATGATGCATCCAGACGCACGACGTTGAGCGAGAAGCCGGCACCTATGCCGAAGTACTGGCGGTTGCCCTTGAACTTATTCTCGTAGAAATAGCCTGCGCGCAGGAAGAACTGCTGGTTGTAGCTGTATTCGGCACCCAGCGACCAGGTGATTTCGCGTAACTCCTCCTTAAATCCACCCGGGGCATCACTGAAGCTCTTAAATATGCCGGTGATTGGCGACATATTCTCCCAGTCTTCGAGTGCATCAAGATATGCCTGCTGTCCCTCGGTGGTCTGAGTATCGTAATCGCTTTCGCGCGGCTTGGCCGGCACAAGCAACTTATTGGCATCGAGGTTGATAGACAAGTTATGATAATCGGCCAACGGGAAGGTGAACGATGTACCCAGACGCAGGTTGGTGGGAAGAAACGCCGGATAATTACCATTGTCATAAGACACCTTGGTGCCTATGTTCGAGATATTCCAGCCCCAGGACCATTGACATTCGCTGCGTCCGATGATGGGATAGGTGGTGTAGTATCCCGAGATGTCGGCCGAGAAAGCACTGGCACCCGAAGTTTGATCGCCGGCATAACTGTCGCTGAAACCCAGGTCACTGTAGATGTAGCGGAAAACAACGCCCATGGAGAATTTCTCGGAGAGTTTGCGCGAATAGCCGACATCTACGGACATTTCGTAGGGGTTGAGGCTCTGTCCGGCATCCCCGGAAGGCCCGGCTGTATTGACTTCGCCCAGCGAGAAATAGCGCAGCGAGGCACTGATGGCCTGATTGTCGCCCGAGCCGATTTTGTAGTATGCCGACAGGTTGGCCAGGAAGATATCGTTGACCAATTTGCGCAGCCACGGCGTGTAGCTCAGGCTCACGGCGGCGCTTGAGTAGGCAAAAGCATATTTTGACGGGTTCCAAAACTGCGAATTGACGTCCGGATCTGAAGCGACACCCAAGTCACCCATGGATGCGCCGCGTGCGTCCGGGGCTATACCCAGCGAGGTCACGCCGGTGGTGATGGGGTTGAATTCGTCGTTCTTAATATCGTCGGCGGCCATGACGCCGAAAGCCGTCGCCAAGGCCAGGGCCACGGCGGCACAGCGTCCGCAATTGTATTTCTGTCTCATGGACATTGTGTGATGTGTTTGCTTTGGTGATACGGATGACGGCCTGCACGCGTGAGCGAAGACCGGTCTATTAGTAAACGCAATTTTGCGCTTAATATTGTGGAGCACCGCCATATCATTGCGCACCGCCATATCATTGCGCGTCGGCGAGGGTGCGGTTGGCCTGCATGGCCAGGAACTCCTTGCGCGTGTACGGATAGGTGGAAGTGCCTTGGCGCACCCAGTACTTGCCGCCGTACTCGGTGCCGAACTGGTTGGGACGAATCTCGATGACAAAAACGTTCTTGCCGCCGGATTCGGCCGGGTCGAGCCACAACGTGGATATGCAGTCGTTGGCGGCTCCGCCGAGATTGATGCGGATGTCGTTGCGCACACGTAGTTCGTACTTGTCGCGGTCTCCACCGAAGAGATGGTGATATAAGTCGTCATTGCCCACCACGTACCCGTATCGGTTGACACCGATATACAACTTGCCGCCTTGGGCGCTGTTGAGAAATCCGCAAATACGTTGCAATATATGGTCACGCTGACGCGGCATGTCGATGTGCAGTCCGTCTTCGGGGCAGATGTAGCTGCTCTTGAACTCGAGCGTCTGTGTTTCTTCGCCCAAGAATATTGGCTGCTGTATTTTGACCTCGATATTCAGCAACTGCGATATGCGCCCGGTGATGGCGCCTTGGGCTTCGTCCACGTCCATTTCCATGGACAGGTTGGCCGTCAGAGCCAATTTGGCCAGGCCGACGGAGGTCTCGTCGTAGTCACCGGCGATGATGTCCCATAGAAAATCGTTTTTGGACGAATCGTAGATGTAACTGAGTATGCGCAACTGACGGCTGCGCATTTCCAGTACCGGATAGTCACCCGAATTTTCTTCGTCGGCACGAATATCATCCACGTTGATGTATCCCGAGCTGACGAAGGTGCGCAGGCGTCGGACAAAAGACATGCGCCGCGCATAGTATTGCACCAGACCGTTGTTGTCTATGAGTCGCGCCAGCATACGCGCAAAGGCCATATAATTAAATCGGCGCAAATAGCTTGACTCAAGCGACCCCACGCGGTCTATGATGTGTATCAGCTCGACCACGTGCTCGGGCTCGATGGTCGATTCGGGCAGGTCGTCATCGGTATTTTCCGATGCAAGGTCCATGGTTTCGGGAATATGGAACACCGAAGACTTGAGCAGGAACAGCATCGTGCGTATGGCATCGTGCGGCGTGAATGTATTAAAATCCTCGTCTACCGGCCTGTTGTATCGGCAGAGCAGTCGCCCGGTGGGCTCCATAGACATGTATGTAGCCACTACGTAGTCGCCTTTGGAAAGTTTGGTACTCTCAGTGACGATATTGACCGGGTCGCCCTGCGCCGATATACCCAGATAGGTTTCGCGGCCCTTGTACTTGGTCCATCCCATGACCAGACACTCGAGGGGAGTGTCTTCGTCGAGGTCGTTGCGCACCATATCCTTGATGGCCGGCAGCAGCGTATATCGCGGCTCATCGCCCGAACCCAACGACAGGACTTTGGCATCGAATACCAGCGCGTTGTTAAAGTCGTCCCTAAAATCATCTATGGCCATGCCGTACACATCATATTTCACTATCTCGGAAAGGCTCAGCGTACCCTCGCCGTTAGAAATGCTTTCGTCCACAGGTTTGACCCTGAACAGGCGTCCGTCGCCTTCGATTTCGGAGACATATACCCGGACCGTGTCCCCGGCATCGACGACACGCAGATTTGCACGAGAGGGACGTGTCAGACTACCGGGTTCGTATAGCGCATGCTCCACATCGGCCCAGAAGCACGACAGAGCATCCAAGTCATCACAGCCCTCGGGAAGAGCGGCTATGCGTTCGGATGTGTATATCTGGATGTTTTGCCATGGCAGCATATCGACGGGCAGGATGGCGCGATTGACACCGCCGCGACTTTGCGAAACAAGGTGCAGGCTTTCGCGCGTGGCCACGAGGCCGGCGCCCTTGCCCATGTAGTATTGGGCGGAGGACGGAGAGGTCGGGGAAGACAAGTCGGCAGAGGCGGCTTCCAGGGCCAATTGCTTAAGATTGTCAAGGCTCTTCCAGCCAAAGCGCAGGGGCGACTCGGATGTCCCGGCTGCGGCCTCGAAGGCCTTGCGCAGCAAGTCGGGAGCCAAAGCCTCGTTCTCAAACACAAGATAACGCACCAGTGCGGCGCGATATTCCTGTATATCGAAATCATCGTCCTTGGACGACAGCAGCAACCGCAGGGCCAGTACGCGTATCATGCGCTGCAACATATCACGGCCGGCGCGGTCATCGTATGTCAGGCCGTCGGCTCGGGTCTTGTTGAGACGCACGTAAGAGTCAAGCACGCGTATGAAAGCCGAGCGAAACGGATCTTGACTCCAGTTGCTGTGATTGCCGTCGGAGATGATAGAAAGGATGTCATCCATGCGCTGCTCGATGATGTCCGGGCACAGTGCAAATATGGCGTTCATCACCTCGAGCTTGTCTCCGGGATTGTAGAGGTATCCGCTTTGGCGCATCTTGGCTATGATGTCGTCCAAGTAGGCGGTATGCTTACCCGAATCTATCATCTCGAGGGCGCGTATCGAAGTGCTGGCATGGCGCACATAGCCTTCGAGGCGTCGACGCCAGCGCGTGCGCCACGTATCGTCGAGGCTCGAAATCAGTCGGCTTTCTTCGAGCAGGAACAGACATACGGACACGTATGCCCTGAGGATGCGGATGTGGCGGCGCAATGTTCGGTAATGCATCGTCTCGATGGTGTCGCGCACCTTGGACAGGAACATCAGCACCCATTCGCCACGGTGGCTGCGGTAGGCCGAGGCGATGTCGGCATACGATGCATCGGCAAGCAGCAGGCTCTCGGCCAGGCGTGCTTCGGCTCCTATGCACAATTCGGCTCCTATGGCCGGGAGGCTGTAAAATTTGACCTTACGTTGTACTTGCTCATCATCTATCAATTGGAGGCGCAGTCTGTAACGGTCAATCTTGGTCACCCGGCAGCGTATATCCTGATAAGGCATCAATTTGGCTTTACCGAAATTGGCGAGGTTGAAAATAAGGCCATGATTATCGCGCACAGTGTAATAAGGCAATTCGTACCCCTTAAGTCCGGACACTACCGTAAAGGGATATTCTTCGCCTACCTTGTAAAATTGGTCCAAAAATGCCGAATAATCCTGCACCAACGCAATAGTGCCGTCTTGCACCTGCCTGGCGAGGCACAGCAGCGTTGCCGGGTCTTTTTGCTCTTTTTGAAAATCGTACAGACGGATACGATACTCCACTCCGTCATGTTCTACAATAAAATACTGCGAATTGCCCTGTACAATGCGTTCCTTTACCGGAAGCTCGTACGAATTTCCTGCTTTGAATTTCATAATTTTTTACTTTTAATATGTTATGTGTACCTAAAAAATCGTATGTATCAGAGTCCCTATGCATATGTGCGTAATCGCACACGCCTTGTCTCGCTTCGGAAGACACAGTGTACATCGCAACTGCGAAATGCAGCATCACGACCGTCCGGGAAATGTCGGGGGCAACATGTCTCCCTAAGATAGTCTCCCTAAGATAAATGTGTGTATACAAATCATACGTCGCTTTACGACAGCACAAAGATACACCAAAATGCCGCATTATAACATCGGCGCAGCATTAAAAAACTTAAAAGGCGCAATGTTTTTCGTAGGACCGTGGATGCATGGTTGCGCAAATATTACGATGGATTTGGCCGTCACGACACAAAAGGCTAAATTTGTAACACGATAAGCCGTTCGTCGGCCAAAAGCACAACAGACGACAGTACACAGTGAAATACTTCATGATAGCCGGAGAGGCATCCGGCGACCTGCATGCCTCGCAAGTGATGGCGGCTCTGCGCCGCCACGACCCGGCAGCCGAATTTGTATATCTCGGCGGCGATGGTATGCGTGCCGTCAGCGGCATCGCGCCGGTAATAGACTATCGCGACATGGCGTTCATGGGCTTCAGCGAGGTATTGCGCAACCTGCGACGCATTTCCGCCAATCTGCACGCCGCCAAGGAGGCGCTGCGCAGCGCACGCCCCGATGTACTGGTACTCATCGACTATCCGAGCTTCAATCTCAAGGTGGCCGCCGAAGCACACCGCCTGGGCATCCCCGTGGCATATTACATCTCGCCAAAAGTCTGGGCGTGGAAGGAATGGCGCGTCCGTACCATCAAAAAATTAGTGGACTGCATGCTCGTCATCTTCCCCTTCGAAGTCGATTACTACAGGCAGCGCCACCACTACGAGGTGGAATATGTCGGCAACCCCTCGGTGGGCGAAATTGACACCGCACTTGCCGCCAAGCCCGAGCGTTGCGAATTTCTTGCCGCACAAGGCATGGACTCGAAGCGCCCGTACATAGCGCTTCTGCCCGGCAGCCGCCGCGGCGAGATACGCAACAATATGTCCGTAATGCTTGAGGCCGCAGCACACTTTCCGCAATATGGCGTGGCCGTGGCCGCCGCCCCGGGTATGGACGACAGTGTCTATGCACCCTATGCTTCGGAACGTGTACACGTGGTACGCAATGCCACGATGCCGCTGCTGGCCTATGCGCAAGCCGCGCTTGTCACCTCGGGTACGGCCACGCTCGAAGCGACCTTGGCCGGCACGCCGCAAGTGGCCTGCTATCGCGCCAACGGCAGCCGACTGTCCTACGCCATCATGCACCGCCTGCTCAAAGTTGACTACGTCACCCTGCCCAACCTGATAGCCCGCAAACGCGTCATCGACGAAATGCTGCTGCACCACTGCACTGCGGATGCCGTGGCCCGGAGCATGGCCGCAATCATAGACGATAACGCCCCGGCACGTCGCGAGATGCTCGAAGGATATGCCGAGATACGACGCATACTCGGCTCGTCCGATGCCGCCGATGCCGCCGCCCGAGCCATCATCGACCTCGCATCCCATACGCATACATCCTCCAAATAACACAATCAGCACTCATTCAAGACAAACCTTGTCGGCGCCCTCGGCATCAGTATCGAAGCCGGAGGGTGGCAAAACGAGCTACTATTCGAAATAAGGCGAGATGTTAAAATGATATAAAAAGAAGCGAGGCATTAAACTTTTACCCTCGGAATTGCGTCTATATTTTAGACCTGCAAAAGATTATCGGCTTTAGGGTCGACAGCTCCGATGCACAGGATGCACGATGACACATAAATCTCGTGTCATACAGAGCACGGAGTACAAAAAACAACGAGAGAACATAGGCAAGGGAACCGATAAGCAAGCGCAAATCGTCCCTTCCTCAATCTTATACTTATAATTCAATTTTGTTTAGGGTTAAAGAACTGCTTAATAAAATGATTAGTTTTTCATAGGATTAGATTTTTAAGGTTTTAACAAGAATGGGGAAGTCGTGAGATTTCCCCTTCCTTATTATGCGAGTCCGCACACGACATCCCCTCCGGACATCAGTCGCAGCATCCGACGCGGCATCCGACGCGGCATCAGTCGGTGCGAACTCGGCGAACCGCTAACTATTGACCATCTATACGCACGATGGCTTCCGCAGCTATGACATTGCCGTTTTCTTCGGCCTGCTTGTACCAATAACGAGCCTGTTGTAAGTCCTTGCTCACCCCCAATCCCCTTTCGTAGAACAATCCGATCTGATACATAGAATAGTCATTGCCCTGCTCCGCCGCTTTTTTATACCACTCCAACGCCTTGGCGTAATCGCACTTAATCTTCTCGCCTACATAGAGATAGTCCGCCATAGACACCTGCGCGGCTTCAAGCCCGTTCTCGGCAGCCTCCTGCACCTTGTGTATTCCGTTATAGAAACTCTCCGGCACGCCTTCCCCCAAGATATAGCAGTAGCCGAGAGCATACACCGCCGGCCAGTAGTCATATTCTGCCGCTTTTTCGAGCCATTTGACGGTCTCGGCATAGTCCTGCTTAACGCCATTGCCGAAGTAATACATTCGCGCAAGATTAAATTGCGCCTCGGCATTGCCCTGTTCTGCCGCCTTCTCAAAATACTTCGCGGCTTCTTCCGTCAGTCCCATCAGCAGGTATACGGACGCCAAGCTATACTGAGCGTAGGAATGTCCTTTGTCTGCAGCCTTCTTGAAATATTCTACGGCCGTATAGGCGTTGCGCAACACGCCATTTCCTTCGCCATAGCACTCCCCGATGCGGCAATAAGCGTCCTGAATGCCCTGCTCTGCGGCCTTGCGCCACCAGCGGAGAGCCTCATCCATGTCTTTGTCAAGCCCCCCTTCGCCGTTGGCGTAACGGCAGCCCAATGAGTACTGCGCGGCGGCATTGCCCTGCTCTGCCGATTTCTTGTCCCATTTGACTGACTCGGCCATATCTCGCGGCACATGGTCACCGGTCGCATATCGTACAGCCAATTCGTGCCGAGCCGCCGCATCGCCGGCGAGAACCGCGTTATATATTATATCCTTGATGTCCGGCTCTATCTCTTTATCAATTCGGGAAAGCTCGCGCCGAGCCTCTTCTTCAACCCCATGTCCTACCGCGCTTTCCAGCAGCGATCTCGCCTTATCCTTGTCCGCCGTCACGCCCCAGCCGTTCAGGTAGCACCAACCGAGGAGACACCCAGCCTCGCCACAGCCTAAATCTGCCGCCTTCTCGAGATAGGGAATGGCTCGGTAGTCGTTAAGGTCATAGATATAGTATTTCCCTAATTCCAAGACTGCAAAGACATCTCCCTGCCCGGCGGCCTTTTCCCACCAACCTGCCGCCTCGGCCTTGCGCCCTTGTTCGTAGAGTATATACCCCATAAGTGTTTGCGCGATTACCATGCCGTCTTCTGCCGGGCAGCGACACCAACGTTCCGCCTCGGTAAGATTCTTAACAACATCCTGACCATAGAAATAGTGTTGTGCTAAATTGAAATGCGCATGGACATAGCCTTGTTCTGCCGACAGCCTTATAAGCCTAAACGCTTCTTCCGTGTCCATAGCGCACCCTTTCCCTATCAGATACATTGTTCCCAGTAAATATAGCCCCTCCGGCCATTCCTGTTCCGCAGCCATTTTGAACCACATCAGCGCCTCGGAATTATCCTGTTTTACGCCGTCCAGGCCATCCATGTACGCCCTGCCAAGCTGTACTTGGGCAATGGGGCTACCTTGCAGTGCGGCTTTTTTCAACCATTTCACACCCTCGGTGGCCCTGCCTTCGTCCAACGCCGTCCGGCCCAACCATATTTGCGCCATCAAATTGCCGCGTCCGGCCGACAACAAGAACCAATCGGAAGCTGTATATTCGTTTTTTCCAATGCCCCAGCCGTAAATGTAGCATTCCGCAATTTTGTAATGTGCATCGCCGCTTAGGTCGCCCACTTCTGCGGCCTTGCGCCACCAGCGGAGAGCCTCGCAGTAATCCTGCGTGACCACACCATCGATGCCTTCGGCGTAACGGCATCCGACGGCATACATGGCATCGCCGTTGCCGTTCCGCGCCGCCTTAAGATCCCAGTCAAAAGACGCGGACATATCACGACCCACACCACCGTCAGCCGTGGCATAACACTTGGCAAGTGCGTGCTGCGCCTCGACATCGCCTGTGACAGCCTTATCGTAGTACTCGCGAGCCAAAGTGCCTGCTTCGGGCATCGTAACTTGCGCTGACGCGCATAGAAATACGTTGACGCATATTATAGTAATTAGTCGTTTCATGTTTCGGTGATGTTGTCGTTGTCGGTTTGTCTTATAGGGCTTCTCTCGGTAATTTATGAATCCAAAGATATTTCTCCGGGCTACCGTTTGACAGCGGCAGCCCGGAGACTTCGGCTACTTGACAAGGCCGAGAAGTGTCGGTATTGCGGATGTGTGTATGGATGCAAGTACCCGGTTGGCCAGACGTTTGTCCGCGGCCTTGACACCGCGGCCGGTGCGCAGGCAGTCGGCGTAGCGTCGTGCCGAGCGCTCTTCCAGCTGTCCGAGTTCGAACGCCCGAGCGTAACTTTCGCATGCCGCGCCGTAGCTTTGCTCGGCTATACGGCCTTCGTAGAACATATCGCCAAGATGGCAGAGCGCCGGTCCGTAGTCGCACAAAGCAGCAACACTCATGCAGGCATATACGTCTATATCATCGACACCGGTGGCCTCCTGTCCGAGTTCCTCGCCGATAAGCGCCAGGAAATAATTCGCAAGGCAGTTGCCACCCAATTCCTTATTGAGCATCTTGATGCCCTTCGAGACATTATGCTTGGCATAGTCTTGGTCGCACATAACTACGGCTGTCATAATGCGGCCCTCGGGTATTTTGGCTTTCTCGACTTTCTTGAAGCATTTCAGCGCCGCCGCAAAGTCCCTGAAATATACAGCTTTGAGCCCTTCCATATACGCTTCGAACGGAGATCCGGCCAATTCGTTTTTCACGAGGTCCTCAAAATCCTTCCTATGCCCGTTTCTATAAGCCTCGGCGTACCAATACAGGGCGCGATCGTAATTAATCTCCGTACCGATGCCTTTGCGAAAGCAGTCGGCGAGTTTCATTTGAGCCAAACCGCTGCCGGCACCTGCCGCAAGCATATACCGGTTGACGGCAGCAGCTTCGTTGCGCACTACCCCGGTGCCGGACATATAGCAGTCGCCCATCAGCTCCATAGCGGCGCGGTTGCGAGCTTCGGCAGCCTTGAACAAATAGTCGGCGCCCTTCTCGGCATTTTGCGCCACGCCCCATCCACGGATAAGGAACATTCCGTACAGATACTCGGCCTCTGCATTACCCTTCAATGCGCCGCGTTCGGCCCAAAGCGCAGCCTCTTTGACACGTTTTTCCCTATACAATGCCCGGGCAAGCGACACGCAGGCATCGACACTGCCTTTCTCGGCGGCAGTCCTCAGATACGGGATAGCCTTGGCACGATTGCGTTCTACGATAAGCCCCTCAATGTAGCTTTCACCTACAAAGACATTGCTGAACACGTTGCCTTTATCGGCGAGGGCGACATGGCTCTCGAACAGCTTCTTATTGCCTTTCCTTATGGACGTGGTATAGTACTGCACAGCCTGCAGCGAATCGGCTTCGACGCCGCGTCCCAATTGATAGCAAAGGCCCACATTTCCTATGGCTTTGGCATTGCCGGACTTTGCAGACTTGGACCACCACCGGAAAGCCTGCTCGTAGTCCCGGGTGACATGCTTGCCTTCGTAGAACCATCCGCCGACAATGTTTTGCGCTTCGGCATTGCCGTCGGTGGCGCTTCGGACGATAGCCCTCAGGCTGTCCGAAACCTCAGTGATTGACTGCGCCTGAATGGCGGCGGATATGGTAGTGGCACATAAAAGTGCTATGATATATTGTTTTTTCATGACTTTGGTCTGTTTTATGGATTGAACTTATGACTTTTATTGGGCGACGGCCTACCTTTTAGAGTCCGGCTATCTCGCCATTTGACTCATTGTCTAAGGGCCATGTCCCTGTCTCGCCGGGCCATGCGTCGGTGTCGCGGTTCACATCCTCTATTTCGCCCGACCATGCTTCGACATCTGCCCACATTTCCATATCGGAGGACGGGGCAGGCCACGCGTCCTGCTCCCCGGCGCTGACGTCCGGCGAAGGCCAGGCCTCGGTATTATCGACCATGGTCACGTCTATTATCATGTCCGGATCAGGGACGGACTCTATATAAGCAGTGTTTTCAAGCACCGGAATCTCGTCCTCGATATTAAACTCGGAGGGGACTTCGTCAATGCCTGTTTGCACCGGTCCATAAGCGTAAGCCGGTTCATCGTAAGCGTAAGCCGGTTCATCGTCAAACATTGTCGCCTCAGTGATGGTTGCCTCGGCAAACTCGCTTCCGTCTATATCGGCGTCCACAATAGGCTCGATGACTGCGTCATTGTCCTCATCGTCAGAGACGGCGATATCGCCGGCAGCCTCTGCGGAATGGCCGGATGTTGTATGCCCGGATGCCGCATGTTCCACGGTCTCGCGGTGTGTACGTCCGCCGTGATGTCCGCCGGCGGGTGCAACAGGGGTGACAGCCTCGGAGCTATCCATATTCTCCGAGATTTCGGGGATGGGCTCGTCCGCACCGATTTTCTGCGCGACTATCGTGGCAGCAACGCCGATGCCGGCAGCGGCGGCTATGCCGGAGGCGGCTATGACTGTTTTCTTGATTTTGGAGGGCTGTATGCTCTCGGTGTTTACGGGTTCGCAGTTGCGGATGTTGACTTGTGACGTTTTCATATTCTTGAATGTGTTTGGTTTGTGAATGTTTACGATGCAAAGGTAGCATCCACTATATACCGATGTCAACACTTTTGCCGCTTGTTGTGCGAACCCCCGCGGTTTCTGTACCAATCCGCGCCTTTTCACCCGTCAACGCACCCGGCTACTTGAACACCGGACGGACAGGGAGGCCAATACAACGGCAAACATAGTCGCCAACATGAAGATAATCCTTTTCCCCCTGGAAAAACCCCAGCATTTTAATTTCGGTCTCGTCCCGGCCAAGTTCATTAGCTCCATAATAACTAGCACCGCATTGGCATCCGTAATATTTAAGACTATCATCATTAGTCCTACGCCATCCAGAGTCTGGCAAAAATATAAAATTGCCATTTGGCCCAACAACCTTATAGCCTTCTTTATTGCCCCACTTGGTCCACTTCCATGTGCATTTTTCTATAAGTTCCATAAATTCTGCCTCAGTCGGTATGCGCCAAGGAGAGCCTAATTTTATTGCTGCAACATCGTCTTCCTTATCCAAGATGGCTTTGTGGTCCATTGCTGTATACTTAGATAGAAAATCCTCATTTTCTCCAAACTTGTAATTCTCCCATCCATAGCTTTCCTTGGGCTCCGTCTCTCCCCATGCGTAATACTCGCCACATTCCCACGGATTTTTGGCGCCGATGTTGCAGGTTGCCCATTTGACAGACAGGCCTAAGTCCACGTATGTGGACGGGTCAGGGAGCGAGACTTCTACGCTGTTCTTGGTACATACCGGCCTTATGGCTTGTCCGACAATACGGGAAGCGACCTCGACACTTGACAGGCCTTGGTCAAAAGACAGACTCTCGGCTACGAGGATGCTGCGATGGTTGAGTGTTGCGCTCCAATAACAGCCCCACGAACCGACGTCTGACGCCTCGCTGCCTTCGCGCTGCCCGGAGGCCGGCAGGAATATGGTATTACCGCTTGGCCCGGTGACAATATAGCCGTTGACGCCGCTGCGATTACTCCATGTCCAAGTGCATTTGTCCAGCAATTCGGCACATTCGGCCTTGGTGGGCATACGCCATGCTCCGCCCCACGCCGCCGAGGCGGCATCGTTTTCGGGCGCAAGTGTACGGTTCCCGTCCGATTTGTTGTACTTGGTCAACGCATCACTATTACCGTAACGATATGTATTCCACGAAAATACAGACTTAGTGGCCGTTTCGCTCCAAGAGTAATACGCGCCGTATTGCTCCGGCGCGGACGCGCCGAGGTTACAGGATGCCCAGTCGACCGACAGCCCCAAGTCAACCGGCTCGTGTTGAGCGTAAGCACCGAATGCGGCCATTGCTGCCACTAAAAGTAATATATATTTGCGTTTCATATCGTCAGATTTT
>OLWK01000950.1_pt1 | contig 14566 bp, 10 predicted proteins | sample 1674141 | NCBI WGS metagenome assembly OLWK01 (sample SAMEA103958148, study PRJEB25191) | human gut metagenome | reverse complement strand
CTCACTATCTCTGAACCCTCCATAGCCGGGACTTCTATATACTCCTGAAATTCCACTTTAGATGCTTCTTCCTGTCCCAAAAGCTTTACAGGCATTGTAATACTGTAACTCATCTCTGCTTCAACCTTTGCATACACACCATAAGTTTTATAATCAACGGACACCGCTGTATTCTGTACTCCCATGCCGGAAAATAAGCCAGTACCCATATTTTTCAATCCTTTTTTTATTTCTCCTTCTACCTTTGCAGTTCCGGTATCTCCCCAGAAATTCAGAGATAGTGAGAAATGTTAACATGGTTAGAGATATTATAGATAGGAATGAAACAGCCAGTGGAGTAATGGAAAAAGCCAGTGAGTATATAACAAAATTCAGACAATTTGCAAATTGATGGGGGTAAAAAGTTATGATGAAGTTGTTTAGGCCAGGAGGAGCTATATCGGTTTTCCTAATTATAATATTGGTTCCATGCCTTGTTTTATGTTTTTTGTATGTGGATTTGAGCAGGATAGAGTTGTCCAAGAGTTCGGTAGAATCAACAGCGGATACAACACTTAATTCGCTTATGGCTAATTATGATACGGTTCTTAGCGATTATTATGGCTTGGTTGCTTCGGTTCAGAATATTGACGATTTTTGCGACAAGAGTAAGGAATTCTTTAAAAAGACTCTTGAGGCAAATGGTGTATCAGATAGCCAAAGTAACGAGATTGTGTCATGGGTATTTTCACAAATACAGGGTGGCGGAGATTACAGTGATCTGTTGCAAGGGCAGTTGGTATCAGGAACTGAAAATTTGTATGCTGTAGCAGGATCAGGTATTGGCGAGAATCCAGCTCTGGTCAAAGAAGGTGTTGTGGAGTTTATGAAATACCGTGCGCCTGAGATGGCAGTAGAGTCAATATATGACAAGCTGGTAAAGGACGGAGATACGTTGAAGAATGATTTGAAAAATTCTTCTGAAGATAGCGAGCTGGCTCAGTCCAGAGAAGATTTTTCTGAGACAGAGGGAGCACTCAGTAAAGCAGAATTTTATACTTATTACTATTATCAGCAGTATGCGAGAGGCGATGGAAGTGAAAATAGTAGTGGACCATCAAAAAATGAAATTACTGAGATAAGACAGTATGTGGAACAATCGATAAAGGATTATGAGGATATAACGAAAACGACTGTTGGAAAGCTGTGGATATCAAAAGCAGGAACACCATCATCGGTGAATAAATATTATATCGGTTTATCCAGTACCGAGGGGAATGATGGTATTGTTAAAAATCTTGCAACTGGAACAGGCGGATACAACGAGAAAAAAGTTGCCAAAGATGTAAAAAGCTTCGAAAAAGACAAGAAGTATTATATAAAATGGTCAAAAGTTGAAAACCAAAAACAAGAGGTTGCGAATAAGCTTGCCGAGCTTGAAACGGCATTAGATAACGCTGATAAAGCAGTCTCAAAATATGCAGATAAGAATTATGGTACAGGTGATGATCAGGCGAATAAGGCACAGTGGTATTATTTTGCATATAACGCAGCAAAGGACAGCATAAAAGATGTTAATAGTAAGGGAGATGCTCTGGCAAAGGCGTGGGTAACGTATACGGCTATGCTTGACTGTGAAGCTGATCCGGATGATTCGACATTTCCATCTGATTGGAAAAAAGACGAGCGAGCTTACAGCGATGAAATCAAAGCAGATGTTCATACCATATTTAATGGCGATTTTCCTGATAGTGGGCTTAATGGACATGGTGGGAAATACATGACTGTAAAAAATGCGCTGGTGGACATATATAATGGCGGAGTTCTTTCGGAATATGATACTTCCGGCGTTTCAAGTAAGTTGAATGACATTGCAACAAATTTGGCAGCTTATAGGGAAAAAATACAGTCGTATATAGATGCCCTGAGTCTGGTGATAGAGGGCGATGGTAATAAGCATAAAATCACGAAAAAACATGAGCTTTTAAGCCTTGATGAACTGAGTGATCTGGTGTGGGAATACTACAGTGATTATAATGACTGGAAAGGAAATGCGACAGAAAGTAAAACATCTCTGGGAACTGAGCAGAGGACAGAAGTTGGCACATATGAAAAAGAGAAGAGAGATGTAGATGGTGATGATGTTGTAGAGTTTAAAAACAAGCTCATAAAAGAACGTGAGGCACTCCAATCTATAGTTGATGCGATAGATTCGATTAAGTATGGCAGCAAAAAACTGACAGATATAAAGAATTTTGATACATTTTATTCACAGTTTAAGAACAAGTTTACAAATCCGACAGAACCTATAAGAAATTCAAGGATAGATATAGATGGTCATGATATCTATTATAAACTGCTTACACCTCAGAAAACGGAGGCGCTTATTCCTGTCCCTGAGTGTAAATTGATACTGGAAAAAGGCGATGATACATATTATGACTTCCTGCTTACCCGGGGATATGAGAGTGATGGCAAGAGTCTTAAGGACTTGAAAAAAGATGTGGATGAAAAAGATGGAAAAATAGATGATTTTAAGAAACAGAAAGAGGATGCAGAGAATTCCGAAGATACCAAGAAGGATAAGAGTGGTTCAGATGAGATAAAGAATTCTTCTAATGTCAATGTTGGAGAGTATGAAGGATCGAAATTTGGTGCGGGAACATTACTTAAAGGGTTTGCTCAGACTATAGAGAATTTTGCGAATCAGAAGGGTCCCAATGTTAGAGATTCTCTTTATGCTACTTTATATACCATGAATATGTTTAGCTATAGAACATACGTGTATGAGGGGAAGTATGATGATTATACGGATAGTTACGGTGATGAAATAACATATGAGAATTGTGAAGAGAAATATAAAACAGTGAGCTCAAATTGGGCTGATGAGAAGGCGACGTATACATACAATAAATCCCTCACCAACCATATGATAAATAATGCAAATAATGCTGCATTCAATGCAGAGGTTGAGTACGTATTATATGGTTCAACAAATGAAGAAAATCTTAAGTCGGCATATGCAAACATATATGAGATAAGGCTGGCGCTTAATCTTGCATCTGGATACTTGAATTTCTGGTCTGCCGGAAAGAATACAACTGCCGATGTAATAAATGGTGCGGCAGACTTGATAGCGGAAATAACCAGGCACATTATTCCTGCTCCAGTTACAAAGGCCGTGCTTATAGCGTTGCTTGCAGCCCTTGAAAGTATACAGGATATGAAGATACTGAATAAGGGAATCCCACTGGAGGTATATAAGGTTAGCGATGAGCAGTGGTCGTACAGTATAAATAAGAAAGGGGATTCAAAAGATGATGTAGGGATATCTGATCCCAAAAGTCCAAAGAAGGGAGAAGGTATTTGCATGCAATACAGTGACTATTTGTTTATATTCCTGTATTCAATGTTCCAAAGCGGTGATGATAAAACGAATAAAGCGTATTGCAGATTAGGCCGCTTGATAGAAGCAAATATGCAAAAGGTTGATAAAGATCATCCACAATTTTCGTTAAAGCAGTCAAAGACATTATTTACGTTGACATCTGAGATAGATGTGTCACCACTTATGATGGATCAACCTCTTGCGAGTGATTATAAAGATTCCCTTGCGGATGGCAGTTGGAACAGGTATACTATAGAAGTCACTAGAGGGTATTAGATAAGTTAAAATGTAGAAAAATAACTAGTTGCTAGGAGGATTATTATGCGTAAAAAGTTAGTTTGTGGAGCGATGTGCGTTGCACTTTCAGCAATGCTTGTAGGATGTGGAAAGGATACAGTTGGTAGTGGAGATACTCAGAGTACAAAAGAACAGAGCACTGTTCAGGAAACAGAATCCTCTGATGAGAATGCAACGGAGGAAAAAAATATTGTTTCAGATGATAGTACTGGAGCCTGGGTGCTCAGAAAAGAGGTTACAGATAAAGCCGTGTTAGATGAACCATCTGGTGCTGCACTGTTTCCAGATAAACTGACATTACCAATCAATATAGATAGCCTTATGGACTATCAGGTATTAGCTGGTGGAGTAGATCAGGGAACTCTTTCATCTATAGTTGATAGTTATACAGATAGTTTTACAAGCTTGGATTTTATGATATTAGATAAGACAGGCACAATATACTCGTATATGCCGGATCTGTTATTGGGCAAAGAAGATGACAGCAATGAGACAAATATCAAGCAGGCTATTTCTGATGGTAATTGGATGTTAGGACCTTCGGCTATGTATTATGATACTCTGGGACTTACAGAGGATGAATATAACAATATGTGTAATGACAATCCAGACGAAGATGGCAAATATCTGTTGATGGATAAGTTATATGATATGCTTGGAACTCCAAACTATATTGGCTGGTTTTGCGATGAGGATAATCAGACAAGACCAGGAGAAACATATGATGCAAAAGAATATATTGGTAATATGAGAAATCCTGAGAATTATGGAAGTGACTCAGTAACAGCGTATAGTACTTATATTGGTTGGCAGTTTGCTGATTATGGAATTGCAATATATGTTTCAGAGACAAGTAACTCAAGTTCAGGAACATTGAGAGCAAATGTTCATGATGTGAGTATAAGCTATGTGCCGTCAACCTATGGAACATTGGAGGATGTGTTTGGTACAAATGCAATATCTGATTTTCTGGCGGCTAAGTAATACGTAAGATTTATTTGGTTTTTAGGATGGCTTAACTTAAGCCATCCTTTTTAAATAACATACTCTAGTGCATTATTGAGAAATGGGGGGAAACTAATGAAAAAGAGAGTATTAACATGCATGTTTGTTATATCGGTTATGCTATTTACAGGTTGTGGAATAAGCTACTCCGATTTAACAAAGGAGATCGGTTGCGGTTCGCCATAACCTGTTGATGATTCTGAAAAAGACAAAAAGGGAAATGATGAAGAGGCGTGGATATTTCGAAAAAGTGTTACAGATAATGAGAAATATAAGCCTTTTTTAGAAATAAATCTATTTGTTGATGGACAAATTATATTACTTGTTGGGTACACCAAATTATATTGGCTGTTTTTGTAGTGATGACAATAATACGAGAACTGGTGCAATATATGATGCAGAGGAATACGTGAATCGAATGGAAGACCCTGAGAATTATGGGATTGGATCAGTGACTGCATATAGTACTTATATTGGCTGGCAGTTTGAAGACTATGGAATTGTAATAATTGTTTCAGAGACCAGTGATTCGGGTGCGGGCTCATTGAGGGTAAATATTCAAGATGTGACTATAAGCTATGTGCCAATAACGTATGGAACATTGGAGGATGTATTTGGTTCAAATGCCGTATCTGATTTTATAGCAGCAAAATAATGCTGACAGGGTTAGAGAAGGATGGTTTTAATAGCATCCTTTTATTTAGCATTTCTGTAGAGTAAATAACTCTAAGAATGTTATTAATATATTTAAAGGTTTAATTATTGACAAAATATGACACAAAAACTAAAATGAAATAGAGTTTATAACTCTAAAATAAGGAGAGGGTTGAGGTTATGAGGGACAACAGAGATAAAGGAGCAATAGTTGTTGAGGCATCTATAGCATTGCCGGTATATGTTTTTGTAATATTCACAATTTTATCAATAGTGAATATATGTTATGCACAAGCTAAGGTTCAGGTTGCACTTAATTCTGCAGTAAGACAATTTTCTGAAATGACATATGTTGCATATGCTGGGGGAATTGCAGAAACTGGAAGCCCAACTGGTGGTAAATCGTCTGCTACTGCTCAACAAATTAGCACGGAATTAAATGATGCCATGAAGAAATGGGGAGTTAATAATTCAACACTTAGTGAAATGTCTGAGATGATTGGACAGACAAGTTTATCTGGAATCATAAGTAATACGGTATCAACGCTGGCAATAAAAAATCTTTTTGAACGAGAATTTAAATTGTCTAAAAATGGAAGCTCAAGCGGATTGGCAAAGTGGCTAAAAATGGATGGAGAACCAACAGTACATGCCGTGGTAACAGGAAATGATGTTCTGGTAGCCGGGGTTTATTATGAAGTTAATGTAATAAAACTTCTAAATGTTGACGTGAAATTTCAATTCCACAGTGGAACTATCTCATATCTTTGGACTAATGGAAGAAGAAGTAATACTGGAATTGGATCCAAGAAAGATGAGTAGGGGAAATTGTTATGAAAATTAGTTCTTATGTATTGATCAATATAATCACAATATTGGTAAATATTCTAAATCTATATCTGTTTAGGTATGAGCACAGTAAAGATGAAGAGAAAGAGAATGTGGAACATTCAGTAAATAAGGCATTTGTAGTTGCCATGTTTATGATGAATATTTTACTGGCTAATCTAATTACCTATATTTATGATGGATCGGTTGTTATAAATGTTAAACTTATGATTCTCGTGTCTATGATGTGGCCGATTGCATATATCGATTTTAAAAAGAAGAAAATTCCTAATGATATTTTAAAAATTATGTTGATAGCCAGAGCGATTATCCTTGTGCCAGAGCTTATACTTCTTGGGAATGTGGCACATAGATTGTTTTCTATGTTGATTGCAACTGTTGCTGTGCTAGTGGCATGTATTCTGTGTTGTCTGATTGTTAAAGGGGCAATAGGAATGGGGGATGTTAAGCTTTTTGGTGTTATGGCGCTATACCTTGGTTTAGAGGGAATTTGGACAGCAATATTCTGTGCATTGGTAGTATCGTTCTTTATTGCGGTATTTTCATTGATAACTAAAAAGGTGAAGAGAAAGGATAATATCCCATTTGCACCGGCAATTTTAATAGGAACTTATTTGTCAATATTTTTGACAGGAATCTAATTAACACAGGAGAGGATAATTATGAAATATAGAACATTGTTTCCACCAGCATTAACAGGATTATTGATAATATCTGTGTTTTCAACAATGAAAAATAATACGGAATCAGATAACAAGTATAACGATTATATAAAACAGGCGCGAGATGCAGCGGCTTATGAAATATATGTAGATGCTGAAGCGGATTATCTTGAAGCCTTAAAGATGAATAAAAGCCTTGAAATATACAATGAGCTGGCAGAAGTTTACATGGCTGATAATAAGGAAAATGAGGCACAGGATATAGCTAAAACTATGGTGAATACATTTCCATATGAGGGTCAGGCATATACCTTGAGTGCGCAGATATATATGAATTATGAGGAATATTCAGAGATATATGCACTTTATAAGAAATATAAGAACAAAGAGCTCTACGATGAGGGTTTAGAGGAAATATATTCGGATATAGAGTGGTTGTATGAACTCGGAAATCAGTATGGAGAGGTTGATACCTTTGCAAATGGTTTGTGTGCGATCACCATGGGGGAAGATGGTGATGGTACATGGGGATATATAAACAGTACAGGAAAAAAGATAATAGATTGTAAATACAAATATGCTGGTCCATTTATCAATGATATTGCACCTGTAGAGACTGTAAACAATATCTGGTATTTCATTGATATGGAAGGAAATAAGAAAAAGGTACTTAATAAACTAGACAATGTAAAAGGTATTGGATATGTGTGTGACGCTATTCCGGTTTTTAACGGAGAAGTGTGGGCCTATTATACAGACGATCAGAAACTTATATGCGAGGGCTATGACGAAGCTATGGCCATGGCAAATGGCTATGCAGCAGTTAGGAAAGGTAATTCATGGCAACTCATAAATGAGAAAGGGGAAGGTGTAACTGATCAGGTATATACAGATATAGTTGTTGACGATAAAGGCATAGCATATAGAAATAGTTATTTTGCAAAGCAAAATGGCAAATATCGTATGTATGACATAGATGGAAATGTTATTGGTGATGGTGTGTTTGATAATGCAAGACTATTTAATCCGGGAAGCGATTATGCCGCAGTAATGATCAATGGCAAATGGGGCTTTGTTGATGCCTCAGGAAAACAGGTAATTGAACCTGAATATGAGGATGCCAGAAGCTTTGCAAATGGAGTGGCAGCAGTAAAGAAAAATGGTAAATGGGGCTATATAGATAAAAATGATGAAATGGTCATTGAAAATATATTTAGTGATGCCAGAGACTTTAATGATGCAGGAAACGCTCTTGTAGAAGACTGTGGAACATGGCAGATGATAAAACTGCTTAGATACGAGAATTAGTAAAGGAGAGAACACACATGCAGGGATTTACTTATGAAAATCAGGGACAGAATACATATCTTGTATATCAGTTTGACGACAGACCGATAGATACAATGGCTCTTGGTATGCTGACCAACAATAAGATAAAGGGGTTTGCTCCGGCTATATATACAGAGATAGATAATCAGAAATTCATCAAGTACAATGTGTCGTCACATGTAACGCTCAGTAAGCTCTTTATGGGAGATGTCCGCAAGATTAGACTTCTCAAGACATTTGTCAATATTGTGGATGCAATGCAGATGCTTGATGCGTATATGCTCGATAGAAGAACTATCATGCTGGATAGAGATTACATATATGTGGATGCATCGACATCGGATGTATCTATGATATGCGTGCCTGTTGTAGACGAATTCGATCCGGTTGATGAGAGAGAGTTCTTTAAAAATATAATTTTCTCTGTCAGCTTTGCAGCAAATGAGAATGGAGACTATGTGGCAAGGATACTTGCTTATTTGAATAGTGTTGAGCTCTTCCAGCTTCAGGATTTTAAAAAGATGCTTGAGGGGCTTATGTCAGAGCAGCCTGCGGTCGGTATGCAGAATGTACAGCCTGCCATGGGTGCTCCTTACATGCAGAACAATCCTTATCAGCAGACTCCTGCGGGAGCTCCGGCACAGCCGCAGATGAATATGAAACCTGCTGTTATGCAGCAGCCGGTTCCACCTGTACAGCCACAGAACAGACCAACAGATATTGGCCAGGAACCTGCTATACAGAATGTATATGTGTCCTCTGGGGCGAGTGCAAAGGATATAAAACTGGCAAAAAGAGAGGAAATGCTCAAGCAGCAGGAGGAAGAAAGAGCTAGGGAGATGGCAAGGAATCCTATAGCACCGGAGAATGTCGATATGGGATTTGCAGTTCCGGGCATGAGTACAAACCAGTACGCAAGTAAGCCGAAAGCAGTATCTGCAGCACCGGCACAGAAGGCTTCTAAGGGAAAGAAGAACAGTGGTTCATCAGAGGATGACATCTCATTGTTCTATCTGATGCAGCATTACAGCAAAGAAAATAAAGAAAAATATAAAGCGGCAAAGGAGCGAAAGAAGTCTGGAAGTACAGCTACAGAGGCTCCTGTTGCAAAGAAGCAGGCGTCAGTGATCAAGCCGATGGCAGCATCAGCAGTTCAGCAACCGCCTGTCGGCAATCCATATCAGGCGGCGCCAGCACAGCCACAGGCACCAGTAATGAATAACCCATATCAGGCAGCCCCTGTACAGCCACAGGCACCAGCAATGGCAAATCCATATCAGGCGGCGCCAGCACAGCCACAGGCACCAGCAATGTCAAATCCATATCAGGCGGCACCGGCACAGCCACAGGCACCGGCTATGAACAGTCCATATCAGACAGCGCCGGCACAGCCGCAGGCGCCAGCAGTGTCAAATCCATATCAGGCGGCACCGGTACAGCCGCAGGCGCCACAGATGCCAGCTATGGGTGGCATGCAGGATGACTATGATCAGACAACGCTTATAAAAAATACTGGTAATACGGATGATGCTGGAACAACGGTGCTCAATGCGGCAACAAAGGTTGAGAGACATCCATATTTGTATCAGGTCAAGAATGGCCGAAAGATATACTTAGATAAGAAAACAAACAGAATCGGTAAAAATAGAGAGGTTGTAGACATATGCATAGATGGAAATCCGGCGATCAGCAGATGTCATGCAATTTTCTATAGAGTTGATGATGCCTGCTACATAGAGGATCTTAATTCAACAAATGGAACATTTGTTGATGATCAGCAGATAACAAGTAACTGTAAAACAATGGTTCGTGTAGGTTCAAGAGTGAAGCTGGGCGATGAGGAATTTGAACTTAGATACGACTAAATCTGCCGAAATGGAGGAGAGGGTTTTATGAGTTGCTTATTAGTTGTACATAGTGATATCGGAATAAAAAAGAGTACGAATCAGGATTCGGTTCTTGCTGTTAAGGCTGATACGGATATGGGGGAAATCTCACTGGTTGCCGTATGCGATGGAATGGGAGGATTTGCCAAAGGAGAACTGGCATCTGCCACGGTCATAAGAGCCTTAAATGATTGGTTTGCCAACAGATTAACTTATCTGGTTGGCAGCGGGTTCAACGATGACGATGTGCGCAGGGAATGGACTGATCTGTTAAAAAATCAGAATGAAATAATAAAAGCATATGGAGCTGGAAATGGAATAAGTCTGGGTACTACGATAGTGGCCGCATTATTTTATGGTAACCGGTATATCATATGCAACCTGGGGGATTCCAGAGCGTACAGATTGGGCAATGGAATAGAACTTATAACAAAAGACCATTCATATGTTCAGAGAGAGCTAGATGCGGGAAGAATGACGGAGGCGGAAGCTGAGGTCAGTCCTCAGCGAAGTGTGATACTGCAGTGTATAGGTGCTTCGGATGATATATTTCCTGATTTTTTCTCGGGTACAACCAGTCCCGGCGACAGTTTTGTACTCTGTTCTGATGGGTTCAGGCACAAAATAGGGATGAATGAGATATATAAATATCTGAACACAGGAATGACTCCGGATGTGGTCAGAATGAAGAACAATATGGAGTATCTCACCGAGCTGAATAAATACAGGGCGGAGACAGACAACATATCGGTTGCGATGGCGAGAATAGTATCATAGGAGGGGAGCACTATGCTTGAGATAGGTTCTCTTGTAGATGGAAAATATAAGATTCTGAATAAAATCGGGCAGGGTGGTATGAGCGTTGTATACCTTGCCATGAATGAGAAAGCAAATAAGCAGTGGGCGATTAAAGAAGTACGAAAAGATGGCAAGAAAGATTTTGATGTTATAAGACAGGGGCTTGTCGTGGAAACTGACATGCTGAAAAGGCTTAAGCATCCTCATTTGCCAAGTATAGTGGATGTAATCGATGGTGAAGGAACTTTTCTTATTGTTATGGATTACATAGAAGGGAATCCCCTGAATGTTCTGGTCAATGAGCAGGGGGCGCAGTCTCAGGAGGACGTGATCGACTGGGCAAAACAGTTATGCGATGTGCTGGGTTATCTGCATAGCAGGACTCCGGCAATTATTTATCGTGATATGAAGCCTTCCAATGTAATGTTAAAGCCTGACGGCAATGTTATGCTTATTGATTTTGGTACTGCCAGAGAATACAAAAATAAGAACATGGTGGAGGATACAACCTGTCTTGGAACTCAGGGATATGCGGCTCCGGAGCAGTTTGGAGGGCATGGTCAGACTGATGCCAGAACGGATATTTATTGCCTGGGAGCAACTATGTATCATCTGGTTACTGGTCATAATCCGGCTAAACCTCCATATGAGATGTATCCGATAAGACAGTGGAATCCGAAGCTTTCATCAGGACTTGAAGAGATAATTCTAAAATGTACCAGAAAGAACCCTGATGATAGATATCAGTCATGTAGTGAATTGATGTATGCGTTGGAGCATTACAACGAGCTGGACATTACATATAAGAAATCACAGAAAAGAAAAATGTTCGGATTCGCAACGGCGGTTGTGTTGTCGGCGGCGCTCTTTGGTACAGCAGGATATATGAATTACAAAGAGAAATCTTACAAGAGTCAGAACTTTGATACGTATTATACATATGCGGGTACGGCGACATCGGAATCGGAGTTTAAAGACATGGTTAGCAATGCTTTAAGCCTGGATGATACTTCATCTGAGACATATGATCTTATACGTATTAAGTATCTTGAATATTTTGAGAATGGACAGCCTCAGGGTTCTGGGGATAAATCGATAACATTCAATGAGCTCAACAGTATAAAGGAACTGATTGAAAAGGATGGACATCTGGATAATTTCAAAAAAGCAGATCCTCTTGAATATTACAATTTCTGTTACAATCTCGGACTTAATTTGTGGGCATATATGAATAACGGAAGCTCCGACGCAATAGCGTGGTTTAGCAAGGTTGAACCATATTCGGATGGAAATAAAAACAACAATAAGAATGCGTCAAATGCAAAACTTTTCATAAGGCTTGGAGGATATGTGAATTCTTCAGGTGGAAGCGGAGTGGATATATTTGATGAGGATGTAGATTATTCTGCCGAGTGGGATGATCTGGTAAGCGTGTATGACCTTACGATATCACAGGATGACAATTATACTGATGATAAATTCAAAGCGTATACATATCAGCTTATTCTTAACCAGATTGTTGCAAAGGCAAGGGAATATAACGGTTATATAGATGCGTCCCAAATGTATGAAATGATAGACAATATAGAGACACAGGTAAAGGGTGCTTTGGTGGAGGTTGTCGGTAACAGCTATGATGGAGTGTTTGACAGCCTTATAGATACAGCGCGGGGAAAGGTGAACAGTGCAGTCACCGGATCAGGTAAGACTGGGGGTGAGAAGTAATGTCACTTAGTGTAGATGAGATAGAACGTACCATGAATACATATCATACAGCGTGGCTTGTGTGTATGATAGCGGCATGTGTATTTCTTGTTGCAGCGGTTGTATTGTTTATTGTGTTTCGTATTCCAAGGGTGTTCATGAACCTCACAGGTATTGAGAGAAAACGCCAGATCAAGGAGATCACGGAGAATGTCGGAACAGAGGCACAGACTGCACGGCATAAGTCGGTACAGAAAAGAAAAACAGTACAGCCTGAGCTACCTGGTGTTCAGCAGAATAGTGCATACCAGATGAATGCCGGACAAATGCAGACGACAATGCTGGCGGGGCAGAATTCGAGTAACATTGATTCAACTGTCAAGTTGGCAAATTCTGAAAACACTGTATTGTTATCAAACAATGGCGGTGGTGCAGGGGTGACTGATGTTCTGGTTGCCAAAGCGAAGCCGGAGAAGTCAACAAGAAGCAGTGTGTTCAATATAACGCAGCAGATAATTCTGGTAAATACAGAAGAAATCATACAATTATAAGAGAGGAGAAAAGAGGCATGAGAAGATCAAGGTTTTTTAAGGCGTTAATGGCATGGGCACTGGTCATAATAATGGTGACTGCGAATGCAGGGGATGTGTTTACGTCAAGGGCTGTAGAAAGTGATCCTCAGGACACTCAGAGTCAGATAAATGAGCCAGTTTCAGATTCTGACTCAAATGAATTTAAAAAGCCGGCAGGAGTCGGTGATATCACATTTATACAGAATGAGATCAAAAGCGGGCTTGGACAGGTTACAACGGGCTTGAGGGTAGCCATAGACAATGGAGAAGAATTCAAGAATAGTGTTGATAAGGTGGAGTTCTGGATAGGGTCTGTATGTGCAAGCTATATTCACACTAAAGATTATGTGGATGAGGAATATTATGATTTTGATTTATCGAATTCCCAGTTGAAAGCAGGAGACGAGCTGAGAGTCAGATTCTGTCCGGTTCAGGGGGACTTTACTGAATGGATCGGCAATGTTGATTCAGATATAAATATAATACATGGAATTGACAGAGCATATGTATCTGAGGATAACGGCAGCTATAAGCTTAATATAAACACAAGCTTTGAGGGCAAAAGAAAATATAGTGTAGATATAATTGGAACAGATGATGGCAAGTCTCTTGCGGGACAGCCATATGAGCTTGTTACATCAGATGGAACAAGTGAAATAGAGCTCAGTTCAATTGTAAAGAATATCTCGGAAAAGAATTTCTATGTGAAAGTATCCGGTATAGATGCTTATGGAAACGCATTGGCAGAGGTAACTACAAAAGTTGTGACGAATTCGACATATCTTACGGTTAAGTATCCTGACAATGTAGAGATTTTAGCTGTCAGCGGACAAAATGACCAAACAGCTATAGATGGCAGATATACTCTTTTAAAAAATCAGAAGATAACATTAAAAATAAAGGCAAATTCACCAAAGCCAATTATAAGCGGTATAACTGACAATGGAAATAATCTGGCATTTACTTCAACGGCTTCTGGCAAATCTGACAGCACGGTGTATTCTCAGACGAGCGTAGATATAGCTTTTGATGGAAGTAATCATGAAGTTCAGATTGAGACTTCCGATGCACAGGGCGAGGGAGTATTGTCCTTTGCGAAGAATATAAAGAGCAACGAGTTCTATCCTACATATAAATACACTGCATTTTTCACAACGAGAAACGTGAAACCGGAGAATGCAATAGATGAGAACAGCGTGAAATTTAGCTCTGACTCTGCTGCAATAGAGTCGATCAATGCAAAAACCGGAGTATTCACAATTGCGGAGGATGCTCAGGAGAATTCTACATTTGAGATTAAGGCAACATACAAAATATGTGATACTGAGAAATCGGTTTCTATCAAGGGAACGGTGAAGTATGGTCAGTTTGACAATTTCAATTATGTATATGTAGATAAAAACAACACCACTTACCCGACAATGGTTGACAACAGCTATGTGT